>ERZ808042.160-NODE-160-length-61589-cov-8.735401_pt1 | contig 61589 bp, 60 predicted proteins | sample MGYA00380193_ERZ808042 | MGnify/ENA primary metagenome ERZ808042 (study PRJEB31490, sample SAMN06133401) | mouse gut metagenome | isolation source: M1_2 | host: mice | place: China: Chengdu | collected 2015-05 ...
TCCACCGTCATCGCCGTGTTCGAGAACCTGCTGGCCGGGTGCATCGACAACTTCGGCTGGAGCCGGAAAAAGGCGGCGCTGGTCAATGGGGCCTTTGTGCTCCTGGCCAGTATGCCCTGTGTGCTGGGGTACAACCTGTGGTACTTTGAGGCCACCCTGCCCAACGGCGGCGTGGGCCAGGTGCTGGACATCGAGGACTTTTTGGTGTCCAACCTGCTGCTGCCCCTGGGGTCGCTGGTGTACCTGCTGTTCTGCGTCACCAAATGGGGCTGGGGCTTCGACAAGTATTTGGCCGAGGCCAACACCGGCAAGGGGATGAAAATGCCAAGGGCGCTGAAGCCCTACTTCCAGTTTGTGCTGCCGGTGCTGATTCTGGTGATTTTGATCCAGGGGCTGATGAAATAAGAAAAGAGCCGGTCCCGGCAAAAAACCGCCGCGGGGCATCTGCCCCGCGGCGGCTTTGTCCATTAGCTCAGCGCGCCTCCACGCTGGCCCTCAGCTTTTCCAGCGCCGCCCGGCCCTTTTCCCGCTCCAGGAGGGGCCGGAACTCCTCCCCCTCCTCAAGCTCTTTGACCAGCAGGAACCGGACCTCCGGCGAGGAGGCGGGCTTTTCCTCCGTCTGCACCCCCGGCGCGAACAGCTCCGGCCTGGGGACCGTCACCGTGCCCAGCGTGGCGTCCACATAGCGCTCCAGCCGGTCCGCCGCTTCCTCCCACCGGCCCGCCTTGATGTAGACCTCCAAAAACAGCCCGTCATACAGCCCGCCCAGCCCGAACAGCCGGTCTATCTCCTGATAGACCCGGCACACCTCCAGCGCCCGTTCCGTGTCCAGCACGCCGGGGAACACCATGGCGCTCAGACAGCTCTGGACCAGCCACGCCAGGGTGTGCAGGCGCTTCTGCGTGACCTTCAGCGCCTCCTCCGGCTCCCCCTTCTTGAGAAAGATTTGAGCCTTGACCACCGTGGGATCGATGGCCTGTTCGGGAAGCTCCGCCAGCAGGGCTTCCGCCTCCTGGAACCGGTCCTCCATGGCGGCGGACTGGGCCAGCATGAGGGTGGCGGACTCCCAATAGGAACCCGTCCCGGCGGCGTGAAGCTCCTCCAGCAGCTCCACTTTCCGGGCGGTCCACTGCCGCTGAAGCTCCGGGTCCGCCCCTGGGTCCAGCATCAGAAAGACGTTCTGGGCCAAGGCGGCATTGTATTTCAGCGCGTCCGAGCTGGGGTACTGGTGCAGCAGCCCGTCCAGGATACGCTGGCCCGCCTCCCAGCCCTCCTGCCGGGCCGTGTCCATGGCGGCGTTCACCCGCTCCACCGCCTCCTGGGGGGAGATCTGCTCCTCAAACTGCAGCAGCGTGTCCACATTGACCCCCAGCGCCCGGGCCAGCGGGCACAGCAGGGTGATGTCGGGATAGGAGCTGTTGGTCTCCCACTTGCTCACCGCCGGGGCGGATACCCCCAGGCGCTGGGCCAGCTGCTCCTGGGTCAAGCCCTGTTTTCTGCGCAGCTGGGCCAGCCTGGCCCCGATTTTCAGTTCCATGCTACACGCCTCCTGTACGGGTTTGATGAGAATAGTATAAAGGATAGGGCGGGACGGTTCAATGGAGGCGAAATTAAGAATGGGGCGGTGTTTGATAACCGGCGGTTAACTGCCAGGCGGCGGTTGGGCAATCAAGAGGCCCGGTTTCCCACGGAAACCGGGCCCGCTTTTTACTCCAGCTTGCGCCGCTTCATTTTGCCCTCGTAGTCCCGGAGGGAGGCCAGGGCCTGCCCCGACATGGGCAGGATGACGATGATGTTAAAGACGGTCATCAGCCCCACGCCCACGTCCCCCAGGTCCCATACGAAGGTGTAGGCCGCCAGCCCGCCGATGAACAGCATCACCAGGGCCAGCACCTTATAGAGGGTCTGGGACAGCCAGTTGTCGCCAAACAGGTAGGCCACGTTGGACCGGGCGTAAAAGAGAATGCCCACGAAGGTGGAAAAGCTGAACAGCCACAGGATGAGGGCGATGAACACCACCCCAAACTGGCCCAGGTGGTGGTCCATGGCGGCCTGGAGCAGGTCCATGCCCCCCAGCCCGGCCACCTTCTCCGCCGGGGTCACCAGGATGATGAAGGCGGTGCAGGAGCAGATCACGATGGTGTCGATGAACACCCCTAGGGCCTGCAAAAGGCCGGTCTTGGCGGGGTGGGTGGTGTCCCCCGCCGCCGCGGCGCAGGGGGCGGAGCCGGAGCCCGCCTCGTTGGAAAAGAGCCCCCGCTTCACGCCGTTCATCACCACCGCGCCGAAGCCCCCCGCCACGGCCTGGCGCAGGCCGAAGGCCTCCTCAAAGATGCGCCGGAACACGCTGGGCAGCACGGTGATGTTCATGCCGATGAGGATGAGGGTGATGATGAAGTAGCAGGCCGCCATGATGGGTACCAAAATGTCCAGCACCCGCACGGTGGCGTTTTTCCGCAGCACGATGACGGCGGACAGGGCCACCAGCACCACGGTGGTGTAGATGGGCTCGATATGGAAGGCGTTCTGGAAGGCGGAGGACACGGAGTTGGCGATGACCTGGCTGATGCCGCACCAGCAGATGAGGCCGGACACGGCGAACAGCACCGCCAGGACGGACCAGCGCCCCAGCTTCCCGCCCCGCTTCTCCTTGACGAAATTGTGGATATAGTAGGCCGGGCCGCCCCGCCAGCCGCCGTACAGCGGGTCCTTTTCCTTGTGGAGCTGGGCCAGGGTGGCCTCGATAAAGGCGGTGGAGGAGCCGATGAGGGCGGTGATCCACATCCAGAACACGGCCCCCGCCCCTCCGGCGGAGATGGCCGCCACCACGCCGATCAGGTTGCCCATGCCCACCCGGGTGGCGGTGGAAACGATGAGGGCTTGGACCCCGGAGATGGCGTCTCCCTCCCGGTTGGTCCGCTTCTCCGCCGTCACCCGCAGCATCTCGGGGAACAGGCGCACGGGGAGGAACCGGGTGCGGAGGGTGAAAAAGACGCCGGTGGGGATGAGCAGCAGCACCAGCAGCGATACCCCCAGCGAGCCGCCCCCGGGCAGGGGGATGACGAACAGGTCGCCCCACAGCAGCTTGTACACGGATTCAATGGCGTTGACGATGAAACTCATGGCCGGGCCCTCCTTTGGGCGCCGGGGGGCGATGGGGCTTTGACCCGTCCCGGAAGTTTGGTGAATTTGTCAGATGTTAGTATATCCGATGGCGGGTCATTTGTAAAGCAAAATCAAATCCCGCCCTCCCAGGGAGGACGGGATTGTCTAAAGACACATCATATTCAAAGCTCCAGCCGTTTCCGGGCCAGCCGGGCCAGCTCCGCCGGGCGGACCTTGCCGGTGATAGTTTTGGGCAGCTCGTCCAGGAAGAGGATGTAGCGGGGCACCTTGTAGTCCGCCAGGCGGCGGGCAAGGCGCGCGCGCAGCTCCGCCTCGTCCAGCCCGGCCCCCTCCCGGAGCACGGCGCACAGGCACACCTGCTCGCCGTAGTGGCGGTCGGGCACCCCCACCGCCTTGCACTCCCGAAGCTCCGGACAGGCGGCGGCCGCCTCCACCTCGGCGGGGGAGATGTTCTCCCCTCCCCGGATGATGAGCTCCTTCAGCCGCCCGGTGAGGTGGATGTTGCCCTCCCCGTCCAGCCAGCCCATGTCGCCGGTGTGGAGCCAGCCCTCCCGGTCGATGGCCTTTTCCGTCTCCTCGGGCTGGCCGTAGTAGCCCTCCATCACCAGATAGCCCCGGACGCAGATCTCCCCGGGCTGGCCCAGGGGCTGCTCCCGGCCGTTTTCAATGTTGACGATTCTGCCCTCCACATGGTCCATGAAGTGGCCCACAGTGGCGGCACGGACCTCCAGGGGGTCGTCCAGGGAGGCGGTGGTGAGCCCCGCGGTGGCCTCGGTCTGGCCCAGGCTGGACAGCAGGGTGAAGTGGAAGCCGTCGTTGATCTGGCAAAACAGCTCCGGGGGGTAGAGGCTGCCGCCGATGAAGCCGGTGCGCAGGCAGGACAGGTCCCAGCTCTGGAAGTCCGGGCGGCACAGGATGGCGTGGAACATGGTGGGCACGCTGCTGAGCACGGTGCACCGCCGCCGGCTGATCACCTCCAGGAGGGCGGTGGTCCTGCGGCTCTCGGGCAGGCACAGGCAGGCCCCGGCGGCGCAGGCGGCCATCACGTTCACCGACAGGCAGAAGCAGTGGAAGATGGGCATGGCCACGCAGAAGCGGTCATGCTCGGTGGCGCCCAGGTCGTGGGCTTGCTGGATGCCGCTGTTCACCCGGCTGTACTGAGTGCCCATCACCGCCTTGGGCACGCTGGTGGTTCCGCTGGTATAGAGGATGTAGCCGATCTCCTGGGGGGTGACGGCCCTCTCCGCCCGCTCCAGCTCCTCCAAGGGGGCCTCCTCCAGGGCGTCCAGGGGCTGGAAGCCGCCGTTCCGGCCGCTGAGCCCGGCGTAGAGCACCGCCTCCAGGGTGGGGACCTCCTCCGCCAGCCCCTGGCACAGGGCGGGGAAGTCCAGCTCCTTGTAGCCGTCGGTGACAATGAGGCGGCTGACCTGGGTGCGGCGGAGGAGCTCGGCCAGCTCCCCGCGCTGAAGGCTGGTGTTCAGCAGGGCCGCCGCCGCCCCGACCCGGGGCAGGGCGTAGAGCAGGAAGATGGTGTTGGGCTCCCCCTCGCACCACAGCCCCACCCGGTCCCCCCGCCGGACGCCCCAGGACAGCAGGCGGCGGGCGGCGCGGTCCACCTCCCGGTCCAGCTCCGGATAGGTCCAGGCCCGGCCCTGGTACTCCAGGGCCGGGCAGTGGGGAAAACGCAGGGCGCTCCGGCGCAGGAACTGGCTGATGGTCAGCGCCTCCAAGGGCAGAATGGCGCTCATTGCTCCGCCGCCTCCGCGGGGGCGCCGCCGAAGCAGACCTTCTCGATCAGGGGGGACAGGGGCTTTTTCACCAGGGCCATCACCTTGCCGGTGACGATGGCGGTGATGACGGTGCCCTCCCGGATGTACACCAGCTTGTGCAGGCAGATAAAGGACAGAGCCACGCCCGCCAGCACCACCGCGCAGTCGATGATGATCTTCATGTTGTGGAAGGCCACCCCCGTCTTGCCCGCGATGGCCAGGGACAGCCCCTCCATGGGCATGGGCACCAGCTCCGTCCCCACGTAGAGCAGCACGCCCACGGCGATGAAGAGGATGCTCACCGCCAGCATCACCAGCTTCCCGGCGTAGGTGGGGATGGCGAAGTCCCCCACGATGGCCTTGGTGAAGTTGACAAAGTAGCCGAAGATGGTGGAGAATACGATCTGGAACAGGTTGACGGGCTTGAACTCCCGGCGGAGGATGATGACCTGGAGCAGGATGTAGGAGCAGAACACGATCACGACGCAGTTGCCGGGGTTGAGCTCCAGGGCGATGGGGCCCAGCCGCAGAGACTCCGGGGTGACGGCGCTGACCACATAGGGCAGGGAGTTCACCGGGGAGATGCCCAGGTTGGAGTTGGCGGAGATGGCCACGCCGAAGGCCAGAAACAGCAGCCCCAAAACGTAGACCAGGACGCGGAGGACCCACTGGGCCGGTGTGCTTTTTCTCATGATAGTGTTCCACCCTCTGTTCTTATGAATTTTAACGAACGGATTCACTGAACTTGTTCGTTAAAAATTATACTGCCTATTGCGCACACCGTCAATAGGGAAACGGCGCCCCGAAAATTTTTGTGCATTGTGCGTGTTTTCAAGGGAAAAAATTGTGGGATGTGCCGAGAAAGCGGGGCCGCGCTCCAGGCGAAGGCCCGCCTGGGCCCCGGGGAGCGAAAGGTTGGCCCTGTGTCAAAAAATTCCCTTGCCAGCGGCGGATTTTTGCCGTATGATGGAGCTGGGCCGGTCTGTGCCCTCCGGCCACAGGATGTGAGGTGCCGCCCATGGAAGAGTTCGCCTTTTACCAGCGCATGAATCGAGGCCGCCACCCCGAGGGGGCCGGCCCGGAGGGGAGCGAATACTGCATATTTTACGGCCCTGTGGGGGAGCCGGTGGCCCGTCAGCGCATTTTCGGGGATGAGGACGGCCTGACCCTGGAGCTGAGCTACGGGGAGGAGAACATGCCCGGGGAGCTGCGATTGCGGCAGGCGGGCAGCAATCTGCTCATCGAGGAGTCCCACCAGGGGCTGTTCAAGGAGTTTTTGGAGGGGCGCGCCGTCAAGTATATCGGCCAGGCGCTGATGTACGCCCTCCAGTTCAAGATCGCCGACCTGTCCGCCCTCATCGAGCGGGGGGTGGAGGACATGAAGCGGCTGGAGGACACCCTGGACCGCAACATCGACAACACGGGCACCTATCAGATTTTGGACTTTCGCAGGAAGTACACCCTGTATGGCGACCAGGTCATCGCCGTCAAGGAGATCATCACCCGCATCGACAAGGGCTACTTCCCCATGCAGATGCAGAACAGCTATGTGCTCCAGGGGCAGGTGGCGCTGGAGTTTCAGTTTTTGGAGGAGCGGTACGAGCTCATTAAAAACACGGTCATCAAGGACCTGGATACCTACACCTCCATCGTCAACAACAACATCAACCGCAACGCCCGGACGCTGAGCCTGGTGTCCCTGGGGGCGGTGGCGCTGAACTTCATGTTTGGCGGGCTGCTGGCGGTGAATCCGGTCATCGGCGTGGTGGGCGGCGTGGTCATTGCCGGCGTCACCGCCGGGGCGGCGGCGTCCTACCGGGCGGGGGGCGTCCACAACGTCCTCGAGATGGGCAGGGAGCGGTTCCGGCCCGCCCTGAAAAACCGGACCCGGGGGGTCCGGGAGCTGCGGGAGACGGAGAACCCGGACCCGGTGCGGCCCGCCCCGGAGGGGGAGGCTTCACAGCAGGAACAGGAGAGAGAAGAGGAGAACGCGGCGCGGCCCTGAGGGTCCGCGCCGCGTTTTCGACAATTTGCCTTAAGAGTCAAAAATTTCCTCTTAAGACAAGATATTACCCCCCGAACGCAAAATAATTTATTGAATGCGGGTGTTTTTTTGCTATAATGAAGTCAATATTTCATTATGGGCCAGTGGGGCTTACTTTGAGGCGGGCATAGCGTGATTGGGCGCCGCGGGGGGCGGGAAATGTGGGAGAGTTCAAAAAAATATCCGATCAGGTGAACATCGACCTGATCCAGTCCATCCAGGATAAGTGCTCCAAGGCCATGGGGCTGGCCTTCGTCACCGTGGACTACAAGGGCAGGCCCATCACCAAGTACAGCGGCTTCACCGCCCACTGCGCTCTGGGCCGCCAGCTCCAGGGCTTCTCCGAGCTGTGCGAGCAGTGCGACGCCCACGGCGGGCTCCACGCCGCCATCACCGGCCAGCCCTATATCTACCGCTGCCACGCGGACCTGGTGGATTTCGCCGTGCCGCTGATTCTGGACGACAACTACCTGGGCTCGGTGATGGGGGGGCAGGTGCGCCTCACCGACGCGGAGGAGCGGGAGCTGGAGTATATCGTCCCCCGGGGCAACTGGAGGAAGGACGAGGCCATGGAGGTGTCCTACGGCCAGCTTCGGGAGATGACCTACGACAAGCTGCTGGCCTCGGTGCAGGTGGTGCGGGACATGATCCTCTACGCCCTTCAGGACCAGCGAAGGGAGCCGGAGGGAGAGGCGGCGGAGGGCGCCGCCCAGGCCGACGAGCGCCCGACGCGCAGGGCGGAGCGGGGCATGGTGTGGCAGGAGGAGCGGTCCGACCAGTTCTTTTTTGTCATGAACCTCATCACCCAGCTGGCCTACCAGGAGGGGGCGGACCGCACCGGGGCGGTGGCCCTGGACTTCGCGGACATCGTGCGCTACACCAGCGACGCCGAGCGCAAGCTGTCCGTGCTGGGGGAGGAGCTGAACTACGCCGAGGCCTATCTGCGGGTGCAGAAGGCCTGGTGGGGGGATACGCTGGAGTTCAGCGTGTCCGTCCCCCGGCAGTACTGGGGGGTCAACTGCCCCTTCTTGATCTTCCGGCCCATCATTGACATCACCGTCCAGTCCTTCAAGAGCGAGGACGGACAGAGGAAGATCGACATATTCGCCGAGGAGAGCGGCAAGGACCTGCTGGTGGTGGTGCAGGCCAACAGCGAGAGCGTGGGCCCCGAGGAGCTGGAGAACCGGGCGGACGAGTATCTGGCACGGGAGCACAGCTCCCTGCGGGACCTGAACCGGAGCTTGAAACGGGTGATGGGCAAGCGGTGCGAGCTGTCCGCAAGCCGCCGGGGCGACGGCCGGCCGGGCTATGCCATCCGGCTGAGGCTGCCCTTGAAGTGGCGGTGAGCCCGGGGAGAAAGGCGGTGTGAAGGGCCATGTGCCGGGTGCTGATCTTAAATGAAAACCGGCTGGAGCGGGAAAACACGGTGAAGATCCTGACGGCGGGGCTGCCCGAGGCGGAGGTGCTCTCGGCCGCCACCCCGCGCCAGGCCCTGGACCTGCTGGGAGAGGGCGCCTTCCACCTGCTCATTGTGGACGTGCCCTGGTTCGACGCGGACTACTGCAACATGATGAACTGCGCCAAGGAGCTGGCCCCCGAGATGCCCATTCTGGTCACCTCCACCGGGAAGCGGGGGGAGATCGTGGCCAACGTGTGGCGCCTGGGGGTGGAGGACTACCTGCTCAAGCCCTACCGGCCCGCCTGGCTGACGGCGGCGGCGGAGGTGATGATGCGGGGGGCCCCCAAGCCCGCCGGGGAGTGGGAGAAGGACCAGCGGGAGCGCTACCTCAAGCGGGCGGCGGAGCACATGCAGGGCTTCCGCTATAAAAAGTGCATCAACACCACAAAAGATTACCTTGATTCTCTCTACCAGGAAACGGATGATATAGATGTGATCCGGTTCAGCACCCTGGCCTTCGCCGAGGGGGTGGCCCGGCTGGGCGGCTCCCTGGGGCCCTCGGCCCAGCTGAAGCTGTCCAACATCATGGAGCGCTTTCGGCTGCGCTTCGACCAGCAGGGCAGGAAGCACGACTCCTTCCTGGTGCTGGAGAAGATGTGGGGCGTCATCTTTGACGCCATCGACGAGGACCGCTGCTACGCGGTCAGCGACGAGCAGCGGGTGCTCAACTACGTGGACCGCAACGTGAAGGAGGGCATCGGCCTGGACGAGGCGGCGGAGTACGCCAACATGAGCTCCAGCTACTTCAGCAAGTTCTTCAAGCGCCTCACCGGCGTGAACTTTATCACCTACATGATGGACGGCAAGATCAGCGCCGCCAAGGACATGCTCACCGACACCGACATGCCCGTCATCAACATCGCCTACGAGCTGTCCTACAGCGAGACCAACTATTTCGGCAAGGCGTTCAAGAAAAAGGTGGGGCTCACCCCCACCGAGTACCGGGAGCAGCACCAACATACACGGGGCCAGGGGCCGGCGGGGGGAGCGCCCCGCCGCTGACGGACGCGCCCCATGAGGATGGAGGATATCTCTATGCAGGAATTCAACGTCAGTACCAAGGTGTATTTCGGCCCCGGCGCCCTGGAGCGCCTGCGGCAGGTGGAGGACAAGCGGGTGCTCATCGTCACCGACCGCTTTATGAACCAGCTGGGGGTGCCCCAGCGGGTGGCCTCCTTCCTCACCAACTGCGCAGTCAGCGTGTTCGACGGGGTGGTGCCCGACCCCCCCATCGAGGTGGTCACCGCCGGGGTGGAGGCGTTCCGGGACTGCGGGGCCCAGGCGGTGGTGGCCGTGGGCGGCGGGTCCACCATCGACGCGGCCAAGGCCATCCGGGAGGTGGCCAAAAAGGTGCTGGACGTGGACACCGACAAGATGGAGTGCTTCGCCGTCCCCACCACCAGCGGCACCGGCTCCGAGGTGACGGACTACGCCGTCATCACCGACCGGGAGAAGGGGCTGAAGTACCCCCTGAGCAGCCGGGCCCTGCGGCCCATGGTGGCCATCCTGGACCCGGAGCTCACCGTGTCCGCGCCCCCCTCCGTCACCGCCGACGCGGGGATGGACGTGCTCACCCACGCCCTGGAGGCCTATGTGTCCACCGGCTACAACGACTTCTCCGACGCCATGTGTGAGAAGGCGGTGTCCCTGGTGTTCCGCTTCCTGCCCCTGGCGGTGGCCGACGGGAACGACCTGCTGGCCCGGGAGAAGATGCACAACGCCTCCTGCATGGCGGGGCTGGCCTTCAACTCCGCCGGGCTGGGGCTGAACCACGGCATGGCCCACGCCATCGGCGGCAAGCTCCACATCGCCCACGGGCGCATCAATGCCATGCTGCTGCCCCACATCCTGGCCTTCAACGCCGACCTGGCTACGGTGCACAAAGGGGAGTACTGCGTGGCCGCCCGGAAGTACCAGCGCATGGCCAAGGTGCTGGACCTGCCCGCCCCCAACGTGCGCCTGGGGGTGACCAACCTGATCCATGAGGTGGAGAAGCTCAACCGGAAGATCGGCATACCCGCCACCCTGAAGGCCCAGGGGACGGACCTGGACAAGGTGAAGGAGCTGAAGGAGGAGCTGGTGGCCGCCGCCCTGGGGGACGCCACCACCGCCACCAATCCCCGGCCGGTGGAGGCCGCCCAGGTGGAGAAGCTCCTGGCCAAGATCATGGGATAAAAGCGGTTTGTTTTCCCAATAAAAAGGCAGGAAAAGACAAAAATTGAAAATTTCTGGATGAAAACCCCACTTCGGGCGGAACGGTCCGGAGTGGGGTTTTGCGCCGTTTTCGGCCCAAACCTTGGCGGAAACGATGAAAAAAGGCGGGAGGGGATTTTTTGTGTTTGGAGAGAATGGACAAAAAAGTACCTGCTGGGGTCAAGAAAATCTTGTTATCTCTTCTGTATAATGTATCATGGTAGGCCCGCGTACACCGCATTTTGTTTCAAAAAGCGGGACGCGCCGCGGGCCATAAAAATCAAAGGAGGCAGCAAGTATGCAGAAGGAAGCTCTGGGCATGGTGGAGACGAGGGGCCTGGTTGGCGCCATCGAGGCCGCCGACGCCATGGTGAAGTCCGCGAACGTGGCACTGGTGGGGTACGAGAAGATCGGCTCCGGCCTGGTCACCGTGATGGTCCGTGGCGACGTGGGCGCGGTGAAGGCGTCTGTGGACGCCGGCAGCGTGGCCGCTGAGAAGGTGGGCGAGGTCGTCTCCGTCCATGTCATTCCCCGGCCCCACAGCGACGTGGAGAAGATCCTGCCCCACATGGAGTAATGCTCAAAACCCGGCGACATCCCTGCGTTACAGGTCCCACATAACAAACATCACTTCTAAATGGAGGTAAATCACATGGATGAATTGGTCAGCAAGGTCATGGACGAGGTCATGAAGAAGATCGGCGCCTCCGCCCCCGCCGAGGAGTGCGCCTGCGCGGCCGCTCCCCAGTGCAACCTGACTGAGTTTGTTGGCACCGCCATCGGCCACACCATCGGCCTGGTCATCGCCAACCTGGACCACCAGGTGCACGACGCCCTGAAGATCGACCCCAAGTACCGCGCCATCGGCATCATCTCCGACCGCACCGGCGCCGGCCCCCAGATCTTCGCCGCCGACGAGGCCGTGAAGGCCACCAACACGGAGTGCGTCATGGTGGAGTGCCCCCGCGATACCGAGGGCGGCGGCGGCCACGGCTGCTTGATCGTCTTTGGTGCTGAGGACGTGTCCGACGCCCGCCGCGCCGTCGAGGTCGCCCTGCGCGAGACCGAGGTCCACTTCGGCGACGTGTACGGCAGCAGCGCCGGCCATCTGGAGTTCCAGTACACCGCCCGAGCCTCCCACGTGCTGAATAAGGTCTGGAACGCCCCTCTGGGCAAGGCCATGGGCATCATCTCCTGCGCCCCCGCCGGTATCGGCATTCTGTGCGCGGACGCCGCGGTGAAGGCGGCCAACGTCGAGGTGCTGAGCGTGGCGACCCCCGGCAACGGCGGCACCAGCTACTCCAACGAGGTCAACACCTTCTTCTATGGCGACTCCGGCGCCGTGAAGCAGGCCCTCATCGCCGCCCGCGATATCGGCATGCAGGCTCTGAGGACCCTGGAGCCCAGCGAGGAGCTGAAGTCCTCCACCACCCCCTACATCATTTAATTGAAACCGGGAAGGAGCATAAGCTATGAAATCTAAGCGTTTTGAAGCTCTGGCAGCCCGCCCGGTCAACCAGGACGGGTACGTACAGGAGTGGCCGGAGGTCGGTCTGATCGCCATGAACAGCCCCTTCGACCCCAAGCCCAGCATCAAGATCGAGGGCGGCAGGATCGTCGAGATGGACGGCAAGACCCGGGCCGACTTCGACATGCTGGACACCTTCATCGCCGACCACGCCATCCGGCTGGGCAACGCGGAGAAGGCCATGGCCATGGATTCTCTGGAGATCGCCCGGAAGATCGTCGACATCAACGTCTCCCGGGATGAGATCCTGGACATCACCCTGTCCGTCACCCCCGCCAAGCTGACGGAGATCGTGGGCAAGCTGACCATCGTGGAGATCATGATGGGCATGACCAAGATGCGCGCCCGCCTGATGCCCGCCAACCAGTGCCACGTCACCAACGTGAAGGACAACCCCATCCAGATCGCCGCCGACGCCGCCGAGGCCGCCGTGCGTGGCTTCGCCGAGATGGAGACCACCGTTGGTATCGCCCGTTATGCCCCCTTCAACGCCATGGCTCTGTTCGTGGGCGCCCAGGCCGGCCGCCCCGGCATCATGACCCAGTGCGCTTTGGAAGAGGCCACTGAGCTCCAGCTGGGCATGCGCGGCTTCACCACCTACGCCGAGACCATCTCCGTCTACGGCACCGAGCCGGTGTTCATGGACGGCGACGACACCCCCTACTCCAAGGCGTTCCTGGCCAGCTGCTACGCCAGCCGCGGCCTGAAGATGCGCTTCACCTCCGGCACCGGCTCCGAGGTCCAGATGGGCTACGCCGAGGGCAAGAGCATGCTGTACCTGGAGGCCCGCTGCCTGGCCGTCACCAAGGGCGCCGGCGTGCAGGGCACCCAGAACGGCTCCGTGTCCTGCGTGGGCGTGCCCGCGGGCGTGCCCGGCGGCATCCGCGCCATCGCCGCTGAGAACCTGATCGCCATGCTGCTGGATCTGGAGTCCACCACCTCCAACGACCAGACCTTCACCCACTCCGATCTGCGCCGGGTGGCCCGCAGCGTGCCGCAGCTGTTCTCCGGCACCGACTACATCTGCTCCGGCTACTCCGCCACCCCGAACTACGACAACATGTTCGCGGGCTCCAACTGGGACGCCGACGACTACGACGACTGGAACATCATCCAGCGCGACATGAAGATCGACGGCGGCTTGCAGCCCGTCAAGGAGGACGACGTCATCAAGGCCCGCAACAAGGCCGCCCGCGCCCTCCAGGGGATGTTCCGCGAGCTGGGCCTGCCCCCCATCACCGACGAGGAAGTGGAGGCCGCCACCTACGCCCGGGGCTCTCAGGATATGCCCGACCGCAACGTCAACGAGGACCTGAAGGCCATCGAGGCCATGATGGCCCGCAAGGTCACCGGCGTGGACTTCGTCAAGGCGCTGGACAAGGCCGGCTTCCCCGACGTGGCCCAGAACATCTACAACATGCTCCGCCAGAAGGTGGCCGGCGACTATCTGCACACCGCCTCCATCTTCGACAAGGACTTCCATGTCTACTCCGGCGTGAACGCCCCCAACGACTACCACGGTCCCATGACCGGCTATCAGCTCAGCGAGGAGCGCTGGGAGCAGATCAAGAACATCCCCAACGCCATCCGGCCGGAAGACATCTAATCAGAGGGAGGGTCGAACTATGAATTTTGACGAAAATATGCTCCGCAGTGTGATCGAAGAGGTCCTCAAGGAGATGGGCTCCGGCTCGACCGCTCCCGCGGCCAAGGCCGCCCCCGCCGCCAGCACCCTGTCCGCCGGCGAGATGAGCCTGGCCGACACCGGCGAGGCCGCCAAGGGCGTGGCCCCCGACGAGGTGGTCATCGGCCTGGCCCCCGCCTTCGGCGTGTACCAGCACGAGACCATTATCCATCAGCCCCACAGCAAGGTGCTGCGCGAGATCATCGCCGGCATCGAGGAGGAGGGCATGAAGTGGCGCCTGATCCGGGTGTTCCGCACCTCCGACGTGTCCTTTATCGCCCATGACGCCGCCGAGTACTCCGGCTCCGGCATCGGCATCGGCATCCAGTCCAAGGGGACCACGGTGATCCATCAGAAGGACCTGCCCCCCCTGAGCAACCTGGAGCTGTTCTCTCAGGCGCCGCTGATCGAGATGGAGACCTTCCGTCAGATCGGCAAGAACGCCGCCAAGTACGCCAAGGGCGAGGCCCCCACCCCCGTCACCGTGCGCAACGACCAGATGGCCCGCCCCACCTATCAGGCCATCGCCGCTCTGCTCCACATCAAGGAGACCGAGCACTGTGACCGGAACAAGAAGCCTCAGGCCGTCACCGTTTCGTTTAAGTAAAGGGAGGCAGGAATATGGATCAGGAAGCTTTGATGAAACAGATCGTGGAGCAGGTCATGGCCGCTATGAACAACGGCACCGTTTCCGCTCCCTCCACCCCCGCCGGCGGCAAGATGACCGCCGCCAACTACCCCCTGGCCGAGAAGGAGGCCGCCAAGCTCAAGACCCCCACCGGCAAGCCCTTCAGCTCTCTGAGCTATGAGAAGGTCATCAGCGGCGAGCTGACCTCCGACGATATGCGTATCGCCCCCGAGACCCTGGAGTACCAGGCTCAGGTGGCCGAGTCCGTCAACCGCGAGGCCTTCGCGGGCAACCTGCGCCGGGCCGCCGAGCTGATCGCCGTGCCCGACGAGCGGCTGCTGGAGATCTACAACGCCCTGCGCCCCTACCGCTCCACCAAGCAGGAGCTGATCGACATCGCCAACGAGCTGGACGGCAAGTACGGCGCCAAGACCGCCGCCGGGCTGGTGCGCGAGGCCGCCGAGGTCTATGAGAAGCGCGACCGTCTGAAGAAGTTCTAATTTCAAACCCAAGAGTCAGGAGGCACCGCACATGAAGATCGTCGCAGGCATCGACATCGGCAACGCGACAACGGAAACCGCCCTGGGCAGGATAGACGGCGGCAAGCTGGAATTCCTGGCCAGCGGCACGGTGCCCACCACAGGCATCAAGGGGACCCGGCAGAACATCAACGGCATCTTTCACTCCCTGACCGACGCTTTGGAAAAGGCGGGGCTGGAGGTGAAGGACCTGTCGGAGGTGCGCCTGAACGAGGCGGCCCCGGTCATCGGCGACGTGGCCATGGAGACCATCACCGAGACCATCATCACCGAGTCCACCATGATCGGTCACAACCCCTCCACCCCCGGCGGCATGGGCGTCGGGGTGGGGGAGACCGTTCTGGTCACTGAGCTGGAGGACGCCCCCGGCGGCAAGGACTACATCGTGGTCATCCCCAAGAGCGTGGACTTTGAGGACGCGGCCCGGCTCATCAACCAGGGCTCCGCCGGCACCCGGCAGGTCACCGCCGCCATCGTGCAGCGGGACGACGGCGTGCTCATCCACAACCGCCTGCACCGCAAGATCCCCATCGTGGACGAGGTGGCCCTGGTGGACAAGGTCCCCCTGGGCATGCGCTCGGCGGTGGAGGTGGCCGGCGTGGGCGGCGTGGTGGAGGTGCTGTCAAACCCCTACGGCATCGCCACATTGTTCGGGCTGTCCTCGGAGGAGACCCGGCAGGTGGTGCCCATCGCCCGCGCCCTCATCGGCAACCGCTCGGCGGTGGTCATCAAGACCCCCAGCGGTGACGTGAAGGAGCGCAAGATCCCCGCCGGCACCATGGAGCTCAAGGGCGCCATGCGCACGGTGAAGGTGGACGTGGACGACGGCGCGGACAAGATCATGAAGGCGGTGGAGTCCATCCCCGCCCTGGAGGACGTGCGGGGCGAGCCGGGCACCAACGCGGGCGGCATGCTGGAAAAGGTGCGCCAGGTGATGGCGAATCTGACGAAGCAGCACCCCCGGGACATCCACATTCAGGACCTGCTGGCGGTGGACACGTTCACCCCCCAGAAGGTGCAGGGGGGCCTCGCCAACGAGTTCTCCCAGGAGAACGCCGTGGGCATCGCCGCCATGGTGAAGGCCGACCGCCTCCAGATGGAGGCCATCGCCCGGGAGTTCAGCGAGCAGATCGGCAAGCCTGTGGAGGTTGGCGGCGTGGAGGCCGACATGGCCATCCGGGGCGCCCTGACCACTCCGGGCACCAACAAGCCCCTGGCCATCCTGGACATGGGCGCCGGCTCCACCGACGCGTCCATCATCAGCGAGGACGGGACCATCCACTCCATCCATCTGGCGGGGGCGGGCAACATGGTCACCCTCCTCATCCAGTCGGAGATGGGCCTGGACAGCTTTGACACGGCAGAGGACGTGAAGAAGTACCCCATGGCCAAGGTGGAGAGCCTGTTCCACATCCGCCACGAGAACGGCACCGTGGAGTTCTTCCCCACCCCGCTGGACCCCAACATTTTCGCCAAGGTGGTCATCCTGAAGGAGGGCAATATGATCCCTCTGGAGGGGGACTGGTCCATGGAGAAGATCCGCCTCATCCGCCGTCAGGCCAAGCAGAAGGTGTTCGTCACCAACGCCATCCGGGCCCTCACCCGGGTCAGCCCCACGGGCAGCGTCCGGGACATCCGGTTCGTGGTGCTGGTGGGCGGCTCCGCCCTGGACTTTGAGGTGCCTCAGATGGTCACCGACGCTTTGTCCCAGTACAAGGTGGTGGCCGGGCGGGGCAACATCCGGGGCAGCGAAGGCCCCCGCAACGCGGTGGCCACCGGCCTGGTGCTGTCGGTGCTGGAAGGGAGGGCCTGACCCATGGCCATGCCCGTTGAGATGACCAAGCCCAATATCCATGTGCTCATGAGCTCCGACGCCTCGCCGTCAGCCCTGCGGCAGCTGACCTATGGCATGGAGGAGGAGGGCATCCCCTGGGAGCAGGGGACGAAGGAGGGCATGGACGCGCTGGCCATGGCCTGGGAAGCCGCCCAGGCCTCCCGGCTGGAGGTGGGACTGGGACTGGATAAGCAGTTCGTGGTCCTGCACTACTCCAAGCTGGACCAGAGCCAGCCTCTTTACCGGGTCCCCGCCCGGCAGGCCGACCAGGTGCGAGCCCTGGGGGCCAACGCGGCGCGGCTGGTGAAGAAATTGCCGCTGAAACCTCTGGACTAGGAGGTACTTGTATGCAGAAGAGTTTAGGGCTCATCGAGACCCAGGGGCTGCTCGGCGGCATCACCGCCGCCGACGCCGCGGTGAAGTCCGCCAACGTGGAGCTCATCGGGTATGAGCTGACCAAGGGAGGCGGCTGGACCACGGTGAAGATCCAGGGCGACGTGGGGGCCGTCAAGGCCGCCGTGGACGCCGCCAAGATCGCGGCGGGCAAGGTGTGCCGGGTGGTGAGCACGCGGGTGATCCCCCGTCCCGCCACCGCGCTGGAGATGCTGGTGGAAAACGGCGACACCGTGGGCTATCAGCCCCCGGAGCCTCCGGCGCCCCCCGAGCCTCCCGCCCCCCCGGAGCCCCCCGTGAGTCCCGATGAGCCGGAAAAGGAAGCGCCCGCCCCGCCTGTGGAGGAGGCAACGCGGCCCGAGGCCCCGATTGTTCCCGAAGCGGCGGAGGAGCCCGCCCTTGCGGAGGAGCCTCTCCCGGAACCGGAGACGGTTCTAGAGGCGCCGGCGGAGCCTGAGCAGGTGGCGGAGGCCCCCGCGGCGGAGCCTGTCACCGAGCCGGAGGCGGCCCCGACGGAGCCTGAACAGGCGGCAGCAGCCCCTGTGGAGGAGGCGCCGGCGGAGGAGCCCGCCCCAACGGCGGAGGAGGTCCCGGCGGCGGAGGAGCCCACCCCGGCCAAGCCCAAGGCGGCCCGGAAGGCCCCCGCCAAAAAGGGCGGCAGGCGCAAACAATAAGCACGGCCGTGCGACGGCCATTTTTAGGAGGTAACTATGAGTATGGGTGAAGCTCTCGGCATGGTCGAGACAAAGGGCCTGGTGGGCGCCATCGAGGCCGCCGACGCCATGACCAAGTCCGCCAACGTCTCCCTCATGGGCTATGAGAAGATCGGCTCCGGCCTGGTCACCGTCATGGTCCGGGGCGACGTGGGCGCGGTCAAGGCGGCTGTGGACGCTGGCTCCGTGGCCGCCGAGAAGGTGGGCGAGGTGGTCTCCGTTCACGTGATCCCCAGGCCCCACACCGACGTGGAGAAAATCCTGCCCAAAGACCTGGGCTAAGGTGGTATGAACCGTGGAGAAGCAGACCTATGAGATGTTCGTCCAACTGGTCACCCGGCTGGTCATCGAGGAGCTGGAGAAGTTCCGGCGCTCGGTGCCCATCGGGGTGTCCAACCGGCATATCCATCTGGACCGGAAGGATATGGACATCCTGTTTGGTCAGGACAGCGAGCTGACCTTTAAAAAGGGACTGGGCCAGCCGGGCCAGTATGCTTGCGAGGAGACTGTCACCCTCCATGGGCCCAAGGGGGAGCTGAGCCGCGTGCGCGTGCTCGGCCCCCTGCGGAGCGAGTCCCAGGTGGAGATCTCCGTCACCGACGGGTTCGCCCTGGGCGTGCGGCCCCCCATCCGGGAGTCCGGCAAGCTGGCGGGCACCCCGGGGGTGACCATCGTGGGCCCCAAGGGCACCATTGAAAAGGACACGGGGACCATCGCCGCCCTGCGCCACATCCATCTGACCCCCGAGGACGCCCAGCGCATCGGGGTGAGGGATAAGCAGATGGTGAAGGTGGAGATCCCCGGCCTGCGGGGCGGGATTCTGCACAATGTGCTCATCCGGGTGTCGGAGCAGTTCGCACCGGAAATGCACATCGATGTGGACGAGGCCAACGCCTTCGGCGTGAAGAACGGCGACCGGGCCTACATCATCGTGGACTGAGCAAAACCTTTGAGGGTGGAGAAACGGATATGAGCCATGACATGGGGGCGTGCAACGACACGCTGATGGAGTTTGAACGCCTCATTGAGGAGCATCGGAACAACCCCTGGACGGGGGCGTTGCGCACCGGCGTGGACCTGGGCACCGCCAACATCGTGCTGGCCGTGGTGGATGAGGAGAACCGGCCCGTGGCCGGCGTCACCTACCCCTCCACCGTGGTGCGGGACGGGGTGGTGGTGGACTACATGGGCGCGGTGCGCACCGTCACCCGGCTGAAGGCCGAGCTGGAGGACCAGCTGGGCGTGGGGCTGGACGCGGCGGGGTGCGCCATCCCCCCGGGCATCGTGTCCGGGAGCGTCAAGGCCATTGGCAACGTGGTGGAGGCGGCGGGATTCCGCCTCACCAGCACCGTGGATGAGCCCACGGCGGCGGCCTGTGTGCTGGGTATCACGGACGGGGCAGTGGTTGACGTGGGCGGAGGGACCACCGGCATCAGCATTTTGAAGGACGGGAAGGTCATCCACGTGGACGACGAGCCCACCGGCGGCACCCATATGACGCTGGTGCTGGCGGGCTTCCACGGGTGCGACACCCACGAGGCCGAGCTGATGAAGCGGGACCCGGCCCAGGAGCACAGCGTGTTCCCGGTGATCAAGCCGGTGGTGGAGAAAATGGCCGCCATCGTCAAGCGCTGCCTGGCGAAATACCCGGTGGACACGGTCTATGTGGTGGGGGGCGCCTGCTGCTTCACCGAGTTTGAGACCGTGTTCCAAAAATATCTGGAGGTCCCTGTGGTGAAGCCGGCGGCCCCGCTGCTGGTGACGCCGCTGGGCATCGCCATGAACTGCACCAAGTAAGGCAGGTGAGGACCATTGACACAACAGGAACGAAATGACCTGGCCATGAGGCTGCTGGCGGAGGAGCTGGCGGAGCGGGTGGTGCAAAAGCTGGTGGAGCGCCAAAAGCGCTCGCTGGTGATCGTCACCGGCGCGGCCATCGGGGTGCCCACGGCCCTGGAGCAGCTGAAGGGGCTCAAGGCCGAAGGATTCACCTACCACGTGCTCATGACCCGCAGCGCCATGCACGTGACGGGGGAGGAGGCGGTGCGCGCCGCCCTGGACCCGGAGGAGCTGTGGGTGGAGTCGGCGGACCGGCCCCCCGAGCTGGCGGTCGCCGGGTTTGACACCATCCTGGTGCCCGCCCTGACGATGAACACCGCCGCCCATCTGGCCGGCTGCATGTCGGACACCCCCGCCGCGGCCATGATCCTCAGCGGGCTGCTGAAGGGGAAGAACGTGGTGGTCGCCGTGGACGGGGCCTGCCCCGACAACCCCATGCGGGCCAAGCTGGGCTATCACATGACCCGCCCCATGCGGGACGCGCTCCATGAGAACCTGGAGAAGCTGCGGGCCTACGGGGCCAGGCTGACGGCGGCCGATGACATGGCGAACGCTGTGCGCAAGGCCGTCACCAGCTTCCTGCCCGCCCAGGCGGCGAAGCCCGCCGCCCCCGCCGGTGGGGATAAGCCCGCACCCCAGAGCGGCGCCGTCATCCGGCCCGCCCTGACGGGCAAGATCCTCAGCGTGAAGGCGGTGAACACCGCCCCCCGGGGCGCGGTCATCGCCGTGCCGAAGGGCACCATCGTCACCGCTCTGGCCTCCGACGAGGCCCGCAGACGGGGCGTGGCCATTCAAATCGAATCGTAGAAAGGTGGAGCGGAATGTATTTAGGCAGAGTGATCGGCACCGTGGTCTCCACCAGTAAAAATGAGAACCTGATCGGGATGAAGCTGCTCATCGTGGAGAAGCTCACCGAGCGCCTGGAGCGGGACGGCACCACCGAGATCGCCGTGGACTCCGTGGGCGCGGGCACCGGGGAGATTGTCCTGGTCAGCCAGGGCAGCTCCGCCCGCTATGTGTTCCAAAATGCCTCGGCCCCCATCGACAAGGCCATTGTGGGCATCGTGGACACGGTGGAGGTGGGCTGATGGCGAACCTCTACACCAAGGGCGGCGACAAGGGCCAGACCAGTCTGGTCGGCGGGGGCCGGGTGAGCAAATCCGACCCCAAGGTGGAGTGCTACGGCACCATCGACGAGGCCAACTCCATGCTGGGCCTGGCCTACACCCAGACAGAAAATGAATTTATCCGCGCCACGGTCCGCAAAATCCAAGGGCGGCTGTTCTCCGTGGGCGCGGAATTGGCGAGCGACTCCCCGGAGACCGCCGCCGCCCTCAAGGGAAATATCTCGGAAGAGGACGTGGCGTTTCTGGAGGGGGTGGTGGACACCTGCACCCTGACCACCGGCAAGCAGACCCACTTCGTCATCCCCGGCGTGGACCCCGCCTCGGCGGCCCTCCACGTGGCCCGGACCATCGTCCGGCGGGCGGAGCGGCGGGCGGTGGAGCTGCCCGTGCGGGAGGTGCTGGTGCGCTACCTGAACCGGCTGTCCGACGCCATTTACGCCATGGCCCGCCTCCAGGAGGACCTGACCCAGATGCGGGAAAAGGTCACCGGCCTGGTGAAGGAGGCCATGGAGCGGAACGGCGTGGGCGGCTTTCCCCCCATGAATTTGGACATCCTGCACCGCATGGCGGCCCGGGCCGTGGAGAAATCCAAGCAGCTGGGCGTCCCGTCGGTGTTCTCCGCTGTGGACGCGGGGGGCAACCTGATGCTCCTGCAGCGGATGGAGGGGGCCTTTGTGGGGAGCGTGGAGGTGTCTCAGGGCAAGGCCTACACCGCCTACGCCTTCCAGATGCCCACCCACGAGTTGGGCGCGGCCGCCCGGCCGGACGGCCCCCTGTATGGGATTGAGAACTCCAACCCGGGCAAAATCGTGCTGTTCGGCGGCGGGTTCCCCTATATGGTGGACGGCAAGGTGGCCGGGGGAATCGGCGTGTCCGGCGGCACGGTGGAGCAGGACATGGAGATCGCGCGCTACGCAATGTCAATTGAAGGAGGAACCGCTAATGAGCTTTGATGAACAAGTGGTGGCCAACATCGTCAAGCAGGTGCTCAGCCGTGTGGACATGGGCAGCGCGGAGCCCAACTGCGCCGCCGCCGGCGGCGACTGGGGCGTGTTTGACAACATGAACGACGCCGTGGAGGCCGCCGCCGCCGCTCAGAAAGCATATCTGAACTGCTCCATGCACGACCGGGCCAAATATGTCCAGGCCATCCGGGACGTGGTGCTGGAGGAGGAGAACCTGGACTACATCTCCCGCCTGGCGGTGGAGGAGACCGGCATGGGCGCCTACGAGTATAAGCTGGTGAAGAACCGCCTGGCGGCCACCAAGTCCCCCGGCATCGAGGACCTGACCACCGACGCCATGAGCGGCGACGACGGCCTGACCCTGGTGGAGTACTCTCCCTTTGGCGTCATCGGGGCCATCACCCCCACCACCAACCCCACTGAGACTGTCATCTGCAACTCCATTGGGATGCTGGCGGCGGGCAACTCCGTGGTGTTCAGCCCCCATCCCCGGGCCAAGATGGTGTCCCTGCACCTGATCCAGCTCATCAACAAGGCCCTGGCCCGGGCGGGCGCCCCGGCCAACCTGGTGGTCACGGTGGCCGAGCCCTCCATCGAGAACACCAACGCCATGATGAGCCATCCCAAGGTGCGCATGCTGGTGGCCACCGGCGGCCCCGCCATCGTCAAGACGGTGCTGTCCAGCGGCAAGAAGGCCATCGGCGCGGGCGCGGGCAACCCCCCCGTGGTGGTGGACGAGACCGCCAACATCGAGAAGGCCGCCCAGGACATCGTGGACGGGTGCAGCTTTGACAACAACCTGCCCTGCATCGCGGAGAAGGAAGTCATCGCTGTGGACGCCATCGCCGACTACCTCATGTTCAACATGAAGAAGTGCGGCGCCTACGAGGTGAAGGACCCCGACCTCATCGACAAGCTGGTGAAGCTGGTGGTGAAGGAGGACGGCAAGCACCCCGTCACCGAGTTTGTGGGCAAGAGCGCCCGGTACATCCTGGAGAAGGTGGGCGTCAGCGTGGGCCCCGAGGTAAAGGTCATCATGATGGAGGCCAAGGAGGAGCACCCCTTCGTGCAGGTGGAGCTGATGATGCCCATCCTGCCCGTGGTGCGGGTGCCCGACGTGGACGCCGCCATCGACATGGCCGTCCGGGTGGAGCACGGCAACCGCCACACCGCCATGATGCACTCCCGGAACGTGGATAAGCTGACCAAGATGGCCAAGCTGATCCAGACCACCATTTTCGTGAAGAACGGCCCCTCCTACGCCGGCATCGGCGTGGGCGGCGAGGGCTGCACCACGTTCACCATCGCCGGTCCCACCGGAGAGGGGCTGACCACGGCCAAGTCCTTTGCCCGGCGGCGCAGATGCGTGCTGGTCGGAGGCCTGGACGTCCGATAACCGGAAGGGGTGCGCCTTATGCAAGATAATTTGATCGCCCAGGTCCAGAGCGCGGGCGTGGTGGGGGCCGGCGGCGCCGGCTTCCCCACCCACGTCAAGCTCAACGCCAAGGCTGACACGGTCATCATCAACGGGGCGGAGTGCGAGCCCCTGCTTCGGGTGGACCAGCAGCTCATGGACCTCCAGGCGGAAAAGCTGCTCACCGCCCTGGACCTGATCGTGGACCACGTGGGGGCGGAGAAGGGCGTGGTAGCCCTGAAGGAGCACTACCACGCCGCGGCGGAGTCCCTCAAAAAGGCCCTGCCCGCCCACCCGAAGCTGAGCGTCCACCTGCTGGGGGCCTTCTACCCGGCGGGGGACGAGCAGGTCATCGTCTACGAGGTCACCGGCCGCGTCGTCCCCGAGGGGGGCATTCCCCTGGCCGTGGGCGTGGTGGTCACCAACGTGGAGACCGCCCTCAACGTGCTGGACGCCTCTCAGGGCAGGCCGGTGGTGGAGAAGTACGTCACCCTCACCGGAGCGGTGCGCACGCCCAAGACCGTCAAGGTCCCCCTGGGCATCACCGTGGCCCAGGCCCTGGCCCTGGCGGGCGGCCCCACCGTCCCCGACTACAAGGTGGTCAACGGCGGCCCCATGATGGGCAAGATTGTCAGCGTGGACAGCGCCGTCACCAAGACCACCAAGGGCCTGATCGTGGTCCCGGCGGGCCATCCCCTGCTGGTGAGCCTGGAGCGGCCCGTCACCGACTCCACCCGGAGGGCGGCCACCGCCTGTATGCAGTGCTCTTTGTGCTCCGAGGTGTGCCCCCGGCATATGCTGGGACACCGCATCGAGCCCCACAAGCTCATGCGGGTGGCGGCCTACGGCAGCATGTGCGACCCCGAGCAGACCCCCATGAACGCTTATCTGTGCGTGGGGTGCCGCCTGTGCGAGTACGCCTGCGTCATGGGCCTCCAGCCCTGGAAGCTCAACAACAACATGAAGAACATCCTGGCGGGGCAGGGCATCCGCAACAGCTTGAACAACAAGCCGGAGCACGCCGCCCCCTACCGGGACTACAAGCGCTACCCGGTGCACAAGCTGATCCATCAGCTGGGCCTGTCCGCCTACGACGTGGCCGCGCCTCTGGATGAGGCCGTCCCCGCCTTTGACAAGGTGACGCTGCCCCTGCGGCAGGGGGCGGGCGCGCCCTCCCAGCCGGTGGTGAGCGTGGGCGCCCAGGTGAGCCGTGGCGACCTCATCGCCCAGATTCCCGAGGGCAAGCTGGGCTCCAGCCTCCACGCCAGCATTTCGGGAACGGTAACAGCCATTGACGGCGACAGCATCGTCATTCAGGCTTGACGAAATCTAGTCATAAGAAAAGAGGACGCTTATGGGAAAGTCGATTGGATTGATCGAGCTGAAGAGCATCCCCGCCGGGGTGCAGACCGCCGATGAAATGCTGAAGGCCGCCAATGTGGAGCTGCTGGTGGCCACCGCCATCTGCCCGGGCAAGTACATCATCATCATCAGCGGACAGGTGGGGGCCGTCAAGAGCTCGATGGAGACCGGCCGCCAGGTGGCGGGGGCCTACCTCATCTGCCACCACACCATCAACAATGTGCACGCCTCCGTGCCCGGCGCCCTGGTGGGCACCGCCGAGGTGGAGAAGATCAACTCCCTGGGCCTGGTGGAGACCATGTCCGCCCTCACCATCGTGCGGGCGGCGGATATCGCGGCCAAGGCGTCCAATGTCACCCTCATGGAGGTGCGGGTGGCACGGGGCCTGGGCGGCAAGGGCTACCTCATCCTCACGGGGGAGGTGTCCGCGGTGAAGTCGGCCGTCAACAACTGCCTCACCCAGCTGGCGGACACCGGCGACATCACCAGCACCTGCGTCATCCCCTCTCCCCACAAGGGGCTGCTGGAGAAGCTGATCTAAAAACGCAAAAACCGCCCGGCCGGGATCTCCCGGCCGGGCCGGTCCCGCGGAAAAAGGAAAAGGAGCGTGGCTGGCCATGGACAAGGAACCCCTTGACAGCCTGTTGAAATTTGGCGCGACCACAGAGGGCAAGATCCGTCTCATCCAGGAGACGGTCCCCGGCAAGCAGGTGACCTTGGCCCACATCATCGCCAACCCGGACGAGATCATCTACAAAAAGCTGGGGCTGGACCCCAATGTGGACTACGCCCAGGCCGCCATCGGTATCTGCTGCCTGTGCCCGTCGGAGACGGCGGTGATCGCGGGGGACGTGGCCCTCAAAACCTCCAAGGTGGAGATGGGCTTCATCGACCGCTTCAGCGGCACGCTGATCTTCACCGGGCGCATCTCCAACGTGCAGTCCGCCATGCAGGGGATCACCAGCTTTTTGCAAAACAAGCTGGGCTTTACGGTGTGCGAGATCACCAAGACATGAAGAAGATCATGTTCGTGGGCCGCAGCGAGTGCGGCAAGACCACCCTCACCCAGGCCCTGCGGGGGGGCACCATCCACTACCACAAGACCCAGTACGTCAACCACCACAGCGTGGTCATCGACACGCCGGGGGAGTACGCCCAGACGGCCAACCTGGGCCGGGCGCTGGCGCTGTACTCCTATGAGGCGGACGTGGTGGGGCTGCTGCTGAGCACCATCGAGCCCTACTCCCTCTACCCGCCCTGTGTGGCGGCCTGCGCCAACCGGCCCGTCATCGGCATCGTCACCCAGATCGACCAGAAGAACGGGGACATTGAGCGGGCCCACCACTGGCTGGAGATGGCGGGGGCGGACCCCATCTTCCACGTCAGCTCCTACACCGGGGAGGGGATCTGGCAGATCCTCAACTACCTGAAGGAGCCGGGGGACGTGCTCCCCTGGGAGACGGAGGAGGAGGCCAACCAGCGCCGGACGGTGCTGTCCGACAAAGACCAGGAATTTTGAAATCATTCCAGCCGCCGGGTGGCTCATCCGGCGGCTGGTTTTTTGCGCTGTCCCGGGAAGCCGTACTTTTTTGCTCTGGGACGGCACAGCAAATATTTACGATTGACAGGGGGCGGGGGTTGGAATATAGTCGGAGGCATAGAGAAGGCGCCCAGCGGCGGAAGGAGAACGACATGAATACAAATCAAAAGAGAGTGGCTGTCCTCGCGGCGGTGCTGGCGGTGCTGTTGGCCGCGCTGGCCGCCGTGTGGTATTTTAACCGCCCCGCCTCCAGCCAGGGGGACAAGACCATCACCGTAGAGGTGGTCCACAAGGACCAGAGCAAAAAGACCTTTACTTGCGAGACCGACGAGGAATATCTGGCCGGGGCGCTGGTGGCCGAGGGCATCGTGGAGGACGACCCCTTCGAGACGGGGATGTTCTTTGTGGTGGACGGGGAGACCGCCGACTATGAGCGGGACAAGTCCTATTGGGCGGTGTACGAGGACGGCGAATACGCCTCCCTCGGCATCACGGAGCTGCCCATCCAGGACGGCGGCGTCTATTCCCTGGTGTACACCTGTGCATAATTACCAAAAGCGCAAGCTGAGGCTGGCGCTGTATGAGATTGCCCTGTTCGGCATCCTGGGCGGCATGACCTTCGCGGCCAAGATGGTGATGGCGGGCTTTGCCAACATCGAGCCGGTGTCCCTGATGGTGATGCTCTTCGCCGTCACCTTCGGGAAAAAGGCGGTGTTCCCCATCTACGTCTACGTGCTGCTGGAGTATGTGCTCTTCGGCTTCGGGCTGTGGTCGGTGTACTACCTGTATATCTGGCTGGTGCTGGCCCTGGCCGCCTGGCTGCTGCGGGGGATGACCCATCCCTTGGGCTGGGCCATCCTGTCGGGGCTGTTCGGGCTGTCCTTTGGAACCCTGTGCGCCCCGGTGGACCTGCTGGTGGGGGGCTGGAGCTACGCCGTCGCCCAATGGGTCAGCGGCATCCCCTTCGATATCGCCCACTGCCTGGGCAATTTCGCCATGGCCCTGCTGCTCTTTGTCCCCCTGCGGGGGGCGCTGGAGCGGCTGCGCGGGGCGCGCCGGCGCGGCGGGAGCTGACCCGAATGGGTCCTAAAAGCGCCTCCCTCCGCCCCGCCAGGTGTTTCCACGGCCAAAACCGCCAACCGGCCCACGGGCCGGTTGGCTTTTTTTGGAGGAAATTGCCTTGCTAATTGGGGGAAAAAGGTATAAAATAAACTTTCACAGCAAATAGGTTTGCTTCCGGCCCGCCGGCCGGCCATGATGGAGGACGCGAGAACATGGAAATAGAGAAAGAGACCGTCAAGATCGGCCTGCCCCGGGCCATGCTGTACTATCGCTACCGGGTGCTGTGGCAGACCTTTTTCCAGGAGCTGGGCATGGAGACGGTGGTCAGCCCCCCCACCGACCGGGACATCCTGGAACGGGGGACGGCCCTGGCCATCGACGAGGCCTGTCTGTCGCTGAAGATCTACCTGGGCCATGTGGCGGCGCTGGTGGGGAAGTGCGACTACATCCTGGTGCCCCGGGTGAGCAATTTCGGCCGCCAGCGGGCCATGTGCACCCGGTTCGAGGCCCTGCCCGACCTGGTGCGGAGCGTGCTGCGCGGGCAGGGGCAGAGGTTTTTGTCCTACGAGGTGGACGAAGAGGCAAAAAGGGCCGGGGAGGAGGACGCCTTTGTGGAGTTGGGCAAGAGCCTGGGCTGCACCGCCAAGGCGGCCAAAAAGGCGTACAAGGCGGCCAAAAAGGCGGACCTGGTCCAGCATAAGCAGCGGGTCCAGAAGTACGAGCAGCAGTACAAGAAAGAGGGCATGAAGGTGCTCATCGCCGCCCACAGCTATGTGGCGGAGGACCCCTATATGGGCAGGGTGGTGTCCAATTACCTCAAAAAATCGGGGGTGATCCCCGTCCGGGCGGACATGGTGGACCGGGAGGCGGCGCTGAAACGCAGCCGGGAGCTGTCCCCCACCTGCAAGTGGGAGTTTTCTCGGGAGATCCTGGGGGGTATCGCCATGCACCAGCGGGATGTGGACGGCATCATCCTGCTCAGCGCCTTCCCCTGCGGCCCAGACGCCATGGTCAACGAGCTCATCGCCCGGCGGGTGAAGGGAGTACCCCTGCTCAACCTGGTGCTGGACAGCCAGAGCGGCACCGCCGGGGTGGAGACCCGGCTGGAGAGCTTCATCGACATCATCCGCTTTCAGGAGGGGAAGCTGTAATGGCAGAGGGTAAAACGAGAAAGGTCTCCTTCCCCAGGTACGCGCAGTACAACTGCGCCTTCAAATACATCGTGGAGCAGGCCCTGGAGTGCAAATACGTCATGCCCCCCGCCCTCACCAAGCGGAGCATGGAGCTGGGCACCAAGTACAGCCCGGACTTTGTGTGCACCCCCTTCAAGACCATGCTGGGCAGCATGATCGAGGCGCTGGAGGCGGGGGCGGACACCCTGCTGATGACCCACGGGCTGTGCCGCTTGGGCTACTACGGGGAGCTGCTGGAGCAGATTCTGCGGGATTTGGGCTACCAGTTTGACTTCATCAACCTGTCCGAGTACGACATGTCCAAGAAAAAGGAGTATCTGCGCATCGTCAAGCGCTTCAACCCCAAGGCCAGCTTTCCCCGGTTCCTGGCCCAGTTCATGGAGGGGGTGCGGATGGCGGAGTATGTGGACGACATCACCGGAGAATACTACCAAAACTGCGGCTTTGACGCCACCGACGGCCAGTATAAGCGGGCCTATCAGGATTTTCTCACCGCCATGTATACCGCCCAGGGCAGGAGCGACGTGGAGGGTGGATACCGGGCGGCCAAGCGCTCCCTCCAGTCCATCCCCCTCAACAAGCCGGAGCGGCCCCTGCGGGTGGGCATCGTGGGGGAGTTCTACACCGCCATGGACGCCTTCTCCAACCTGGAGCTGGAGCAGAAGCTGGCGGACATGGGGGTGGAGGTCCACCGCTGGATGAACGTGACCAACCAGTTTTTGCGCTACGGCAGCGGCCAGAAGAACCTGCGGGTGAAAATCCGGGACCTGTGCCAGTACGACATGGGGCCCACCTCCACCGCCAACATCTGGTACGCCCGGGAGTGCGCCGAGCGGGGCTTTGACGGGCTGGTCCACGTGAAGTCCGCCGCCTGCACCCCGGAGATTGACGTGATGCCGGTGCTGCAGAACATCGGCGCGGACTACAAGCTCCCCGTGCTCTACCTCACCTATGACGCCCAGACCAGCGACGTGGGCCTGATGACCCGGCTGGAGGCGTTTTACGACATGATCGACATGAGAAAGAAGGTCTTATAGCGTGGAACACGCGTATCTGGGCGTGGACGTGGGGTCCATCTCCACCAAGGGCGTCATCATCGACAAGAAAAACCAGATCCTGGCCAGCCGGTACATCTGGACCCAGGGGGACCCCATCGGCGCGGTGAAGGAGCTGGTGGGCCTGCTGGAGGGGCAGTTTGACAAGGAAACGTACAAGATCGTGGCCACCGGCACCACCGGCTCCGCCCGGAAGCTGGTGGGCACCATCCTGGGCGCCACCATGGTGAAGAACGAGATCACCGCCCACGCCGTGGGCACCACCACCTTCTACCCCGACGTGCGCACCATTTTGGAGATCGGAGGCCAGGACTCCAAGATCATCCTGGTGGAGAACGGGGTGGCGGTGGACTACGCCATGAACACCCTGTGCGCCGCGGGCACCGGGGCCTTCCTGTCCAGCCAGGCCAAGCGGCTGGGCATCGAGGTGGAGGAGATTGGGGACTACGCCCTGCGCTCCACCCACCCCACCCAGATCGCCGCCCGGTGCACCGTGTTCGCCGAGTCCGACCTGGTGCACAAGATCCAGATGGGCCACCCCCGGGAGGACATCATCGCCGGCGTGTGCAACGCGGTGGCCGCCAACTACCTCAACAACGTGGGCAAGGGCAAGAAGATCGTCTCCCCCGTGGTGTTCCAGGGGGGCGTGAGCAAAAACAAGGGCGTGGTGGCCGCCTTCGAGCGCACCCTGGGCTGTCCCGTCATCGTGGACCCCAACGGCCACCTCATGGGCGCCCTGGGGGCGGCCATCCTGGCCAGAAGGGGCAGCGGGCGGCAGGAGTTCGACTTTGCCGTGGAGAATATGGAGTTCCGCACCCGGGAGGCCAGCTGCGGGGGCTGCTCCAACCGCTGCGAGATCATCTGCGTCTACCGGGGGAGCGAGCTCATCGACTCCTGGGGCAACCGCTGCGAGCGGGGGGCCAGAGTGCGGGGATAGCGGGAGACACCTGGACAATCTGGATGGAGCGGCGGGAGAATTCCTGCGCTTCCAAAAAATTTTTTGCGATTTTCAAAAAAAGAAATTGCATTTTCAGCCCAGTTAAGATAGAATAAACAAATAATGAAAAATCCCGCCCTTCAATGGCGGGGGGGGTCCGGTCGCAAGGGCTGGCCCTTGCGGCTCTCTTTTGCAAGCAAAAGAGAATGGAGTTTCAAAAGGGAGCCGGACAAAGAAAAGAAAAGGCGGGATGCACATGAACACAAAGACGCTGGGCTATATACTCAAGCGCATCGCTCTGGCCATCCTGACGGTATGGGTGGTCATCACGGTGACCTTTTTTGTGATGCACGCCGCCCCCGGCGGGCCGTTTATGAGCGAGAAGTCTCCCTCCCCGGCGGTGCAGGCGGCGCTGGAGGCCAAGTACGGCCTGGATAAGCCCCTGTTCGAGCAGTATATCACCTATTTGAAGGACATCCTCCTGCACCAGGATTTCGGCCCCTCCATCAAGCAGAGGGGGCTCCAGGTGGCCGATATCATCAGGGACGGGATGAAGGTGTCCATCAAGCTGGGCGTTATCGCCGCGGCGGGGGCGCTGGTGTGCGGCATCGTGCTGGGGGCGGTGGCCGCCCTGCGGCGCAACAAGCTCATCGACCGGGTCATCATGGTGGTGACCACCGCCTTTGTGTCCATGCCCTCCTTCATCATGGGCTCGCTGCTGCTGGTGGTGTTCGTGGTGAAGCTGCAGCTGCTGCCCGGCAACGGCTCAGCCCAGTCTGGGGCGGCGGGGCTGGTGCTGCCCATCATCACCCTGGCCCTGTACCCCACGGCCTATATCACCCGGCTCACCCGGTCGTCCATGCTGGACGTGCTGGGCCAGGACTACATCCGCACCGCCCGGGCCAAGGGCGTGTCCGGCTGGCGGATCATCTTCGGCCACGCGCTGAAAAACTCCCTGATCCCGGTCATCACCTATGTGGGCCCCATGCTGGCCTACATCGTCACAGGCTCCCTGGTGGTGGAGAAGATCTTCGCCGTGCCCGGAGTGGGCCGGGCCTTTGTGAACAGCATCATCAACCGGGACTACCCCCTGGTCATGGGCACCACCATTGTGCTGGCCGTCCTCATCGTGGTGATGAACCTGGTGAGCGATATCCTGTACAAGGTCGTGGACCCGCGCATCAGCTTTGATTGAGGAGGGGCGGAACATGTCAAAAAAACCATTCAGCCTCCATGTGGACCTGGACGCCTTCACCCCCGCGTCGGAGGAGGACAAGGCCTACATGGTCCAGATGCGCCCCTCCAGCACCTTCTTCAAGGACGGCGTGAAGCGCCTGCTGAAGAACAAGGTGGCCTTTATCAGCCTGATCGTCATCATCCTCATCACCCTGTCCTCCATCATCCTGCCCATGTTCTGGCCCTACTCCTATGAGCAGCAGCTGGGCCTGACCCCGGGCAAGCCGGTGGACTCCTCCTACAACAACCTGACGCCCTTCACCTACGGCAGGACGGAGCAGAAAAAGCTCGACGCAGGGGAGAAGGTGTTCCCCCACGTGTTCGGCACCGACGCCATGGGCCGTGACTATTTCATCCGGGTGGTGTACGGCACCCGCATCTCCCTGGCGGTGGGCTTTTTCGCCAGCATCATCGTGCTGATCATCGGCATCACGGTGGGCTCCATCGCGGGCTACTGCGGCGGCAAGGTGGACATCATCATCATGCGCATCGTGGACATTATCTACTCCCTGCCCGACATGCTCATGGTCATCCTGCTGGCCACCGCCCTCAAGGCGTCGGGCCTCAACGAGGCCATCGAGGGCACGGTGCTGGAGAAGATCGGCTCCAACATCATCAGCCTGTTCATCGTGTTCGGCGTGCTCTACTGGGTGTCCATGTCCCGGCTGATCCGGGGCCAGATCCTCTCCCTGCGGGAGCAGGAGTATGTGCTGGCCGCCCAGGCCGCCGGGGCCAAGGGCCGCTGGGTCATCACCAAGCACCTGATCCCCAACTGCATCAGCGTGGTGATCATCTCCACTGCCCTCCAGATCCCCAGCGCCATCTTTACCGAGAGCTATCTGTCCTTCCTGGGCCTGGGCGTCAACGCCCCCATGCCCTCGCTGGGCTCCCTGGCCTCCGATGCCCTCAACGGCATCAACTCCTACGCCTACCGGCTGGTGATCCCGGCCATCGTGATCTCGCTGATCGTGCTGTCCCTGAACCTCCTGGGCGACGGCCTGCGGGACGCCTTCGACCCCAAACTGAACGCTTAAGGAAAGGAGCGTGCAACTATGTCTCTGTTGGAAGTTAAGGACCTGCACACCTCCTTCTTTACCGACGCGGGCGAGGTGAAGGCGGTCAACGGCGTATCCTTTTTCCTGGACCGGGGGAAGGTGCTGGGCATCGTGGGCGAGTCCGGCTCGGGCAAGTCCGTCACCGCCTACTCCATCATGCAGATTCTGGCGGGCACCGGCAGGATCGTGTCCGGCTCCATTAAGCTGGACGGCCAGGAGCTGGTGGGCGCCGGGGAAAAGGTGATGAAAACCGTCCGGGGCAACAAAATCTCCATCATCTTCCAGGACCCCATGACCTCCCTCAACCCCACCTACACCATCGGCAAGCAGCTGATGGAGGCCATCCTGCTCCACACCAACCGGAACAAGAAGGAGGCCTGGGACCGGGCGGTGGAGATGCTGCGCCTGGTCAACGTCAACGAGCCGGAGAAGCGGATGAAGCAGTACCCCTTCGAGTTCTCCGGCGGCATGCGCCAGCGGGTGATGATCGCCATGGCCCTGGCCTGCGAGCCGGACATCCTCATCGCCGACGAGCCCACCACCGCTCTGGACGTGACCATCCAGGCCCAGATTCTGGAGCTGATGGGCTCGCTGCAAAAGGAGCTGGGCATGGCCATCATCATGATTACCCACGACCTGGGCGTGGTGGCCCAGATGTGCGACGAGGTCATCGTCATGTACGCCGGCTCCATCTGTGAGCAGGGCACCGCCGACGAGATCTTCTACAACCCCTGCCACGAGTACACCAAGGGCCTGATGCGCTCCATCCCCACCGCCAACACGGCTGGGAAGAAGCTCCAGCCCATCACCGGTACCCCCATCGACCTGCTGAACATGCCGGAGGGCTGCCCCTTCGCCCCCCGGTGCGACGCGGCCATGAAGATCTGTATCAAGCAGCGCTGTGAGAATATGCAGCTCAACGACGACCACCGCGCCGCCTGCTGGATGAACGTGAAGCGGGGCGTGGAGGACGGCTCCATCACGCTGGAAGGGGGGGCGGACCATGAGTGAGCAGGCAAATCGGCCCCTGATCGAGGTCAAAAACCTGAAGGAGTACTTCAATATCAATGTGGGGATGTTCCGCACCAAGCCGCTGAAGGCGGTGGACGACGTGTCCTTCTCCATCAACAAGGGGGAGACCCTGGGCCTGGTGGGCGAGTCGGGCTGCGGCAAGACTACCGTGGGCCGGACCATTCTCCACCTCTACAAGCCCACCGGCGGCCAGGTCTGGTACGACGGCAAAAAGCTGGAGACCCGCGCGGACATCCAGGAGTTCCGGAAAAAGGCCACCATGGTGTTCCAGGACCCCTACTCCTCTTTGAACCCCCGGATGACGGTGTCCGACATCATCGGCGAGCCGCTGGACATCCACAAGCTGTGCTCCTCCAAGCAGGAGCGGGAGGAGCGGATCCTGGAGCTGATGGATCACGTGGGGCTGAATAGCGAGCACGCCTCCCGCTACGCCCACGAGTTCTCCGGCGGCCAGCGCCAGCGCATCGGCATCGCCCGCTCACTGGCGGTGAATCCGGACTTCATCGTGTGCGACGAGCCGGTGTCCGCCCTGGACGTGTCCATCCAGGCCCAGGTCATCAACATGTTCGACGAGCTCCAGGATAAGCTGGGGCTGACCTACCTCTTCATCGCCCACGACCTGCTGGTGGTGCGCCACATCAGCGACCGCATCGCCGTGATGTACCTGGGCAAGATGGTGGAGCTGGCGGACGCGGAGGAGATCTACCACCGGCCGCTGCACCCCTACTCCAAGTCCCTGCTGTCCGCGGTGCCGGTGCCCGACCCCAAGGCGGCCCGGGCCAACCAGCGCATCGTCCTCACCGGCGACATCCCCAGCCCCCTCAACGCCCCCTCCGGCTGCCCCTTCCGCACCCGCTGCCAGTACGCCACCGAGCAGTGCGCCGCGGAGATGCCCGCCTTCAAGGAGGTGGAGAAGGGCCATTTCGTGGCCTGCCACCGGACGGCTGAGGTGAACTGATTTTGTTTCATCATACGCGGCCGGGGACTGCCCCCGGCGGGCGCGTATTTTGAAAAATAGCCCGAAAATGAAATAAGGAAGGAAGAACGTAAATGAAAAAGTTTTTGTCTCTGCTCTTGGCTTCGGCCATGGTGCTGGGCCTGGCCGCCTGCGGCGGCGACAAGCCCAGCCAGAGCAAGGCCCCCGACGCCTCCACCGCCCCCGGTGAGAGCAGCGCCCCCGCCGGCCCCAGCTCTATGGCCGTGTGCATCGCCTCTGAGCCCGACACCATCGACCCCGCTTTGAACTCCGCCGTGGACGGCGCCACCCTGGTGTCCCACCTGTTCTCCGGCCTGGCCAAGTGGGCTCAGGACGACAGCGGCAAGCTGATTATCGCTCCTGACGCCGCCACCGAGCTGCCCGAGGGCGTGGTCAACGCCGACGGCACTGTGACCTACACCTACACCCTGAAGGATGGCGTGACCTGGTCCGACGGCCAGCCTGTCACCGCCAACGACTTTGTGTTCGCCTGGAACCGCGCCGCCGGCCCCACCCTGGGCGCTGACTACGGCTACATGTTTGAGGTGGTGGACGGCTATGCCGCCATGTACGAGATGGTCAAGGACGCGGATGGTAACGACACGGATGAGTTTGCCAACCCCGACGCCAAGCTGAATGTCAAGGCCGTGGACGACAAGACCCTGGAAGTCACTCTGGCCAACGCCGTGGCCTACTGGGATGAGCTGCTGGCCTTCCCCACCTACTTCCCCGTGCGTGAGGACGTGGTGTCCAACGAGGCTTGGGCCACCGATCCCTCCACTTACGTGTCCAACGGCGCCTATACCATGACCGGCTGGGACCACAACAGCGTCATCACCCTGGAGAAGAACGAGAACTACCACGACGCCGACGAGATCCTCATGGACAAGATCGAGTTCTACCTGTCCGACGACTCCAACAACATGCTCACCAACTTCCAGAACGGCAGCTGGCTGCTCATCGACGACGTGCCCACCAATGAGATCGCCAACCTGAAGGCTAATTATCCCGATGAGTTCGTGATCGCCGGCCAGATCGGCACCTACTACGCCTGCTGGAACATCAACGAGGAGATCCTGCCCGCCGGCAGCAGCCTCACCGGCGCCGAGGCCGAGAAGGCCCGCCAGGAGATCCGCAAGGCCGTGGCCCTGCTGCTGGACCGCAACTACCTGGTGGAGGAGATCACCCAGGGCGGCCAGGTGCCCGCCTCCTCCTTCGTGGCCATGGGCATGACCGAGCCTGACGGCACCGAGTTCTACCAGAACACCGGCGTCAGCTCCGACTTCGACGGCTACTACAACGTGAGCGAGGACGCCCTGGAGGACAACTACGCCTCCGCTATCGAGACCCTGAAGAAGTACTACACCTTCGATGAGGCCACCCAGAAGTTCACCGACTTCCCCACCATCACCTACCTGTATAACACCAGCGACGCCCACAAGGCCATCGGTGAGTACCTCCAGGCGGCTGTGTCCGCGGTGGGCATCAACATGAACCTGGACAACCAGGAGTGGAACACCTTCCTGAACACCCGTAAGAACGGCGACTACACCATGGCCCGCAACGGCTGGCTGGCCGACTACAACGACCCCATCTGCTTCCTGGATATGTGGACCTCCGGCTCCGGCAACAACGACATCCAGTACGGCAAGGGCGCCCACAAGGACCTGGCCATGTATAACCTGGACCTGACCGGCCTGGGCTATGAGACCAAGGTGGAGAACGGCACCTGGGCTCAGACCTTCGACGTGCTCATTTCCACCATCAAGTCCTGCACCGACAATGAGAAGCGCTATCAGCTGATGCACATGGCCGAGGACATGCTCATGGACACCGGCTGCATCGTGCCGCTGTATTTCTACACCGACCTCTATATGCTCAGCAGCAGCGTGGACGGCTTCTTCTCCAACCCCCTGGGCTACAAGTACTTCATGTACTGCACCGTCAACGGCTGAGAGACGGCCTGAATACGGCAAACGCGGCGTGCGGCGGGTCTCCCGCCGCACGCCCTTTTGACACGTTCTGACAATAGCGCCCAAGAAAAAACTGAGAGTGGGCGCTGGTTTGTGTAAAATGCCCATTGCAATTTTTGCCCAGCTCTGATAGCATGTAGACCTATAGTATATCAATAGATGCCAAACACGATGATGGGAAGAGTAGGCCCGCGCCCCGCTTTTCAGAGAGCCCCCACGGTGAGAACGGGCAGGCGGAACGGGCTGAACATGGTCCCTGAGGGCCGCGGGTGAGCCCTGGTGGGTGAGCCCGCGGCGGGTCCGCCCGTTACAGCGGCAGCCGGTGGGCGGTGCTTTTTGCCTAGCCGGAAGAGGCGGGCGCCCTGCGCCCGTGAAACAAGGTGGTACCGCGTGGATACACGCCCTTGCACAGTGACACTGTGCGGGGGCGTTTTTTGCGCGCTCCATATACTATCGGTCCCCGGCCCGCGCCGGGACGAGAAAAGAGGTCCATAAAATGAAAAAGAAAGCCAACCTGTTCCGCTCCCTGGCAGCGGCCCTGGCCCTGAGCCTGCTGCTGGCGGGCTGCGGCGGCGACAAGCCCAGTCAGAGCAAAGCCCCTGACGTCTCCACTGAGCCTGGCCAGTCTGCCGCTGTCAGCGCCCAGGGCCCCAAGGTGTTCCGCTTTGGCCAGGCCCCCTACGGAGACACCCTGGACATGCAGATCAGCACCGGCAGCCTGTCCGCCTCCATTGCCGACGAGATCACCGAGAGCCTGCTCCGCTTCGACGACGACAACAACGAGGAGGTGGTGCTCCTCACCGACTTCCCCACTGTCAGCGAGGACGGCACCGTGTACTCCTTCGAGCTGAAGCAGGGGGTGAAGTTCACCAATGGCACCGAGCTCACCGCCAAGGACGTGAAATTCACCTTTGAGCGCATGTTCACCCCCGCCACCGGCGCCAAGAGCTTCAGCTACTTCAGCATGATCGTGGGCGCCAAGGACATGCTGGACGGCAAGGCCACCGAGCTGGCGGGCTTTGAGATCCAGGACGACTACCACTTCACCATCACCCTGGAGTACCCCTTCGCCCCCTTCGTGAAGAACCTGGGCACCAGCTACGCCGACATCTTCCCCATGGACGCCTGCACCGCCGCGGGGGCGGACTGGGGCATTGACGACAACCTCATCGGCACCGGCCCCTATAAGTTCCAGTCCAACGACCCCAACACCGAGGCGGTGCTGGTGAAAAACGAGGACTACCACGGCGGCGAGGTGAAGCTGGACGAGATCCATGTCGTCTACTACAGCGACACCGGCACCAAGCTGCTGGCCTATGAGAACGGCGATATCGACGCCTGTGACCTGATCTCCACCCAGCTGGGCCAGTATAAGGACAGCCACGGCGACCAGATCACCGCCTACCATCCCCTGGGCACCTGCTTCCTCAGCCTGAACCTGGACGTGGACGCCCTGAAGGACGTGAAGGTGCGCCAGGCCATCTCCCTGGCCATCAACCGGGAGGAGCTGGTGGAGTACGTGCTGGACGGCGCGGGCATCCCCGCCACCACCTACCTGAACCCCTCCATCCCCGGCCACGATGACTCCCTCCCCGTCTATGAGTACAACGTGGACAAGGCCAAGCAGCTGCTGGCCGAGGCGGGCTACCCCGACGGGCTGACCATCGACGGCGGCAAGGTCCGCCAGCAGGAGGAGACCCTTGCCACCGCCATCCAGGGCTATCTGGCCGAGGCGGGCATCAACTACGTCTTTGACGTGGTGGACGCCGCCACCTGGTCCAGCGAGCGCTCCAGCGGCAAGCTGGCCACCACCTTCATCACCTGGAACGCTTTGTACGCCGACGCCGATTTCCAGGTCTACAACTACTTTTACAGCGCCAACAGCGGCCGCCAGAGCGTGAACTACAGCAACCCCGACTTCGACAAGCTGATGGACGACGCCCGCTCCGACACCGACGAGGCCCACCGGGCCGAGCTGTACAAGCAGGCGGACCAGATCCTCTCCCACGAGGACATGGCCTGCATCCCCCTGTACTACCCCCAGTCCCAGTTCCTTGCGAAGCCCTATGTCAAGGACATGAAGGTGGGCAACCTGATCTATCACCTGTGGAACATCGACATCGATTTGGAGGCCCAGGCCGCCTTTAACGGCTGACCGGCGTCCCACAGCCCCTTTTAACGGCAATTGCGGAGGCCGGATCGAAGCGTCCGGCCTCCGCCCCGTCAAGGCCAACACGGAAAGGGTGGTTCCATGAAACGATACCTGGTCAAGCGGGTGCTGCTGGCGCTGGGGATCCTGTTCTCCATCTCCCTCATCACCTTCTTCATTTTGAATATCCTCCCCGGCGACGCGGTGGCCCTGATGCTGGGCGACACCGCCGACCCCAACACCATCGAGGTGGTCCGCCACAATCTGGGCATGGACAAGCCCCTTCCCCAGCAGTACATCGAGTGGATCGCGGGGGTGTTCACCGGGGATCTGGGCACCAGCTACTTCCAGCGCAAGGCCGTCTCGGAGCTGCTGGTCACCGCCTTTGGCTACACCGCCAAGCTGGCCGTGGTGTCCTACCTCATCGCCCTGGCCGTGGGGCTGGTGGTGGGCATCGTGTCCGCCTTGAACCGGGGCACCATCCTGGACCGGGGGCTCATGACCCTGACGGTGGTGGGCATCAGCGCCCCCAGCTTCTGGGTGGCTATCCTGCTGCAGATTTTCATCGGACTGCGCTTTAAGGCCATCCCCATCAGCGGCCTGGAGGCCCCCATTGACTACCTGCTGCCCTGTATCTCCCTGGGCCTGCGGTACGCCGCCTCCATCGCCCGCATCACCCGCACCAGTATGCTGGAGGTCATGGGCCAGGACTTCATCCGCACCGCCCGGGCCAAGGGGCTCTCCCCCTTCCGCACGGTGATGGTCCATATGTTCCGCAACGCCCTGGTGCCCATCATCACCGTGATTGGCACCGACATCGGCACATTGTTCGCCGGGAGCATGCTCACCGAGTCGGTGTTCAACATCAAAGGGGTGGGCAAGCTGCTGGTGGACAACATCACCAAGCGGGACATCCCGGTGGTGCAGAGCTGCGTGCTGTGCATCGCCATCATCTGCGTGGTGGTCTACCTGATCGTAGACCTGCTCTACGCGGTGGTGGACCCCAACATCCGCCTGGGAGGTGAGGAAGCGTGAAACGGAACAAGGAGCCCTCCCCCGTGCTGACCTACCGGGGCTATTACCGGGAGAGCTGGGACATTCTCAGGCGGGACCCCTTGGCTATGGTCAGCCTGGTCATCGTGGCGCTGTTCGTGCTGGTGGCCGTGTTCGCCCCCCTCATCGCCCCCTATGACCCGGACCAGCAGGTCATGAGCCAGAAGCTGATGGAGCCCTGCGCCCAGCACTGGCTGGGCTGCGACGAGCACGGGCGGGACATCCTCTCCCGGTGCATCTACGGCTGCCGGGTGAGCCTGAGCGTGGGCCTGGTCAGCCAGCTCATCGCCACCGTCATCGGCTACTTCATGGGCGTGTGCGCCGGGTACTTCGGCGGCAAGGCGGACGCGGTGATCTCCTTCCTCATCCAGGTGTTCTCCAGCCTGCCCGACCTGCTGCTGGCTATGGCATTGATGTTCGCCCTGGGCAGCGGCCTTTTGAACCTGTATATTTCCCTGGGGGTGCTGGCCTGGTCCCGTACCGCCCGGCTCATCCGGGGCACGGTGCTGCAATTGAAGGAAAAGGAGTACGTCAAATCCTGCCGGGTGGACGGCGGCAGTGACCTGCGCGTCATCCTGCGCCACCTGCTTCCCAACTGCATCCCCACCCTCATCATCACCATCACCATGGGCATCCCCTCCGCCATTTTGTCCGAGGCCAGCCTCAGCTTTTTGGGTCTGGGCGTGCGCAGCCCCATGGCAAGCTGGGGGGCCATGATCTCCGCCTCCCGGGACTTCATCCGCTCCAGCTGGTTTTACAGCTTTTTCCCCGGCCTGTGCATCATCCTGGCCGTCATCGCCTTCAACACCCTGGGGGACGGCCTGCGGGACGCCCTGGACCCCAAGTTGAGAAAGTGAGGGAGAGACTATGGCAGATATCGTGTTAGAGGTCAAAAACCTCTCCATCACCTTTTTCACCAAGCAGGGGGCACTGCCCACGGTGGACAACCTGTCCTTCTCCCTGGAGCGGGGGGAGACCCTGGGCATCGTGGGGGAGTCGGGCTGCGGCAAAAGCATGACCGTCAACGGCATCCTCCAGATGGTGCCCGCCCCCGGCAGGGTCACCGGCGGCAGCGTGAAGCTGGCCGGGGAGGAGCTGGTGGGCATGAGGGAGAAGGAGCTTTGTAAAAAGCGGGGCCAGGACGTGGCCATCATCTTCCAGGAGCCCATGACCAGCCTGAACCCCCTCATGACCTGCGGGCGGCAGATTTCCGAAACCATCCTGGCCCACAAAAAGGTGAGCCGGAGGGAGGCGGACCAGCGGGCCCTGGAGCTCATCGAGCTGGTGGGCATCCCCATGCCGGAGAAGATTTTCCACTCCATTCCGGGGCAGCTGTCCGGGGGGATGCGCCAGCGCATTGTCATCGCCATGGCCCTGTGCAATAACCCCGGCGTGCTCATCTGCGACGAGCCAACCACCGCCCTGGACGTGACGGTCCAGGCCCAGATTCTGGGCCTCATCAACGAGCTGAAGGAGAAGTTCGGCACCGCCGTCATCTTCATCACCCACGACCTGGGGGTCATCCGCCAGATGGCGGACAAGGTGCTGGTGATGTATACGGGCCAGGCGGTGGAGCGTGTGGACGCGGCGCGGCTGTTCCAAAATCCCCTGCACCCCTACACCCAGGGGCTGATGAAGTGCATCCCCGGCATGGACGGGGACGACGGCGACCTGCATGTCATCGACGGCTCGGTGCCCATGCTGTACGACCTGCCGAAAGGGTGCCTGTTCGCCCCCCGATGCCCCTACGCGGACGACCGGTGCCGGTCCCAGCGCCCGCCCCTCTATGGGAAGGAGGGCGGCCATCAGGTCCGCTGCTTCCGCTGTGAGGCCATGGGAGAGGAGGGAGCCCTTTGAGCCAGCCTGTTTTAAAGGTGGAGCACCTGAAAAAATACTATCCCGTCCGCAAGGGGGCCTTCTCGAAAGAGAAAGCCGTGGTAAAAGCCTGCGACGACGTGAGCTTCGAGCTGTACGCCGGGGAGACCCTGGGCATCGTGGGCGAGTCGGGCTGCGGCAAGACCACTACCATCCAGTCCGTCATCCGGCTCATTGAGCCCACTGAGGGGACCATCCTGCTCAGCGGCCGGGACTTCCGAGCCATGCGGGGCGAGGAGCTGAAGCAGGCCCGGCAGAAGCTGAAGCTCATCTTCCAGGACCCCTACTCCAGCCTGAACCCCCGGATGACGGTGAAGGAGATCATCAGTGAGCCCCTGGACATCGCCGGGGTGTGTGAGGACAAGGCCGAGCGGGACCGCCGGGTGCTGGAGACCATGGAGCAGGTGGGGCTAGACCCCTCCTACGCCAACCGCTATCCCCACGAGTTCTCCGGCGGGCAGCGCCAGCGCGTCGGCATCGCCCGGGCCATCGTCCTGCGGCCCGACGTGGTCATCTGCGACGAGCCGGTGTCCGCCCTGGACGTGTCCATCCAGGCCAAGATCATCAACCTGCTGCGCCAGTTCCAGCGGGAGCTGAATCTGGCCTATATCTTCATCAGCCACGACCTGGGAGTGGTGCGGCACATCGCCCATCGGGTGCTGGTGATGTACCTGGGCCGGGTGGTGGAGGAGGGGGAGAGCAAGGAGCTGTTCGCCCATCCCATGCACCCCTACACCCAGGCATTGCTTGCCAGCGTGCCCCGGATGGATGCCGAGGGAAAGCCCGCCCCCGCCCTCCAGGGGGACGTGCCCAGCCCGGCGGACCCGCCCTCGGGCTGCCTGTTCCACACCCGCTGCCCCTACGCCCAAGCAATCTGCGCTGAACAGGCCCCAGAGCTGCGGGAGCTGGAACCGGGGCACAAATGCGCCTGTCATTTCCCGCGCACCACGGAAAAGGAGGAAAACAGCCATGAAATTTGACCGCGCTCAGCTGGAGCAAGATTTCCGGGCCATGATCGGCCCACTGTGCGAGGCGGTGGCCCCCACCGGCTTCGAGGACGAGGCGGAGGCGCTGGTGCGCTCCCTGCTGGCGGACACCGGGCTCAGCTTTGAGACGGACAACCTGCATAATCTCATCGTACACCGCCCCGGCAGGGGCCCCAAGGTGGCGGTGGTGGCCCATCTGGACGAGATCGGCCTCATCGTCCGCCACATCGACGACCGGGGCTTCCTCTGGATTGAGACCCTGGCCGGGGTGCAGCCCCAGCAGCTGTTCGGCAAGCACGTCGTTGTCAAGACGGAGACGGGCCATGTGGACGGCCTGGTCAACCACATCCACCCCGGGCGGCCCGCGCCCTGCGGGGACATGCCCCAGACCCTGGCCGACTTCTTCGTGGACGTGGGAGCCTCCAGCCGGGCCGAGGCGGAGGAGCTGGGCGTCGAGGTGGGCAACCCCATCTCCATCCAGTACCCCACCCTGTTTCTAGGCAAGGGGGGAAAAATGGTGGCGGGCAAGGCCCTGGACGACCGGGCCTGTGTCTATCAGCTCATCGAACTGACCCGCCTGCTGGCGGAGGACCCCGAGGGCCCGGACTTCTACGCCATCTTCTCCACTCAGGAGGAGACCGGGGGCCGGGGGGCCATTGTGGCGGCGGACAACCTGCGGCCCGACATGGTCATCGCTTTGGATATGTCCCTGTCCACCGACCTGCCCGCCTTCCCCGATCGGGGCTTCATCAACTGCCTGGGGGACGGAGCGTCCATCAAGGTGCTGGACCGCTCCAAGGGGGCGGCCTGCGGCCTCATCGCCGACCGGGATATGGTCCGGGGAATGAAGGCGGTGGCAAGGGAGCGGAATATCCCCTATCAGCTTGAGGCGTACACCGCCGGGGCCACCGACGCCAGCGTCATGCAGACCCGGGGCGGCGGCATCCGCTGCGGCGGCATCCAGATCCCCATGCGCTACGTCCACAGCTACGAGGCGGCGGCGGTGTCCGACATCCTGGACAGCCTGGAGCTGCTGTACTTCTACGTCCGGGGGCTGTGAGGGTTGTTCCTTTTTCTTTCAAGAAAAAGGAACCGAAAAAGAACTTTTAATTCGCCACGAGGATGGGCAGAAATTGTGAGGTTTGCGCCCGATAATGAGGTCGGATTTGATTTGGTTTTATTTTGGAGATGAAAAGGCGGCCCCTCCCATCGGGAGGGGCCGCTTGTTTGGTTTACCAGCCGGTGCCCACGCCCTCGCACACCCAGTTGTCGTCGATGAGCCGCATGTAACCTACCCGGCCCCAGGTCAGCGCCCCTTCCGGGGCGTCGTTCCCCTGGTAGTAGTCGGTGTTGCCCGCCCAGAGGGGGTTGTTGTCCTCCATCGGGTTTACCGGGACGAACACCAAGCTGTAGGCAAAGGTGAACCAAGTCTTGCCGTAGTCCGCCGCCGTCAGGCCATTTTCGCTTCTGTACGAGACGAACTCCTCCAGCTCCTCCGCCGTCAAATCGGCGTGGGCGTCCGCTGTGATCTTCCCAGGCCGCACATAGGTGCAGGCGTACTGGCTGCCGGGGGCGGTCTTGACCATGGCCCCCTCCCAGCCCTCAATCCACTCCCGCACCACCTCCTCGTGGCTCTGCCCCCGGTTCGGGACAGTGCCGGTACGCAGACGGAACAGCTCCGCCGGGTCGAACACGTGCTTACGCACGTACTCATAGGGGGTGGTGTCGGCGGTGGCCACGTAATCCTCCACATTGTAGACGCCCTTCCAGCAGTTCCCGTCCCCGTCCGTCACCAGGTAAGACCCCTCCTTCAGGGTCAGGGAGGCGGACCCGTCCGAGGCTTCCAAGCGCAGGGTAGCCGCTCCATCCATCGTGGACCAGGGCGCTTCCTCCCAGCGGAAATTGGAGGCCAGGGCGCTCAAATAGAATGCGTCGGAGTACTGGCCGGGGTCGATGGGGTAGGCGTAGACCCGGCTGGTCCCGGCGGGGGCCAGGGAGAGGGTGATGCTGGGCGCGGCCAGGAGGCGGTCTATCAGGGCGGGCACCTGGTATCGGTCCAGCTGGTCCAGGCTGAAGGGCTCCACGCCCTCGGTCTCCAGCACGGTTTTCTGGGCAAAGTCGCTGACGGCGCGATAGGCGGCATTGAAGGCCTCCTCGTCCTCCAGATCGTACTCTATGCTGGTGTTCCGGCGCAGGGCGTAGTATTGGCCGTTCCCCCGGGCAAAGACATAGCTCCCGTTGCTGACGGAGGAGGAGCCGTCATAGATCTGGTCGAACTGCTCCTGGGAGAGCTGTTCCACATAGAGCAGATACTGGGCTAAGTCCAACTCCACGCCGGGCTTTTTGAAATAATACACGGCTAGAGAGCCGTCTTGCGACCCGGCCTCCACATTGTCCAGGTCCTCCGGCACATCCAACAGCCGGGCGGGGAGGGTGGCGGTATTCAGGGTGTCGGAGGACAGGGGAGAGGGGTCCGGGGGCGGCTCCGGGGATTCCTCCGGCGCTCCCGTGAAGGTGCACCCCACGGCGGCCCCCAGCACCAGCACCAGGGCCAGCACCACGGCCAGGACGGTCTTGGGCCTGCGGGCGATGAGGCGCACCCGCTCTCGCACCCGGCGCTTTCCTCCGGTCATGGTGGTGGCGGTCTGCATCAGGGAGCACCGCCCCGCCGCGATCATGTCCACCAGGGTCCGGCCGTAGGGGAGGCGCTCCTCCTCCCCCAGGCGGCGGATGGCCCCCGCGTCACAGGCCAGCTCGCAGTCCTGGCGGGACAGGGCCGCCGCCCACCACACCAGGGGGTCGAACCAGTACAGGCACAGGCACAGACACCGCACCAGCGCCCACCAGTGGTCATGGTGGCGGTAGTGGGTGGCCTCGTGGGCCAGCACGTGGCGCAGGCGGTCCGGGTCCTGTGCGGCGTGGGGGGTGACGTAGATGGCGGGCCGGAGGGTCCCGCACAGGCAGGGGGAGGGCAGGACATCGGAGACGAACACGGGGAGCTTAGTGGAGGGCTCGATGAGCGCCAGCTCCGCCGCCCCCAGCCTCCGGCGCAGGCGGGTGTTTACCAGCAAAAACCACAGCCCCGCCAGCGCCGCCCCGCCCAGCCACAGGGGGCGGGCATAGCGCGCAAAGAGCTGGGACAGGGTGGCCCTCTGGGAGCGTTCCCGGGCCTGGGCGTCAATGGCGGCCAGGTCGCCGGGGGTGAGGGCGCTCTCCGCCGTGCCCTGCTGACGGTACTCCTGGATGACCTGGGCTCGGGCCTCGTCGTAGGACTGGGCCGGGATGGGCACATGGGTCTGGCCGATGGCCTGGGCCACTTGGGCGGGGTGCTGGGCCCGGTCCAGCAGGGCCAGGGCGCTGTAGGCGCTGGGGGCCAGCTCCACGGGGAGGAGCAGCCGCAAAGCGATGACCAGCCACAAAGCGTATTGCAGCCGGGGGTCGACCCTGCCCCGGAGCAGGGGCCGCAGGGCGGCCAGCAGCAGGATGAGGATGGACGATGTAATTAAAATCGACTTCATTTAGACTCCTCCTCCGCCTTGTCCAGGATGGCGTACAGCTCGTCAATGTCCGCTCGGGTCAGGGAGCTGCGGTCCACCAGGGAGCTGACCAGCAGCCCCAAGCTGCCCTGGAAGGCCCTGGCCAGAAGGGAGTCGGTCTCCGCCGCCGCCGCATCCTCCCTTGCCAGCGCCGCCCGGAACACCTTGGCCCGGCCCGAGACCTGGTGGTCGATCAGCCCCTTTTCCTCCAGGCGCCGCACCATGGTGGTGACGGTGCTCTTGGCCCAGCCGGCGCTGTCTTTCAGCTCCCGCACCAGCTCCATCAGCGTCTTGGGCCCGGCCCACAGGCACTCCATCACCCGCCACTCGCTGGGGGAGAGCAGGCCGCGTTTTTCCTCCATAACAGCACTTCCTCTCTGTCGGTTGGTTTACTGTTGTAAGCCTATTGTAGCAGAGTGGACTACATATGTCAACCACTTTTTTCGGCGGCAGGGAGGGGCAGGCGGCGCAATGAAAAACGGGAGGGCCGCAAGAGCGGCCCTCCCGTGGGGTTTGCGCTATGGGCGGCTGGGGCAGGCCTCGCCGGCGTCCACCCCCAGCGCCCGCAGCTCCCGCCGCAGGCGGGCGGGGTCGCCGTGGTAGACCAGGCCATAGAAGCCGCAGCGGATGGCCGCCTCGATGTTGAGGGGTACGTCGTCGATGAACACGCACTCCTCGGGCCGCAGGGCGAATTGCTCCAGAAACCGGAGGTAGATGCCCGGCTCCGGCTTCACCAGGTGGCAGTCGGCGGAGATGAACTCCCCGTCGAAAAAGCGCAGGGCGGGGATGTTCTTCCGGAAGCTGTGGAAGCGGGTGCAGGTGTTGGACAGCAGATAGATGCCGTACCCCTTGCCCTTCAGCTCCTCCACCAGGTCATAGACGCCGTCCAGCGGGGGGATGTCCTGGTGCCAGTGCTCCAGGATGTCCGCCACCGCCTGGTGCAGGCGCTCCGGCAGGCGGCGGCAAACACAGGCCACCGCCTCCTCGTCGGTGATGGAGCCCCGGTCCATCCGAATCCACTCCACCGAGCGGAACAGCTCCCGGTGGATCAGCTCATAGTCCGCCGGGTCGGGGACAAAGCGGGCGGTGTAGCGCTGGGCGTCGAAATTGATGAGCACCCCGCCCATGTCGAACACGATGTTGTGGATCATACGATGGACACCTTTCCTTTGCTGGCCTTGAACACCACGATGAGCAGCACGCCGCTGGTGACGGTGAGGATGGAGGCCAGGGCCGCCGCCGTGCCCACCGAGTTGCGCACGATGTTGGTATAGCTGGCGATGGTCATGGTGGCCGTTTTGCCGGTGTAGAGCATGATGGAGGTGGACAGCTCGTTGATGCAGGTGACCCAGCTGATGATGGCGCCGGACAGCACCCCGGGCAGCATCAGCCGGGCGGTGACCTTCACAAAGGTATTCATGGGGGACACCCCCAGGTTGATGGAGGCCTCCTCCACGCTGGGGTCCATCTGCATGAGGAAGGCGCTGCCCGAGCGCACGGTGTAGGGCAGCTTGCGGATGATCATGGCGATGATGATGATGGAGGCGGTGCCGGTGAGCTTGATGACGGTGCCGTCGGCGGTCTTGCCCAGGTTGTTGAAGGCCACGATGTAGCACAGGCCCAGCACCGAGCCGGGGATGACATAGGGGGCCATCATGAGCATGTCCAGCGCCCCGCCGGTCTTGCCCCGGCGGCGGACGATGACATAGGACATGAGGATGCCCAGGATGAGGATGAATACGATGGCCACGGTGGAAAACACGAAGGAGTTGCGGATGTTGGTGACCAGGCTGCGGCCCAGCTCCTGGTAGTGCTCCAGGGTGAAGCCCTCAGAAAAGACGAAGTTGGAGTAGTTGGTCTTGACGAAGGAGCAGAAGATGACGATGACCTGGGGCAGGAAGGACACCAGGCTGACGATGGCCACCGGCAGGGTCACCAAAAAGCGCTTCCAGCCGTGGTACTGGGTGATCTCAGGGGGGCGTAGGGCGGACATGGTGTAGTTCTTCCGGGCCACCCACCACTTTTGCAAAAACAGGATCAGCAGGGAGATGACCACGATAATCATGGAGATGGCGCTGGCCAGGTTGGCGTTGCCGCCGGTCTCGCTGAGGTACTCGTTGAAGATGAGCACCGGCAGGGTGCGGAAGTCGCCCCCCGCCAGAATGCCCGGGGTGCCGAAGTCGGCCAGGGCGGTCATGAACACCATCAGCGCCCCGGCGGCGATGGAGGGCATGACCACGGGGATGGTGACGGTGAGCAGGCGGCGCAGCTTGCCCGAGCCCAGGTTCTCCGCGCACTCCTCCACCGAGCGGTCGATGGAGCCCATGGCCCCGGACACATAGAGATAGACGTAGGGGAACAGCTTCAGGGTGAACACTGCGCAGATGCCCCCCATGCCGTAGATGCTGGGCATCTGGAAGCCCAGCAGGCTGGACAGCCACTGGGTGACCACACCGGCGTTGCCGAACAGGATGATCCAGCTGTACGCCCCCAGAAAGGGCGGGCACATGAGGGAGAGGATGATGATGACGTGCCAGAAGGTCTTGGCCGCGATGTTGAAGCGGGTCATGAGGTAGGCCATGGGCACGCCGATGAGGATGCTGGTGACGGTGGGCACCAGGCTCACCTTCAGGCTGTTGCCCAGGGCCTGGTAGTAGTATTTTTTCTCAAAAAAGCGCTGGAAGTTATAGAGGGTAAAGCCCTCCGCCTTGGTGGAGAAGAAGCTGTTGATCACCAGGGTGGAGAAGGGGTAGACCAAAAACAGCAGGAACACCGCGAAAATGAGGAGCTTCACCCAGAACCAGAAGTCCTTGTAAAAGGGCTGCCCGTTTTTGCCCTTCAGCATGAGAGCACCTCCTCGGTGTCCTTCCGATAGAGGCTGACCTGCTTGGGATTAAAACTGATATGTACCTCCTCGCCGTCGGGTTTCGCGCTGTCCACATCCTTGGTGTACTCGTTGAGCTCCAGCACCTGGCCGGTGGACAGCTCCACCTCATACTGGATGAAGTCCCCCAGGAAGGTGGACATGTTCACCTTGGCGGGGATGCCCGTCTCGCTGAAGAAGAGCTGCTCGGGCCGGGCGGACAGGATGACCTCCCCGCTGTAGGGGGCGCGCAGGGGCATCTGGAAGCTGTGGCCGTCGTGGAGCTTGACGGTGGCGGCCTTGGGGTCCTGGCCGTCCAGGCTGCAGTCGATGAAGTTGGACACGCCGATGAAGTTGGCTACAAAGGGGTTGGCGGGCTTGCGGTAGATCTCTTCGGGCTTGCCGATCTGCATGATGTTGCCCTGGTTCATCACGGCGATCCGGTCGGAGATGGCCAGGGCCTCCTCCTGGTCGTGGGTGACGTAGACGGTGGTGATGCCCAGGCGGCGCTGGAGCTTCTTGATGGTGGTGCGCATCTGAACCCGGAGCTTGGCGTCCAGGTTGGACAGGGGCTCGTCCATCAGCAGCACCCCCGGCTCGATGACGAAGGCCCGGGCCAGGGCCACTCGCTGCTGTTGTCCTCCGGACAACTCGTTGGGCTGGCGGGTCTTGAGCTGGTCGATCTGCACCATTTTCAAGGCCTCGTCCACCCGGGGGGTGATCTGCTCCTTGGGCACCTTCCGGGCCTTCAGACCATAGGCCACGTTGTCCGCCACGTTCAGGTGGGGGAAGATGGCGTAGTTCTGGAATACCATGCCGATGTCCCGCTTGTGGGCGGGCAGGGTGTTGATGACCTGCTCGTCAAAGCAGATCTCGCCCCCGTCCACCGTGTTGAAGCCGGCGATCATACGCAGCAGGGTGGTCTTTCCGCAGCCGGAGGGACCCAGCAGGGTGAAAAACTCCCCCTGCTCGATGTTCAGGCTGATGCCGTTGACGGCGGTGAAGTCGCCGTATTTCTTGACGGCGTTTTTGATGATGACGGCGTGACTCATGGTCAGGCTCCTCCTCTCCATCATTTGAGGGCGCCCCGAGGTCAATCGGGGCGCCCTCGTAAAAGCACGTTAAGGGTGTATAACCGTGGGTTTATCCCACCAGGGTGTCCTGCCACTTCTCCACGATGTCGGCCTTGTTGGAGGCGGCGTAGTCGAAGTTGTAGGTCATGATCTCAAAGTCGCCCAGGCCCATCAGGCCCTCGGGGGTGACGTCGCTGCGGATGGGACGGCGGCCGAAGTCCTTGTTCTGGGCGGTCTGGCACTCGGCGGACAGCACGTACTCCACAAACAGCTCGGCCAGCTCCTGGTTGGGGCAGTCTTTCACGATGGCCACGCCGTCGGGCACGGCGGAGGTGCCGTCGGTGGGATAGACGATCTTCAGGTGGCCGGCGTCGCTGGTGTCATACTGCACGGCGGCCTTCTCCAGGGTGATGCCGATGGGGTACTCGCCGGAGTCCACGTTCTTGTGGGCGCCGGAGGATCCCTGCTGGATGACCAGGTTGGGGATCATGCTCTTCACCAGGTCCCAGCCGGCGGCGTAGTCGTCGTCAGCCTTGCCGTAGATCATCAGCATGGTGCACAGCTGGGTGAAGGCGGAGCCGGAGGAGGCGGGGTCGGCAAAGGCGATCTTGCCCGCCCACTTGGGGTCGGCCAGGTCCTTCCAGGTCTGGGGGATGTCGCCCTCAGCCACCAGGTCAGTGTTCACCAGGAACACCATGGGCAGGGGGGACTCGCCGATCCACAGGTACTCGGGATCGTACAGGCTGGAGTCCAGCAGGTCGATGCAGGAGGGCTTATAGGGCTGGAAGTACTGCTTGTAGGCGGCCAGGGAGTCGGCGCCGCCGCCCCAGAGCACGTCGGCCATGGGGGACTCGGCCTCGGCGGCGATGCGGTTGAGCAGGTTGCCGGTGCCGTCGGCCACCACCTCCACCTTCACGTTGGGATAGGCCTTCTCAAACATGGCCACGCCCGCGTTCAGGGGGTCGGAGTCGTGGGGGGAGTAGATGGTCAGGGAGCCGGTGTAGTCCTCGGGCTTCTTCTCGGCGTCGCCGGCGGGCTGGGACTCGGCGGGCGCGGAGGCCTCGGGGGTCTTGCTCTCCTCGGGGGCCTTGCTTTCTGAAGGCTTGTCACCGCCGCAGGCCATCAGGCTCAGCGCCATGACGCAGGCCAGGACCAGGGCGATCCACTTTTTCATCTTTTTCATCGCAGTTCATTCCTCCATTTCCAGTTTTCGGCGGTCGGTATCACCGCCTTTCCTAGTGTACGCCTGTTGTGGAAATTTGTCAAGAAAAACCTGGTCGTTTCCGACAAAGGACCCGGAGTGTAAACGGGGATAAATCATGGAAAATGACAGGTACAATTGAAAAAATACCCATTTGGCCGTGCTTTCCCCGGCTGACGTATCAGCGGCCGGACCTGAACTGAGGTCCGGCCGCTTGGGCGGGAAGGGTTCGGCTCACGCCCCGCCGGGGCACTGCCGTCCGGTGTGGTCGATGGTGTAGTCCTGCCCGCAGGTCCCCGGCAGGATGAGCTGGGAGATGGGCACAAAGGTGTAGCCCTGCTGGAGGAGGGCCTCGATGATGCCGGGCAGGGCCTCCGGGGTGTGGAGGGCGGCGTTGTGGAACAGCACGATGGACCCGGGCTGGACCTTGGAGGTCACCCGCTTGGTGATGTCGGCGGCGGACAGGTCCTTCCAGTCCAGGCTGTCCACGTCCCACTGGATGGGCTCGATGTCCATGGAGCGCACGGCGTTGATGACGTGGTCGTCATACTCCCCGTAGGGGCAGCGGAACAGGGTGGGGCGCGCCCCCGTCACCTTCTCAATCTTGTCCCCGCAGGCGGTGAGGTCGGCGATGATCTCGTCGGAGGACAGGCTGTTGAAGTGGGCGTGGGTGTTGGAGTGGCTCATCACCTCGTGGCCCGCGTCGGACAGGGCCTTCACCGACTCGGGGTATTTGTCCACCCACTCCCCCACCACAAAAAAGGTGGCCTTCACGTTGTACTTGCCCAGGATGTCGATGAGCTGCTGGGTGTCCTCGTTGCCCCAGGCGGCGTCGAAGCTGATGGACAGCACCTTGTAGTCCTTTTGCACGCAGTAGATGGGCAGCTGCCGGGTGGAGGCGGAGGCCCCCACCACCGCCGGGTGGTTCACCACCCAGAACATCATCACGGCGGCCAGGGCGAAAGCCCCGGCGGCGATGAGCTTGCGCCGCAGGTAAATGATTTTGGTCCCATTCATAGTCTGATTCCCCCAAAGCTGGATTTGTACCACTTTATGCGCCGGGGAAACCGTTCATGTTAAAAAGCGGGCCTCCGTCTGGGGAACGGAGGCCCGCTTTTGGTTTAAAATGAGAGCACTTCCTGCTCCGGCTTGTCCGCGGGGCTCAGGGCGGCGGCGTGGAGCACCGGCCCCGGCTCCCCTTCGTAGGCTTTGTGCCGCTCCAGGCGGATGACGCCGGTGACATCCGCCCAGGAGCGGTTTTCATAGGCGTCAAAGCCATCCCCCACCGCCACCAGGCCCAGGAAGGTGATATCCGCCTCGCAGCAGGTCATGGCGAATCGGCCCAAAATCACGTTGTCCGGGTACTGGGGCAGGTGGCACACCACCGTCCTGGCCCGAATGGTCTTGCCGTCGTACCGCTCCGGGTGCTCCATCACGTCCACGTACCACACGCCAAAGTCATTGTCGGGTATGTCAATGACCTCCTGGTCCAGGTCGAAGGGGCACACGCTGTCGTCGGCGTAGTCCTCGCTGGTGCCGTCGTTGTACTCCAGATAGATGTTGGCCCGGCGGTTCACCATCTTCAAATTCCGCTGGCGCAGAGAGTCCCGGAGGGCCTCAGTGCAGCGGTTGAACACGATGAGATCGGCGTTGGTCAGCTTCTCCATCATCATCTGGCCCAGGTTCTTGGCATAGCTGTCAAAGGTGGCTGCCTCCACCATAGTCATGATCTGGTAGAGCACCCAGTTGTCGGGCAGGGCCTCCTGATACAGCCGCGCCATGGACCACATGCCGTTGAACTCGATCAGGATTTGCTTGGGGCGGTGCTTTTTCTCCAGCTGCTTGAGGTAAGCGGGGGTGAGGTCCTCTTCCTCCTCCACATTGACCACAGTGACGTTTTTCAGCACCTTGGGGTCGTACTCCTCCTCCCCCTCCTCGCAGCAGATCAGCAGGGTGCGGTCCCGGATGGCGAAGCCGTCCTGCAAAATGCCGTTGATGAAGGTGGTCTTGCCGCCGTCCAAAAACCCGGCGAAGAGGTAGACAGGGATATCCATGGCCGTCTCGCCTCGTTACAGGCCGAACAGGGCGGCCAGCTTGTCCTCCTTCAGGTCCGCGCCGATGACGCACAGACGCCCGGTGTAGTCCGCCGGGCCGGCGCGCACCTCGTGCTCCTCGGGGACGTAATCGAAGTGGAGCCAGCTCCCGTCCAGGTCGGGGACGATGCCTTTGGCCCGCACCACCGCGCCGCACTCGCCCAGGTCCAGCTCAGCCAGGATGCGCTCCAAGTCCTCTTTGGCATAGGGCTTGACGGTCTCCTGCCCCCAGCTGGTGAACACCTCGTCGGCGTGGTGGTGGCCGTGCTCGTGGTCGTGACAGCCACAGGAGCACTCCTCGCCGTGGTCATGGTCATGGTGGTGCTCGTGCTCCTCATGCCCGTGGCCGCACTCGCCGTGGTCATGGTGGTGATGGTGCTCATGTTCACCGTGGTCATGATGATGGTGCTCATCCTCATCATGGTCGTGGTCATGATGGTCGTGGTCGTGGTGGTGGTGGGCATGGGCGGCCTCCTCGGCGGCGTGGTCCGCCCGGATGCGCGCTAACAGCTCCTCCTCCAGGGAGGTCTTTTCAATGGCGGCCAGGATGGTCTTGCCGTCCAGCTGGTCCCAGGGGGTGGTGAGGATGACGGCGGCGGGATTCTTCTCCCGGAGCAGGGCCACCGCCGCCTCCAGCTTGTCCTGGGTCAGGTTCTGGGTGCGGGAGAGCAGGATGGTGCCCGCGTGCTCCACCTGGTTGTTGTAGAACTCCCCGAAGTTCTTCATATACAGCTTTACCTTGGAGGCGTCGGCCACGGTGACGAAGGAGTTGAGCTTCAGCGCCGGGTCCTCCCCGGCGGCCTTCTCCACCGCCGCCACCACGTCGGACAGCTTGCCCACCCCGGAGGGCTCGATGAGGATGCGGTCGGGGTGAAAGCGCTCCTCCACCTCGTGGAGGGCCTTGCCGAAGTCGCCCACCAGGGAGCAGCAGATGCAGCCGGAGGACATCTCGGAGATCTCGATGCCCGCGTCCTTCAAAAAGCCGCCGTCCACGCTGATCTCACCAAACTCGTTCTCGATGAGCACCAGCTTTTCCCCCTGGTAAGCCTCCGAGAGCAGCTTTTTGATGAGGGTGGTCTTGCCAGCGCCCAAAAAACCGGATACGATGTCGATTTTTGCCATTGGGGATCATTTCCTTTACTTGAGATTTCCTACTATTTTACTGCGATATGGCGGGAAAGTCAAGGGAAAAACGTCACGAAAACCCTCCTGTTTGCCGGGGTTTTCGTGACGTTTGAACATGTATTTCACCGTTTCAGCCGTTCCATGACGGCCTGCTCCAGCCGGTCGCCGTACTTCATCGCCAGCAGGAACAGGGCCAGCCCACCCACGCCCAGCAGGGCCATGCCCCACAGTGGGATGGACACCGTGGCGCTGCCCACCATGCAGGCCACCAGCAGCCCCCAGGGCCGGGCGGCCACCGCCAGCAGGAAAAACCGCTTGAAGGAGATGTCGGTGAGCCCCGCCAGGATACACAAAATGTCGTCGGGGAAAAAGGGAAACAGGAAGGCCAGGGCCAGAAACACGTCCCGCTTCCGGCGGATCACGTCCAGGTACTTGTCCGACAGCTTTTCGCTGACGAATTGGCTGACGAAGCGCTGGCCCAGGGCCCGGGCCAGGGCGAACACCAGGGCGGAGCCCAGGGTCACCGCCCCCCAAGTGAGCAGAAAGGCGGGCCACAGCCCGAACAGGTACGCCCCCGCCGCGGCGGTGATGTTGCTGGGGATGGGGGCCACAATGACGGACACCAGCTGGACCCCGAAGTAGGCCAGGTGGGACCAGGGGGCGCAGCGGGCGATGTACGCGCCCAGCTTTTCCTGGGAGCCCGCCGCCTCGAAGAAGCCGGTGGCGTACAGCGCCCACACGCTGCCGCCCAGAATGGCGATGGTCAGCGCCCAGAGGAGAATTTTGACGGATTTCTTTTCCATAGCTGCTCCTGCCTTTTGCGTTTTCCAGGGCTTGTTTGAACCACGTCAACACGCCCAGGCGGCGGATCTTTTTCCGCCATACTTCGCCAATTCTCCTTGCAATACCCCAAGTATTCCTGCGTCAAATTGGCTTCGTCCGGCAAAAAAATCTCTCGCCGCTGAGCATATTGCCATGTTTCAAACGGCGCCTTGTCTATGGCTATTATAGCGTCAAAATGGAAAATGGCAACAAAGGTTCCCTTCAAAAATCATGAAGATTTCTTTAGGATGGGGGAACAAAGCGCCGGACCGCGGAAGCGGTCCGGCATTGTTGTCAAATCGGCCTGGGATCGTCCGTCCTGCCCGCCAGATAGTCCAGCGAGACGTGGTACATGTCCGCGATCCTCACGAGGATGTCAAGCTTGGGCAGATGGGTTCCCCGTTCATAATTTTCATATGCTGTTTCTGTGATATCAGAATAAATTGCCGCCTGCATTTGTGTGTAGCCGTATTTCTTTCTGCACGTTCTCAACCGCGTGGCTATGATCTCTTTCATATGTTCACCCATAATTGTTTATATACGATTGTTATGCTTGACGAAAGTAGTATATCGGGTTACAATCGGTAATATCCCAATAAACGAAAAGAAACAATCGTTGGGAAACAAGTGAGGTGAGTGACATGGAAGAAATCTATGACCTGGATTCGTCCCTAGTGGATGAGTTGTGGACCAGAGCGGTGGCCCAGGAGCTGCTGCGGTTTTCCAGAGCCACCGGCGCGGAGGTGATGGCCGGGCGGGTGGACAGTGAGGCGGTGCGGGTGCTGTCTGAGATCAAGGCGGCGCTGGACGACCCGGACCTGGACGACCCGGAGTGCTTTTACCGCATCGACGCAATTGTCAGCGCGTTTTACCGGGCCGGACTGTCCACCCGGAGGCATGAGGAGTGCGAATAGCGCGAAAAACTCCCCCGAAGCGCCGCTCCGGGGGAGTTCCTTGACATATCAGTCGGTGACGTAGGGCAGCAGGGCCACGTGACGGGCGCGCTTGATGGCGTCGGTCAGCTGGCGCTGGTGCATGGCGCAGGTGCCGGTGGTGCGGCGGGGCAGAATCTTGGAGCGCTCGGACAGATAGCGCTTGAGCTTCTGGGCGTCCTTGTAGTCGATTTGCTCCACCTTGTCCACGCAGAACGCGCACACCTTGCGGCGCTTGCGGTTGCCGCGGGGCTTCGCATTATCCATAGCCATAATTGGCAGACCTCCTTATGTTGAGATAGCCTTTCCTGTGTCAGAAAGGCAGGTCGCCGTCGTCGTCGGCCAGCTCGGAGAACTGGTCGCCCCCGGACGGGATGCCGTAATCGGGGGGGGCGGAGGGGGCGGGACGGCCGCCGCCATAGCTTCCGCCGCCGTAGCCGCCGGTGCGCTCGCCATAGCCGGTGTTGCCGCCATAGCTTCCGCCGTCGCCCTCCCGCTTGGAGTCGCCGAAGTAGACGTTGTCGGCCACCACCTCGGCGGTGGTGCGCCGGTTGCCCTCCTTGTCGGTCCACTCGCGGATCTGCAGGCGGCCCTCCACCACGGCCATGCGGCCCTTGGAGAAATAGCGGCTGACGAACTCGCCGGTCTGGCGCCAGGCCACCACGTCGATCCAGTCGGTGGCGCGCTCGCCGGTGTTCTTGTCCTTAAAGTCCCGGTCCACCGCCAGGCGGAAGCTGGCGACGGGGGTGCCGGACTGGGTGTGGCGCAGCTCGGGATCACGGGCCAGCCGGCCCATGATGACGATGTGATTGAGCATGATGTTCTCCCTCTCAGGCGTCCTTGGCCACGATGATGGAACGCATGACGCTCACGTTGATGCGCATCAGACGGTCCAGCTCGGCGGGGAACGCGGGGTCGGAGGAGAAGGTCATCAGGACGTAGTAGCCCTCCTCCAGGTCGTTGATGGGGTAGGCCAGACGGCGCTTGCCCCACTCGTCCACCTCAGTGACGGTGCCCCGTCCCTCGGCCAGCTCCTTGAAGCGGGCCACCAGGGCGGCGGTCTCCTCCTCGCCCAGGGTGGGGTTGAGGACGTAGAGCACCTCGTAGTTTCCACTTACCTTTGCCATTGTGTTTGCACCTCCTTATGGTCTTATGGCCTCCGGCCGCACCGGAGGCAAGGATGTTGTCGCCGTACGCCCACAGGCGCAGACTAAATTAGTATACACGAAAACCAGCTTTTGTCAAGGGGTCAGGGGGTGTTTTCCTCGGATTTTTCCGGGTTTTCCCGATGTTTGGCCTGGGCGGGCTTTCCCCAGAAGTACCGGAAAGCCAGGCCCTTGACCGGGCCCAGGCGGGCGCGCAGGGACTCCCGCTCCCGGTCCACCAGACGGCGCAGGGCGGCCAGCTCCTCCCGGCTCAAAACGTGCTGGCTGAAGCGGGCCTTCTGGGCCAGCTCCACCGCCTGGGGGTCCACGCTCCCGCCCCAGCGCTCCAGCCGTTTCAGGCAGCCGTATGCGTACAGCGCAGCACGGTTGCGCTCCGGGCCGGACAGCCGGCTGGCCCGGTACCGCTTGAGGCCAAACTGGACCAGCCAAAGCAGGGCGGACAGGCCCGCCGTAAAGGCCAGCGCCTTGACCGCCAGGGCGGCGGCTCCAGGGCGGCCGGAGCCGCCCTCGGGGTCGTCCTCCCCGCCCCCTGGGGCGTGGCTGGGCTCCTCAGAGGGCTCCGCCTCCGGGGTGGGGGTGGGCTCGGGGGTGGCGCTCTCCTCCGGCTCGTCGGAGGGGCTGGCGCTGGGCTGGGCGTCCCCCTGCTCGTACCAGTCAAAGGCGGCGGCGGGGGTGACCTCCACGGGATACCAGCCAAAGCCGTCCAGCCAGACCTCCACCCAGGCGTGGGCCGCCCGGTCGGGGACATTTACCTCCTGGTCCGGGACGCTTTGCGCCGTGAAGCCGCTGGTGTAGCGGGCGGGTATGCCCAGGGAGCGCAGGGCCAGGACGGCGGCGGAGGCGTAGTGCATACAGTAGCCTCGGTGGCTCTGTGTCAGGAAATACTCCACCGGGTCCGTCCCCTGGGGGGCGGCGGGGGTCTGGGGGTCGTATTCGCACTGCTCCGCCAGCAGCCGGGCCAGCTCCTGGGCGATCATGACGCGCGCAGAGGGGTGGTCAGGCCGCCAGTGCCCGCCGCCGATCGAGGCCCAAGGGGCGTATGTCTGGCTGACCAGCGGGGCCAGGGCCTCCTCCAGCTCCTCCGGCACGTCCAGGTAGTTGGCGTACACCAGGTTCTGGTAGCGCACCGTGGGCCCGGTCTCTTCGGGGGGCTCCACATCGGCGAAGGTGACGGTGAATTTGGTCTGTCCCCGCAGGCGGGCCAGGTAGGAGTCCTCCATGGGCAGCATCCCGCCCTCCCGCCAGTCCTGTGCCAGGGGGAAGTAGGGGGCATAGGCGCAGGACCCCACCGCCCCCAGGTTCTCGATGGTGGCGGTGTGCTCCTCCCCCGGGTCCCCCAGCAGGGTGGGGAGGGTGAGGGGGAAGGGGGGCTCCTCCTCCAGTCCGTCCAGGTAGTCCTGATAGACCTCCTCGGGCATGGCCTTCCACACCCCGTTCTCATAGACGGCCAGAGAGGTCCCCCGTAGGTACAGCCGCCCCTCGTAGTCGGACTTCACCCGCAGCACCGTCCGGCCGGTGTAGTTCAGCGGCCCGGCGTGGGTTAAATCCGCCTCCTCCGCCGAGCCCACATAGGTGACGGGGACCCCGAAGGGGCCGTCCCACCGGGACAGGAGCAGGGCCAGGTCCTCGCCCCCCCGCTGGAGGCCGGCCTCCAGCCCCAGGGCCCACTGGGGCCGGGTGTAGCCCTCCCGGGGGAAGGCCAGGGTGATGGTGCCCAGCATGATGGACACGCACACCATCATCACCAGGACTAGCCGCCCCCGGCCGCGGGGCGGGGCCCATTTGCACAGGTCGCACAGCAGCATGGCGCACCAGCAGGCGCACAGCGCCATGAAGGGGGTCCAGTGGGGAAACAGGTCGGCCAGCAGCCCCGGCAGCAGGGGGGGCAGGGTGAGGGTCATGACCATCCACCACCGCCGGGCCCGGACCACGGCCCAACCCAAAATCAGGGCCAGCAGGGCCAGGGCCAGGATGAGGAACAGTCGGACGGCGGCAATCGCTTCCGACGGGGTGAGGCCGGGGCCGTAGTGGAAGGCCCACCCCCAGGATACCCGCAGGGAGAAAATGCCGGTGATGGTGCGCACGGTGATCCCAGCGCCCTGGACCACCGTCTCCCAGTTCAGCGCCGCGGCTGCCCCGACGAGAAAGGCCAGCCCGCCCGCCGCCGCCCACCGGAATCGGGGCAGGGACCAGACGGCCAGGGACACCAGGGCGAACATCGCCGCCAGCAGCAGGAAGAGGTCCGTCTGGGCGGCGCAGGGGTCCAGGGGAGTGGCTCCCAGGCCGTGGTTGGTATACAGGGAGAGGAAGGAGGCGATAAACCCCATCAGGGCGCACAGCAGCAGCGAGGCGTCCCCCAGCAGGGAGAGCAAAACGGAGCGGACTTGGCGCTCAGCCATGGCCGATCCCTCCCTCCGGGGTGACATGGACCCGGAACACCGGGCCGTCCGGCCCCCGCAGCACCTCTGGGTGGTCGTCCAGGACGGGGCCGGTCAGGGGGGCGGGGGTGCTCAGCAGGTCCAGCAGGCAGTCGCTCAGCTGCTTTTCATCGGACACCACCCGCAGCTGGGGCAGGCCAACCGCGTCCAGCCACAGCACCCCGTGGGGATGCTGGGCGTCCAGCAGGGCCCGGCTCAGCCCCAGCAGCCGGTCCAGCAGCTTGTCCAGCGCCTCCGGCGGGCCGAAGCGGTCCAGGGTGAGCAGGGGCAGGGGCACCCGGGTGTCCGCCCGCTCCCGGACGATGAGCTCGTCCCACTTGGAGGACAGCTTCCAGTGCACCGAGCGCATGGGGTCGCCGGGGCGGTAGGGGCGCAGGTCATAGTCCTCCCCCGGACCGGCGTGGGAGGCGCTGGCGGTGGAAGCGTGCGCGCCCTGGCCCTCGGGGACCCGGGGGGGCTGGGCTGGGATGGGGACGGGGCGGCATACCATCCGGGCGGGGGGCGGCAGGCGCACGGGCAGGGAGAACAGCCCCAGGTAGTCGAAGGCCCTGGCCTTGTCCACCCGGAGCTCCAAAAGCCCGCAGTGGGCGCAGGAGGCGGACAGGGTCGACGGCCTGTGCCGGGTCACGCCGGACAGCACCAGCCGCCGGCGCTCCCGCTGGCCGGTGAGCAGGTTCTCCCCGGTGAGCCGGAGGGTCAGCCGGGCCAGGGGCAGGATGCTGTGGGTCTGGACGGACAGCTGCCAGCGCCCAGCCTCCCCCCGCTCCAGGGCGGCGGGCAGGGCGGACAGCTCCAGGCGGCAGCGCACCACGCTGGGCAGGGACAGGGCCAGGGACAGCAGCGGCATGGCCACGCACAGGCACAGCAGGAACTGGGCCAGATAGTTCTCATTGGTGGCCTGGAACAGCGTCACCCCCGAGAGGATGAGGCCGTAGACGATGCGGCGCAGAGCCATGGCGCTTACCGGAGACGGGGGGCGCGGGTGGCCTCCAGCACCTCCAAGGCCAGCTCCATCGCCCGCTGGGCGCCGCCCGCGGCCCCGGCGGGCAGCACCAGGCGGTGGGCCACGGCGTCCACCCAGATATAGCGCACATCCTCGGGGATAACGTAGTCCCGCCCCCGGAGGAAGGCGGAGGCCCGGCACAGCCCGGCCACCGAGATGGCCGCCCGGGGGCTGGCCCCCTGGGCCAGCTGGGGGTGGCTGCGGGTGGCCCGGGCCAGCCGGAGGATGTAGTCCAAAATGGCGTCGTCCACAAAAACCCGGTCCACCTGGTCCCGAAGGCGGGTGAGAAGGGCCTGGTCGGCGGCCTGGGACACCGACTCCATTACGCCCCCCCGCATTTTCCGCTGGAGCAGCTCCATCTCATCCGACATGGCGGGGTAGCCCATGGTGAGGCGCAGGGCGAAGCGGTCCAGCTGGGAGTCGGGCAGCAGCTGGGTGCCGGAGGCCCCCGCGGGGTTTTGGGTGGCGATGACCAGGAAGGGGTCCGGGACGGGCCGGGACACCCCGTCCACCGTCACCCGGCCCTCCTCCATGGCCTCCAGCAGGGCGGACTGGGTGCGGCTGGTGGCCCGGTTGAGCTCGTCGGCCAGGAACAGGT
>ERZ808042.163-NODE-163-length-60309-cov-9.653042_pt1 | contig 60309 bp, 48 predicted proteins | sample MGYA00380193_ERZ808042 | MGnify/ENA primary metagenome ERZ808042 (study PRJEB31490, sample SAMN06133401) | mouse gut metagenome | isolation source: M1_2 | host: mice | place: China: Chengdu | collected 2015-05 ...
GTCCACCCGGTGGCCCTCCAGCAGCCAGGCCTTGACGATCTTCTTCTGGAACTTGTAGGTGATCTCCTCCAGGTACTGGTCCATGTCGGGGTGGTCCTCGAGATATTTCTCGTGCCACTTCTCGATCATGGCGTTCCAGCGGTCCTCCCGGACGTTCTTGTCGTCGGTGTCCATGGCGGCCTTGGCCTCGTCCATGAAATCGGCGGTGATCTTGTCGAACAGCTCCTGGTCAAAGGCGGCGTGCTCGTAGGTCATTTTCTCCTTGCCGATCTCAGCCACCATCTGGTTGATAAGGGCCACCTGCTTCTGGATCTCCTCGTGGGCCTTGACGATGGCGTCATACATGATGGGGTCGGGGAGCTCCTTGGCCCCGGCCTCGATCATGATGACCTTGCCCGCGGTGGCGGCCACGGTCAGGTCCAGCTGGGAGCTGTGCTTCTGCTCGGTGGTGGGGTTGTAGACCAGTTGGCCGTCCACATAGCCCATCTCCAGACAGCCGATGGGGCCCGCCCAGGGGATGCAGGACACGGCCAGGCAGGCGGACACGCCGATCATGGCGGTGACCTCGGGGGAGCAGTCCCGGTCGACGCTCATGACGGTGCAGGTGCACACCACGTCGTTGCGGAAGTCGTAGGGGAACAGGGGGCGGATGGAGCGGTCGATGACCCGGCTGGCCAGCACGGCGGGCAGGGAGGGCTGGCCCTCCCGGCGCATGAAGGAGCCGGGGATACGGCCCACGGCGTACAGCTTTTCCTCGAAGTCCACGGACAGGGGGAAGAAGTCGATGCCGTCCCGGGGGCGGGGGGAGACGGTGACGGCCACCAGCACGGTGGTCTCGCCGTAGGTGACCATGGCGGAGGCGGTGGCCAGCTCGGCCACCTTGCCCATCTGGATCTTCAGCGGGCGGCCGCACAGGTCCATGGACCAGGTCTTTTCGTTGGGGAATTGCTTGTGGGTGATGACGGTTGACATTTTGGTGTGCTCCTTTCGTGTTGTGAAATTCGGCGGAGCTTCCCTTTAGCATTTGAGCACAGGCCCTGACGATTGCCGGGACCCATGTTCAACTGCTAAAAGTGCGGCTCCGTGCGGGATGACAATAAGGGCGGCGGTTATCCCGCCGCCCCTTGTTTACGGTAACGGGCATTGTCACGCTGCGCCTGTTCGCGACGTGGCCCTAAGCCCTCCGACTCCGCAAAAGCCGTCCGGCCCTTTCTGGGCCTCCCGGCTTTTGCTCCGCTCCGGTCTTAGTCCGCTGCTCACGACGGCTCCGCGCTTCTTTTACTTACGGATGCCCAGCTTGGCGATGATGGCGCGGTAACGCTCGATGTCCTTCTTCGCCAGATAGTCCAGCAGCTTGCGGCGCTTACCGATCATCTTGTACAGGCCGCGGCGGCTGTGGTTGTCGTGGATGTGGACCCGCAGGTGCTCGGTGAGCTCCTGGATGCGGGCGGTGAGAATGGCGATCTGCACCTCGGGAGAGCCGGTGTCGGTCTCGTGGGTGCGGTTGGCCTCGATGACGGCCGTCTTTTGGTCCTTGCGAATCATGGGGGATTCCACCTTTCCTGATTTTTACCCTGACCGCTGAGTGATGGGCGGGCAGATGCCCCGCGGAAAACGCGGCGTTGCCCCAAAACTAAGCAGGCGGGCGCGCCCGTTTGGGCGTTCTGGCAAAGCATATCATAGTTTAGCCCATTTGTAAAGGAAAATTTCCCGGAAAACAGGTTTTTGATATCCTACACAAGGGTTCCGCCCGGTTTTTGCCCCACCTTAATATAGAAAGACGGGAAAAGGCCCTCCTGAGCGGCCCAGGAGGGCTTTGGTCACTTGATTTTTGGGTAGCCGAAGGTGACCTGCTCCACCCCGGGATGGAGCGGGGAAAAGGTGTAGCCCGCGTTTTGATAACCCTGGATGACCGCGGGCAGGGCGTCCACCGTGGTGCCCCGGGCGCCGCTGTCGTGGCACAGCACCACCACCAGCTCCCGCCCGACGCCCCGCAGGCAGTCGGCGGCGATGTCCGCGCTGGGGCGGGGGCGGACGGTGGCGTCCTGGGCGGAGGCGTTCCAGTCGTAGTAGGCAAAGCCCCGGCGGGTCATCTCGGCGATGATCTCCTGGTACACCCCCCGGTCATAGCCGTTGATGCTGCCCCCGGGGAAGCGGTACACCGACGGGTACACCCCGGTGACCTCATGAATGTACTGGTAGAGGCTGTTGAACTCGTCCAGAAAAGCGTCCACCGAGGCGTAGATCCTTTTATAGTCGTGGGACCAGCTGTGCATGGCGATGGTGTGGCCCGCGGCCACGATTTTTTTCATCCGCTCCTGCCCGGCGGGGGTGGCGGCGCTGGTGCCCACCACAAAAAAGGTGCCCTTGACCCCATAGCGGTCCAGAATCTCCAGCACCCGGTCGGTGTTGGCCGACGGCCCGTCGTCAAAGGTGAGGCAGCACACCCTTCCGCCGGTGACCGCCTCCCCCTCCCAGGCCGGGGCGTAGAAATCGGGGTAGAGCCGGGTGTACTCGGGCACGGTGCCGTCGGGGGCGGCTAGGGAATACTCCCTCAGCGTGTCGATGGTGTCCTGGGCCTGTGCCAGGTCCGCCTGGGTCTGGGTCAGCTTGTCCTGCGTCTGAGACAGCTCCCCTTGGGCCGCCGTCAGAGCGGCCTGCGCCTCGTCCCGCTCCTGGCGCAGATATTCATTGTCCGCACGCACCAACGCCATGTTGTGCTGATAGTCGCTGTCGAAGAAACAGAGGAGCGCCGCGAAAACCCCCAGCACCGCCGCCAGCGCCGCCACGGCGATGAACAGGGGCTTGGGCACCCCCCGGGCGGGCGTCGTGTTCACCGCCTTCTCCAGCTCCTCCAGGGACAGGCGCAGCTCCTCCGGCCTGCCCGGCTGTGTGTCGTGTCGCGCGAGTTGATCCATATGCGTTCGTCTCCCGGCTTTCCTGACTGGCGGGGGGCGCCTCCCCCTGTGGCGGCGCCCCCGCATAGTGTCAGTATAGGTCGAATTTTGTCGAAAGTCAATGGATCAAACTACATTGTAAACCAACTGTAACCAGTGCAACCGTTCCGTTTCCAATTTGTAATCCAAGGGGTGAAAGGGTTTTGAAAGCGGCGCGCCGGGAGGATGTTCCGGCGCGCCGCTGGGAAAGGCTATTCCTTATCGTATTTTATCCGTCCGTAATACCAGCCCGTAATCCCGCCCTTTTTCACCAGGAACCCCCGCCGGGTCTGGCGCACCAGGGACAGCCGGTCCCCGGGGGACACGGGCAGGGCGTAGTCGGTGGCGTCCTCGGTGTGGGTGGCGCCGTCCCGCCAGACCCCCACGAAGTCCCGGGGCACCCACAGCGCCCGGCCGGAGGAGGGGTGGCGGATTCGGACGCAGTCCCCCTCCTCCTCCAGCGCCTCCACCACGCTGTCCGACCAGCGGATGTTCACCGGGTCCTCCGACGGCTCCTGGCCGTCCAGGGCCACGGCCTGGTCCAGCCCGTCGTACCAGGCGCACTCCAGCCGCTCCCCATACACGTCCGGGATGACCAGGGCGTTGAGCTGGCCGTCCACCTTGAGCACGCAGCCCCCGTCGATGGAGGCGATGCGGCGCGTTTCGTCGATGAGTGGAGCGGAGCGCTGGATATGGGGGTCGTACAGCGTCACAGGCCAGTGGCCCACCACCACCCACCTCTGGAAGCTGTGCCCCTGGCCCAGGAAGTCGTCGTTTTTCATGCAGTCGTAGGCGTCCAGCTCCTCCAGCCGGTCCTCCCGGGGCACGCCGCCGTGGACAAATATGAAGTTTCCCGCCTCCAAAATGGTGGGCAGGGACAGCAGGAAGCCGGTCTCCGCCGGGAAGCTTTTCAGCAGGGCGGAGCGGAGGGCGGGCAGGTCGGAGGGCCGCCGGGGGACGGCCCCGATCTCCGCCCCCATCTGGAGCAGCACCGAGCGCTCCCGCCAGAACTGGGACAGCACGGGCCACAGGGCCTGGTCCATCTCGGGCCCGGACAGGAAGGTCTGGTCGATGTAGTCGCAGTTGCCGCACAGGGGGTAGACGGTGTGGGTCTTTTGCAGCTCCATCACATAGCGCAGGGTGGCAAGGCTGTCCCGGCCCTTTTCCAGCAGGTCGCCCACGATGACGAGCACGTCCGCCGGGGTGAACCGGACGGCTTCCAGAACTCCGTTTAGGAAGGGCAGGTTGCCGTGGACGTCGCTGACGGCGATGACCCGGCGGCCCGGGGCGATGGGGGGGCGGATCACCCGGGCGGGGCGGGCGCCGGGGGGGCGCAGGGGGGCGAAGGCGCGGAGCATGGAGACCCCTCCTCACTTTACAAAGGTGTTTCTAACATTCTACCACAACAAAAGCCGGTTTTCCACCCCGCATATTATTTACAATTTCCTCTTTTTTCTGCCTGGGGGTTGTGATATACTACCTTGAGTTATATTTAAGTTGGATTACTGTACTTTGACGATAGAAAGGAAACAACGCTATGGGTCTGTTTTCAAAAGTGTTCGGCACCCGTTCCCAGCGGGAGGTCAAGGCGCTCACCGCCACGGTGGACAAGATCGAGGCGCTGGAGGAGGAGTACCGGGCCCTCAGCGACCACGACCTGCGGGCGAAAACCGGCGAATTCAAATCCCGCCTGGCCCAGGGGGAGACCCTGGACGACATCCTGCCCGAGGCCTTTGCCACCTGCCGGGAGGCCGCCGACCGGGTGCTGGGGATGCGCCCCTACCGGGTGCAGCTCATCGGCGGCATCATCCTCCACCAGGGCCGCATCGCCGAGATGAAAACCGGCGAGGGCAAGACCCTGGTGGCGACCCTGCCCGCCTACCTCAACGGCCTGACGGGAAAGGGCGTGCACATCATCACCGTCAACGACTACCTGGCCAAGCGCGACTCGGAGTGGATGGGCAAGGTGTACAAGTACCTGGGCCTGTCCGTGGGTCTGGTCATTCACGGGGTGGAGAAGGCCGACAAACAAAGGGCCTACGCCGCCGACATCACCTACGGCACCAACAACGAGTTTGGCTTCGACTACCTCCGGGACAACATGGCGATTTACTCCTCCGAGCTGGTCCAGCGGGGCCACGTGTTCGCCATCGTGGACGAGGTGGACTCCATCCTCATCGACGAGGCCCGCACCCCCCTCATCATCTCCGGCCAGGGGGAGCAGTCCACCCAGCTCTACCAGCTGGCGGACAACTTTGTGGCCCGGCTGAAGTGCAAGCGGGTGAAGGCGGTGGACGCCAAGGAGGAGGAGGACGCCTCGGACGACGCGGACTACATCGTGGACGAGAAGGCCCGCACCGCCACCCTCACCTCCCAGGGCGTAGCCAAGGCGGAGCAGGCGTTTAACGTGGAAAACCTGTCCGACCCGGAGAACACCACCCTGTCCCACCACATCAACCAGGCCATCAAGGCCCGGGGCGTGATGAAGCGGGACATCGACTACGTGGTGAAGGACGGCGAGGTCATCATCGTGGACGAGTTCACCGGGCGTCTGATGTACGGCCGGCGGTACAACGAGGGCCTGCATCAGGCCATCGAGGCCAAGGAGCACGTCACCGTGGCGAGGGAGTCCAAGACGCTGGCCACCATCACCTTTCAGAACTACTTCCGCCTCTACGACAAGCTGTCCGGCATGACGGGCACCGCCATGACCGAGGAGGAGGAGTTCGGCACCATCTACAACCTGGACATTGTGGAGATCCCCACCAACCGGCCCCTGGCCCGGGTGGACCAGCCCGACCTGGTCTACAAGACCAAGGACGGCAAGTACAAAGCGGTGGTGGAGCAGATCAAGGAGTGCCACGCCAAAGGCCAGCCGGTGCTGGTGGGCACGGTGTCCATCGAGATCTCCGAGCTAGTGAGCAAAATGCTCACCCGGGCGGGCATTAAGCACAACGTTTTGAACGCCAAGCACCACGAGAAGGAAGCGGAGATCGTGGCCCAGGCGGGCAAGCTGGGCGCCGTCACCGTGGCTACCAACATGGCCGGGCGCGGCACCGACATCATGCTGGGCGGCAACGCCGAGTTCATGGCTAAGGCGGAGCTGAGAAAGCAGGGCATGAGCGACGAGCTGCTGGCGGAGGCCACCGGCCACGCCGAGACGGACAATCAGGAGATCCTGGACGCCCGGAAGGCCTTCAGCGAGGCGGAGGCCCGATACAAAGAGGAAATCAAGGAGGAGGCCGACAAGGTCCGTCAGGCGGGCGGCCTCTACATCCTGGGCACCGAGCGCCACGAGTCCCGGCGCATCGACAACCAGCTGCGAGGCCGGGCGGGCCGTCAGGGCGACCCCGGCGAGAGCCGCTTCTTCCTGTCCCTGGAGGACGACATCCTGCGGCTGTTCGGCTCCGAGCGCATCCAGAACATGATGGAGCGCCTGGGGGTGGACGACGACACCCCCCTGGACCAGAAGATGCTGTCCGGCGCCATCGAGAACGCCCAGAAGCAGGTGGAATCCCGGAACTTCCAGACCCGGAAAAACGTGCTGGAGTACGACGACGTGATGAACACCCAGCGGGAGGTCATCTACAAGCAGCGCCGCCAGGTGCTGGACGGGGAGGACATCCACGCCGCCGTGGAGAACATGCTGTCCTCCGCCGTGTCGGGCCTGGTGGCGGGCCACGCCGGGGAGCAGGCCCACCTCAGCGCCGAGGACTTTAAGGCGGCCACCGCCCACCTGGCCGGGTCGGTGTTCACCCCCCGCCAGCTGGAGCAGTACGCCCAGGAGGCGGAGAGCGCCGCCCCCGACAAGCTGTCCGACGAGATGCTGGAGACGGCCCGGGAGAACTACGCCAAGCGGGAGCAGATGATCGACCAGGCCATGGCGGGCCGGATGGAGCCGGGCAAGTCCGCCATGCGGGAGCTGGAGCGGGTGATTCTGCTGCGGGTGGTGGACGAGTACTGGATGGACCACATCGACGCCATGACCGAGCTGCGCCAGGGCATTGGACTGCGGGCCTACGGCCAGTCCGACCCGGTGGTGGAGTACAAGCGTGAGGGCTTCGAGATGTTCGAGCAGATGATCGCCGCCATCCAGGAGGAGACGGTGCGCCGCCTGTTCACCGTGCGCGTCAAGACCAACGAGGAGATCCGCCGGGAGCGGGTGGCCAAGATCACCGGCCAGTCCGCCGGCAGCGACGGCACCGTGAAGAAGCAGCCGGTGAAAAAGGCGGTCAAAATCGGCCGCAACGACCCCTGCCCCTGCGGCTCGGGCCTGAAGTGGAAAAAATGCACCTGCGCGGAGTACCATAAGGACGTGTGACCGCTGATCGCCTGTTGCCAGGCGCGTAAGGAGACTTTATGAATATCATCGAGCAGACTAAAAACGGCGTCACCTTTTTCCAGTCCGACGGCATCGCCGCCGCCGGGGGGGCGGCCCACGGCTTTTCCACCCGGGTGGGCGGCGTGTCGGAGGGGATGTGGGAGTCCCTCAACCTGGGCCCCAGCCGGGGGGACGACCCCGACCACGTCCGGGAGAACTACCGCCGCTTTTTTGCCGCCATCGGGGCGGACGGGAAGCGGCTGGCCATGACCAACCAGGTCCACGGCGGGCAGGTGCGCTGCGTCACCACCGCCGACGTCCACGGCGACCCCTGCGAAAAGGCGGGCTATGAGGCGGACGGCCTGATGACCGACCTGCCCGGGGTGACGCTGGTGGTCTACTCCGCCGACTGCATCCCCATTTTGTTCTACGACCCGGCCCGGCGGGTGGTGGCCGCCGTCCACGCGGGCTGGCGGGGCACCGCCGCGGGCATCGCCACCGCCGCCGTGGAGCGCATGAGGGACGTGTACGGCTGCGACCCGGCGGATATCCTGGCCGCCATCGGCCCCGGCATCGGCCCCGACTGCTTCGAGACCCACGAGGACGTGCCCAACGCCATGACCGCGGCGCTGTCCACCGCCGTCCTCCAGCACATCAAGATCAAGGAGAACGGCAAGTTCGCCGTGGATCTGAAGGGCATCAACGCCATGCGCCTGGAGCAGGCCGGACTGGACCGGTCCCACATCGCGGTCAGCCAGTTGTGCACCTCCTGCCGCTCCGAGCTGTTCTGGAGCCACCGGAAGCTGGGCACCAACCGGGGGTCCATGGCCGCGGCCATCCAATTGATATGAGGCGGGCGCTGTGTCTGCTTCTGGCCCTCTGCCTGGGGCTGGCCCTGCCGGGCTGCGATCAGGAGGCGCCCCAGCCCTCCCCCACCGACACCCCCGCGCCCTCCGCCCTCCCCACCCGGGCCCCGGAGCGGACACAGTTCAGCCTGGGCTATGATCCCGCCGCCTCCCTCCACCCCCTGACCGGGGACAGCCAGGTGAATCAGGACCTGACGTGGCTGGTATATCAGGGGCTGTACGAGCTGGACAACGAATTCTCCCCCCATCCGGTGCTGGCCGCCTCCGGCGCCCCCGCCGGGGACGGGTACAGCTGGACCTTCACCATAAAGCCGGGAGTGAGCTTTTCCGACGGCACCCCCCTCACCGCCCACCACGCCGCCGCGTCCCTCAACGCCGCCCGGGGGTCGGGGCCCTACGCCCCGCGGCTGAGCGGCGTCACCGGAGCGGCGGCAGTGGACGACACCGTCTTGACGGTGGCCCTGTCCGCCCCCAACGGGAACCTGCCCGCCCTGCTGGATGTTCCCATTGTGCTGGAGCGGGAGGACGGCTCCGCCCCCCTGGGCACGGGCCCCTACCGGTACGAGGCCGCCGGGGAGCGGCTGTTCCTGCACACCAACCCCTGCTATGGCGGGGCGGCGGCCCTGCCCTGGTCCACCATTCCGCTCACCCCGGCTTCCACCGCCGAGGAGCGCATCGCCGCCTTTGACAGCGGCTCCGTCACCGCCGTCACCACCGAGTTCTCCTCCCCCTATGCCCTGGGGTACTCCAGTAGCTGCGAGACCTGCGACTACCCCACCACCAGCCTGCTCTACCTGGGCTTCCGGACCACGGGGGGACCCTGCCAGTCCGCCCTGACGCGCCGGGCGTTCTCCCGGGCCTTCGACCGGGAGGAGCTGGTGAGGGTAGAGCTGTCCAGCCACGCCGACGCCGCCTGCCTGCCCGTCTCCCCCCTCAGCGGGGAGTATGACGAGGAGGCCGCCGCCTCGCTGAGCCGCGACCTGGAGGAGGCCGCCGCCCTGCTGGCCCAGGAGGGCTATGAGCGCGGCGAGGAGGACCAGCTCCTATACCGCCGGAAAACGCCGCTGGAGGTCACGGTGCTGGTGAACAGCGACAACGAGTCCCGCCAGGCGGCGGCGAACGCCCTGGCCCAATCCCTCCAAGCCCTGGGGGTGAGCGTCACGGTGAACACCCTGCCCTGGAACGACTATCTCCAGGCGCTGTCGGCGGGGCGGTTCGACGTGTACGTCGGGGAGGTGCGCCTCACCGGGGACTTCGACCCCTCCGCCCTGCTCACCGGGGCGCTGAACTACGGTGGGTATGAGAATTGGGCGCTGGCCCAGGATTTGAGCGCCTGGAGGGGCGCCCAGGGGGACGCCCGGGCCCAGGCGGCAAAGGTGCTGTGGACCCGGTTCGCCCAGGAGGCGCCCATCGCCCCGCTGTGCTTCAAGCGGGGCTCCCTGCTGGTGCGGTGGGGGATGGTTTCCAACCTCCAGCCCACCCGGGCCAACCCCTTCTACCGCATGGAGGAGTGGTCCACCGCCTCCGATCCGTGATTTTTCCGGCGGAAAGCCGCCGGGTGAAGGAGAAATAGACCATGAAAAGCCAAGTATTTCGCTGCTTCGTCCGCAAACGCCCCGGCTTCGACGTGGAGGCCCAGGGGCTGTGCCGGGATCTGCGGGAGCAGCTGGGGGTGGAGGGGCTGGACGGCCTGACCATCCTGAACCGCTACGATCTGGAGGGGGTGTCCGCCGCCGTCTATGAGCAGGCCAAGGGGGCGGTGTTCTCCGAGCCCCAGGTGGACGCCGTTTTTGACGAGGACTTCCCCCGCCCGGACGGCCCTCACACCCTGCTGGCGGTGGAGGCCCTGCCGGGGCAGTTTGACCAGCGCTCGGACTCCGCCGCCCAGTGCGTCCAGCTCATGACCGGCGGTGACCGGCCCCTCATCGCCTACGCCAAGGTGTACATGCTGGAGGGGACGCTGTCCCAGGCGGAGCTGGAGCAGGTCAAGGGCTACCTCATCAACCCGGTGGAGTGCCGGGAGGCGTCCATGGACAAGCCGGACACCCTGGAGCGGACCTACGCCACCCCCGGCCATGTGGAGACGCTGGACGGCTTCACCGAGTTGGACGAGGCGGGCTTACAGGCGGAGCTGGACCGGCTGGGCCTTGCCATGGACCTGGACGATCTGAAATTCCTGCAAAACTACTTCCGGGACTGGGAGCGCCGGGACCCCACCATCACCGAGGTGCGGGTGGTGGACACCTACTGGTCCGATCACTGCCGCCACACCACCTTTTCCACCCACTTGAGGGGGGTCCAGATCGACGACCCCCGGGTCAAAGCCGCCTATGAGCGCTACCTGGCCGCCCGGGTGGAGGTGTACGGCGAGGAGAAGGCCAAGAAGCGCCCCCAGACCCTGATGGACATCGCCACCATCGGCACGAAGGTGCTGAAAAAGCGGGGAGAGCTGCCCGAGCTGGACGAGAGCGAGGAGATCAACGCCTGCTCCATCCACGTCCCCGCCGTGGTGGACGGCGAGGAGCAGGACTGGCTGCTCATGTTCAAGAACGAGACCCACAACCACCCCACCGAGATCGAGCCCTTCGGCGGCGCGGCCACCTGCATCGGCGGCTGCATCCGGGACCCCCTGTCCGGCCGGGCCTACGTTCACCAGGCCATGCGCTTCACCGGCGGCGGCGACCCCACGGTCCCCCTGAGCGACACCCTGGAGGGCAAGCTGCCCCAGAGAAAGATCGCCCAGACCGCCGCGGCGGGGTACTCCTCCTACGGCAACCAGATCGGCCTTGCCACCGGCCACGTGGCTGAGATCTACCACCCCGGCTACATCGCCAAGCGGCTGGAGTGCGGCGCGGTGGTGGCCGCCGCCCCGGCAAGCCACGTGCGCCGGGAGCGCCCCGCCCCCGGGGACGTGGTGATCCTGCTGGGGGGCCGCACGGGCCGGGACGGCATCGGCGGGGCCACCGGTTCCTCCAAAAGCCACAACAAAAAGTCGCTGGTCACCATGGCCAGCGAGGTGCAGAAGGGCAACGCCCCCGAGGAGCGCAAGCTCCAGCGGCTGTTCCGGGACGAGAACGTCACCCGGATGATCAAGCGCTGTAACGACTTCGGCGCGGGGGGCGTATCCGTCGCCATCGGCGAGCTGGCCGACGGCCTCGCCATCGACCTGGACGCCGTGCGCAAGAAGTACGAGGGCTTGGACGGCACCGAGCTTGCCATCTCCGAGAGCCAGGAGCGCATGGCGGTGGTGGTGGCCGCCGAGGACGAGGAGCAGTTCATCGCCATGGCGGAGGCGGAGAACCTGGAGGCCTACCGGGTGGCGGTGGTCACCGAGTCCCCCCGCATGGTCATGACCTGGAAGGGCCAGACCATCGCAGACCTCTCCCGGGAGTTTTTGAACACCAACGGCGCGGTGAAACACGCCAGCGTCCGCGTACCCAACGCGCCGGGAACGCTCGCTATCCACGATGGTACGGAGCGGGCGGACCTTCGGGGCATGGCGGCCAGCCTGAAGTGTGCCTCCCGCCGGGGGCTGGTGGAGCGGTTCGACGGCTCCATCGGCGCGGGCTCCGTGCTCATGCCCTTCGGCGGGAAGTATCAGGCCACCCCCGCCCAGGCCATGGCCGCCCTGCTGCCCACCATGCCGGGGGAGGAGACGGACCAGGCCAGCGTCATGGCCTGGGGCTGCGACCCGGAGCTGCTGTCCATCGACCCATATACTGGCGCTTTTGAAGCGGTGGAGAATTCCCTCGCCAAGCTGGTGGCGGCGGGGGCGGACTACCGCGACGCCTATCTCACCCTCCAGGAGTTTTTCGAGAAGCTGCGGGACGATCCCCAGCGCTGGGGCAAGCCCTTCGCCGCCCTGCTGGGGGCGCTGGAAGCCCAGCTCCAGTACGGCTGCGCCGCCATCGGCGGCAAGGACTCCATGTCCGGCTCCTTCCTGGACCGGGACGTGCCCCCCACCCTGATCTCCTTCGCCATCGCCCCCGTCAAGGCGGGAGATGTGATCTCCCCCGAGTTCAAGGAGGCGGGCCACCCGGTCTATTGCTTCGAAGCGCCCACCGACCGCCCGGGCCAGGAATGGGAGGAGTTCCACGCGCTGTGCAAGGCCGGGAAGGTAAAAGCGGCTTGGGCGGTGGAGCACGGCGCGGACGAGGCGATCATGAAGATGTCCTTCGGCAACCGGATCGGCTTCCAGGCCCAGACGGATGAGATGACGTGGGACATCCGCCGCCCCAAAGCCATCGTCGCCGAGCTGACCGAGGACGTGGATCTGGAGATCGCATGGAAGCTGGGCGTCACCACCGCCGAGCCTGTCATCACCCTGGGCGGCGATTCCGCACCCATCGACGAGTTGCTGAAGCTGAACGAGGGCGTCCTGGAGGAGGTCTACCCCACCAAAGCGGGCACGTCCGAACCGGTGGAGCCCATCACCTGGGACCGCCGCTCCCCCGCCGTGTTCGACGGCGAGATCGCCCGGCCAAGGGTGGTCATCCCCGTGTTCCCCGGCACCAACTGCGAGTATGACTCCGTCCGGGCCTGCCTCCGGGCCGGGATGGACGCGGAGACCGTGGTGATCCGCAACCTGACCCCCGAGAGCCTGGCCCAGTCCGCCGTGGAGCTGGAGCGGGCCATCAAGAACGCCCAGATCCTGTTCCTGCCCGGCGGCTTCTCCGGCGGCGACGAGCCGGAGGGCAGCGCCAAGCTCATCGTGTCCTTCTTCCGCAATCCCCGCCTCACCGAAGCGGTCCACGACCTTCTGAAGCACCGGGACGGCCTCATGCTGGGCATCTGCAACGGCTTCCAGGCGCTGCTGAAGCTGGGGCTGCTGCCCCGGGGCGAGATCGCCCCGGTGGACGAGGACAGCCCCACTCTGACCTATAACCTCATCGGGCGGCACCAGAGCCGGTACGTCACCACCCGGGTGGCCTCGGTGAAGTCCCCCTGGATGCTCCTGAGCCACGTGGGCGACCTCCACACCATCCCCGTCTCCCACGGCGAGGGCCGGTTCGTGGCTCCCCAGCCGGTGCTGGACCAGCTCATCGCCAACGGTCAGATCGCCACCCAGTACGTGGACGAGCAGGGCGTGCCGTCCATGGACATCGGGGTGAACCCCAACGGCTCCATGTGCGCCATTGAGGGCGTATTCTCCCCCGACGGCCGGGTGTTCGGCAAGATGGGCCACTCCGAGCGCCGGGGCGAGTTCGTGGCGAAGAACATCCCTGGCGACAAGCTCCAGCCCATCTTCGATTCCGGGGCGTTGTATTTCCGCTAAGTATAACAAAACTCCCCGCCGGAGGCGGGGAGTTTTCGTGTCTACAGCTTTTCCCGGAACAGCCCGTGGCGGTTGCAGTACCAGTAGAGATACCCACCGCTCCGGCGCTCGAACCGGGCCTCGGGCAGGCCCTCCGGGTAGAGCTTCACCAGGTCGAACCGCCCGGTGGTCACGTAGGCCATAAAGGAGATATAGTGGTCCTTGCGCATCTCGTGGGGGATGGAAAACACGTACTCCCCGTCGAAATTTTCCCGCACCAGCCGGTGCTCCCCGCTGGGCTCCTCCGCCTCCAGGGGCGGCAGGGCCACGCCGCAGCAGGACACCACCGCCGGGCCGCTGGCGTGGAGGATGTTGCCGCACACCGGGCAGACGTACAGGGCGGAGCGCAGGATATTGGCGGAGCGATTGGAGTTGACCACCTGCTCCCCGCTGAGAAGCTCGGGGAGGGACAGGCCCAGGGCGGCGGCCAGGGGCTCCAGCAGCGTGACATCGGGCAGGCCCCGGGCGGTCTCCCACTTGGACACCGCCTTGTCGGTGACCCCCAGCCTGTCCGCCAGCTGGGCCTGGGTCATGCGGCGGCCCTCCCGCAGGCGCTTGATGGTCTCGCCTGTGACATAACTGTTCATGATGTTTTTCCCTGCCTTTCCCCCACACCATACCACGGGGGATGGGGGGCTGTCCACCTACGCCGCGTAGAGTGGCGCGCGCTCATTGGCCCTGCCTGCGCTTGCGCCGCTGGATCATCTCCCGGAAGCCCCCCGCGCCAAAGGAGAACACCCGGTTCACCCGGCTGATGGTGGCGGAGCTGGCCCCGGTCTTTTCCAAAATCTCGGTGTACACCAGGCCGTCGTCCAGCAGGCAGGCCACGTCATAGCGCTGCTCCATGGCCCGCAGCTCGCCCACCGTGCACAGGTCGTCGAAAAAGGCGATGCACTCCTCCAGGCTGTTCAGCTCCAGGATGCTCTCATAGAGGGCCATGCTCCGCTCCTTGTTGGTGGTCTTTGGCATAAGCAGATTCCTCCAGTCGTCGTCTGTTTCCTCCATTTTAGCAGATAAAAGAGGTAAAGTAAACAGGCAGTTTCCCGAAGAGAGGGCCACCGTGCCCCGCCTTGTCTTTTCCCGGGAAATGGGGTATAATGATAAAACTGTGAAATCGGCCGCTCCGGCTCTCGGGGCGGCCTTCCCAGGAAAGGAGTGCCCCCGTTGACACGAGAGGAAGCATTTGAGTTTTTGGACCGCACCGCCCGGGGCATCGCGGAGATGTTCGGCTCCACCTGCGAGACCCTGGTCCACGACATGGGCGTGCCCAACCACCCCATCCTGTCCATCTACAACGGCCACGTGTCCGGCCGGGAGGTGGGCTCCACCATGGACATCATGGGCATCGGCCTGGAGCTGGACGAGCAGGCGGCCACCACCGACCAGGTGAACCTGGCCGCCACCACCCCCGACGGGCGGCAGACCAAGTCCTCCACCTTCCACATGATCGGGGAGGGGTATAACCTGGCCCTGGGCATCAATTTCGACTACACCTCCCTGGTGTTCGCCAACCGGATTTTGGAGGACCTGATGAGCGCCCGGTCCGACCTGCGCTCCGCTTTGTGGCAGCCGGGAGACTCCCGGCAGCTGGAGGACCTGTTCGACCAGTGCGTGGCGGACCTGGGCAAGCCCCTGGACGCCATGAACAAGGCGGACCGGCTGCGGGTGGTGGCCCTGCTCCGGGAGCGCAGCGCCTTCTCCTACCGCAAATCGGTGCCCTATGTGGCGGGGCGGCTGGGGGTGTCAAGGTACACCATCTACAAGTACCTGGAGGAGGTGGGGGAAAACGAGCCGGAGTGAGCGACCGTTTCCCCTTGTAATTGACAGGAAAAAAGAGTATACTATGGGAAATCTTCCGGAAAGAAGTCCCCGCGATGGCGCGTGGGAGAGGAAGGCCCGGCGGCGGGGGCGGTGAGCCCCGCGCCGGCGGCGGCGAGGAGTGTTTACATATGACAAGAGAACAGATCGAAGGTTATTTCGCGGACAAGGAAAAGCTGCTGGTGGAGGCGGTGAGCCGCCTGGTGTCCATCGACAGCGTGGAGGGAGACCCGGCGCCCGGCGCCCCCTTTGGGCCCGGCCCCGCCGCCGCTTTGGAGGAGGCGCTGGCCATCGCCCGGGAGTGGGGGCTGGAGGCGGAAAACCACGAGGGCTATGTGGGCACCGCCGACCTCAATGACGGGGAGGATGCCCTGCACATCCTGGGCCACCTGGACGTGGTGGCCCCCGGCGAGGGCTGGAGCGTCACCCAGCCCTACGCCCCCAAGCTGGTGGACGGCCTGCTCTACGGCCGGGGCACCGACGACGACAAGGGGCCGGTGGCGGCCTCCCTGCTGGCTATGAAGGCGGTGAAGGACCTGGGGGTGCCGCTGAGGAAAAACTGCAAGGTCATCATGGGCACCAACGAGGAGAGCGGCTCCGGGGACATCGCCTGGTACTTCGCCCGGCACCCCTACGCCCCCGCCACCTTCTCCCCCGACTCGGGCTTCCCGGTCATCAACACGGAGAAGGGGGGCTTCCGGCCCACCTTCACCAAGAGCTGGCCCGCCCAGGAGGCCCTGCCCCGGGTGAACTGGCTCCATGGCGGCATCCGGGGGAACATCCTGCCGGGGGACGCCTCCGCCGGGGTGGAGGGGCTGACTATGTACGACATCCAGCCTGTGGCCCGGAACATCACTGCCCGCACGGGCATCAAGTTCACCTTTGCCCATGAGGAGGGTGTCACCGTCATCCGCGCCAAGGGCGAGGCCTCCCACGCCGCCATGCCCGAGGATGGCAATAACGCCATCACCGGGCTCATCGCCCTGCTGTGCGCCCTGCCCCTGGCCGAGGGGGGGGGCAAGGAGGCGCTGGGCCAGCTCAACGCCCTGATCCCCCACGGGGACTACAAGGGCCGGGCCCTGGGCATCGCCCAGGAGGAGCCCGTGTCCGGGCCGCTGACCCTGGCCTTCTCCCTGCTGGAGATCACCGAGACCGGGCTGAAGGGCTACTTCGACAGCCGGGCCCCCCTGTGCGCCAACGAGGACAACTGTCTCAAGGTGGCCAAGGCGGCCTTCGAGGAGAAGGGCTTCACCTTCGAGGGGAAGCAGGGAGCGCCCCACCACGTCCCCGCCGACAGCCCCTTTATCAAGACCCTGCTCAGGCGGTATGAGGAGTACACCGGCCTCAAGGGGGAGTGCCTGTCCACCGGCGGGGGCACCTACGTCCACGACATCCCTGGCGGCGTGGCCTTCGGCTGCTCCCTGCCCGGGTTCGACAGCCACCTCCACGGCCCGGACGAGCGGGCCAGAGTGTCCGACCTGATGCTGTCCGCGAAGCTGTTCGCGCATATCATTATTGATATGTGCGAGTAGGGCGTCACTTTCTGCTCGTGCAGAAAGTGACCAAAGACACGCTTAGGGGGAATCCCGCCGGTTCGGCTTCGAGCGCAAAAGGCGCGCTCTCGCTCACAGGCGGGATTCCCCCTAAGGACCCCCTGTTACGGGGGACGCCCGATACGGCGCGTTGGTGGGCGCTTTCCGGCGCCGGCGGCTTTACGACTGGCATCACCCCTATTGGTGCTGCCGCTTGTGTCTGGTCATGAAAGCTGGGCGGGGCCCACGGCCCGCGCCTCAGGGGTGGACCGATTGGCTCGTGGCGTTTGCCGTGAGCGCTTCTACCAAGAAGGGAACTATAAAAAGAGACCGCCCCGTGGATACGGGGCGGCTCTATTTTGCTTACGTCACGTTGTCGAGCGGGGACCTGACGCGATCGCGCGGGAGGTAACGGTCTAAAAGTTTCTTTTTGCCTACTTTTTCTTTTCAAAGAAAAAGTAGGTCAATACCGCCCGAAGTCCCCGGAGCGGCCCTGGGTCACGTCGGAGCCGAACTCGTAATCCTTGCCGGGCAGGATGGCGTTGAGGGCGATGCCCGCGATGGCGGCGATGGCCAGGGAGGTCAGGGTGATGTCGGTGCCGCCGATGTGGAAGGTGAGGCCGGAGAACTCGTTGTTGAAGCCCCAGATCTTGAAGCCCAGGCCGCACACCATGATGACGGCGGCGATGATGAGGTTGCGGGAGTTGGTGAAGTCCACCCGGTTCTCCACCACGTTGCGCACGCCGATGGCGGAGATCATGCCGTAGAGGATAAAGGACACCCCGCCGATGATGGCGGTGGGGATGGAGTTGATGACGGCGGCGAACTTGGGGGAGAAGGACAGCACCACCGCGTAAATGGCGGCCAGCCGGACCACCTTGGGGTCAAAGACCTGGGACAGCTCCAGCACGCCGGTGTTCTCGCCGTAGGTGGTGTTGGCGGGGCCGCCGAACATGCCCGCCAGGGAGGTGGCGATGCCGTCCCCGATGAGGGTGCGGTGCAGGCCCGGGTCCTCAATGAAATTCTCCTCCACTGTGGCGGAGATGGCGGACATGTCCCCGATGTGCTCCATCATGGCGGCGATGGCGATGGGGGCCATCACCAGGATGGAGGTCAGGTCAAACTTAGCCAGTACGAAGGGCTGGAGGCCCACAAAGTCGGCGGCGGCCACCCCGGAGAAGTCCACTTGCCGGGTCACCAGGGCCACGGCGTAGGGGATGAGCACCCCCAGCAGGATGGGGATGATCTTCACCATGCCCCTGCCCCAGATGTTGGCCGCCACGATGACGGCGATGGACAGGATGGCAAGCCACCAGTTGGTGGAGGCGTTGTTGATGGCGCTGGGGGCCAGGGACAGGCCGATGAGGATGATGATGGGCCCGGTGACCACCGGGGGCAGGAAGCGCATCACCTTGTGGACGCCCACCAGCTTGATGAGCCCCGCCAGAATCAGGTACAACAGCCCGGCCACCACGATGCCCCCCAGGGCGTAGGGCAGCTTTTCCTCCCCGGTCATGCCGGCGTAGATGCCGGAGTCCAGCTCCGCCACCGCGGAGAAGCCCCCCAGGTAGGCGAAGGAGGAGCCCAGGAAGGCGGGCACTTTCAGCTTGGTGCACACGTGGAAGAACAGGGTGCCGACGCCGGCGAAGAACAGGGTGGTCTGGATGGACAGGGGCAAGCCGTACCCCTGGACCAGGATGGGCACCAGCACGGTGGCCCCGAACATGGCGAACATGTGCTGGAGGCCCAGGATCAGCATTTTGGGCACCCCCAGGGTCCGGGCGTCGCGGATGGGTCCTTGATTGTTCATAGCGTTCTCTCCCTTTTCATTGGTATTGGGGCGGACGGCTCCCCAGGCGCAAAAAAAGACGACCACCAAAACGGCGATCGCCCTCAGGAAAAACGGGAACAATATGCCCGCTGAAACAGTGTCCCAAAAAACAACGGCTGGTACATATCGTCCCCTCCTTTTGCGTTCGTATTATCATATCAGAAGGGACCGGAGGCCACAATAGGCAAAGCGCACAAAAACCGCCCGATCATATCGGGCGGTTTTTACAAAACCAAGTTGTTTTCGGTGAAACGCCGCTGGCTGTGGCCGGGCGAAGTCCTTTCATTGACTGCCTGGCCTCGTAGCGGGTCAAAAGTTCTTTTTGGATACTTTTTCTTTCAAGAAAAAGTATCAGAGGACCTTGGACAGGAAATCAATCGTTCTGGCCTGCTTGGGGTGGGCGAAGAAGGCGTGGGGCTCGTCCTGCTCCAGAATGTGCCCCTCGTCCATGAACAGCACCCGGGTGCCCACCTCCCGGGCGAAGCCCATCTCGTGGGTGACCACCACCATGGTCATACCCTCCTCAGCCAGCTCCTTCATGACGGCCAGCACCTCGCCCACCATCTCGGGGTCCAGGGCGGAGGTGGGCTCGTCAAAGAGCATCAGCTTGGGCTTCATGGCCAGCGCCCGCACGATGGCGATGCGCTGCTTCTGCCCGCCGGACAGCTGGGCGGGGTAGGCGTCCGCCTTCTCCTCCAGGTTCACCCGCTTCAAGAGGGCCGTGGCGGTGTCGTCCGCCTCCGCCTGGGTCATCAGCTTGGTGCGCACCGGGGCCAGGGTGATGTTTTTGCGGATGGTCATGTTGGGGAACAGGTTGAAGTGCTGGAACACCATGCCCATCTGGCGGCGGATGGCGTTGATGTCCGCCTTGGGGTCGGTGATCTCCTGCCCCTCGAAGGTGATGGAGCCGGAGGTGGGGGTCTCCAGCAGGTTGAGACAGCGCAGGAAGGTGGACTTGCCCGAGCCGGAGGGGCCGATGACCACCACCTTCTCCCCCGGGTGGATATGCTCGGAGATATTGTCCAGCACCAGATGATCCCCGAAGGACTTTGAAAGGTTCTTAACGTCGATCACTTTGGCGCAGCCTCCTTTCCAGGATGCTCTGGAGATAGCTGAAGATCATCACCAGCACCAGGTAGATACAGGCGCTGCCGATGAGGGGGAACATGGCGTCATAGGTGCGGTTGATCACATCCCGGGCGGCCTTGATCAGCTCCTGTCCTCCAATGACGGAGATCATGGAGGTGTCCTTGAGCAGCACGATGAACTCATTGCCCAGGGAGGGGAGGATGGCCTTGAACGCCTGGGGGATGACGATGAATCGCATGGTGTCGAAATAATCCAGCCCCAGGGAGCGCCCCGCCTCCATCTGGCCGGGATCCAGGGACATGAGGCCGCCCCGGATGATCTCGGCCACGTAGGCCCCGGAGTTGATGCCCAGGGTCAGGGCGCCCACCATGGTGAAGTTCCGGCTGCTGGAGAAGATGACCATGCCCATGATCAGGATCTGGACCATCATGGGGGTGCCCCGGATGACGGTCACGTAGATCTTGCACAGGAAGTTGACCACGCCCAGCAGGGGGTTGCGCCGTCCGGGCCGCTGTTGGTCGTGGGCGGTGCGGATGACGGCCACCAGCACCCCCAGCACCACGCCGATGCACAGGGCCATGGCGGTGACGTACAGGGTGACGCCCGCCCCTTCCAGGTACTGCTTCCAGCGGTCGTTCTCCAGGAACGCCTGATAGAACCGGACGAAAAAGGTCTGCCACCATGCCAGGGAGCCGTCCTTGGACAGCATCATCCCCCGCCAAAGCTCGTAATACTGGGCCAGGTCCATATGTATCCCCCTCTATAGCGCGAGAGGAGCGGCGCGGGCCGCTCCTCTGCGAAGCTGCTGGAATGCGTTATTCCGCGCTGATGTACTTGTCCATGATCTTCTGGAGGGTGCCGTCGGCGATGAGCTCGTTCAGCGCGGTATTGATGGCGTTGAGCAGCTCGGTGTTGCCCTCGTCCACGGCGGCGCAGTAGTTCTCGATGATGTACTCGGCCTCCAGGATCTTCAGGCCGGGGTTGACCTTCACGTACTCCTCGGCGGGGCCCTTGTCGATGACCACGCAGTCCACCTGGCCGTTAATCAGGGCCTGAACGGCCACAGAGCCGTTGTCCAGGGAGGTGACGTGGTCCGCGCCGTGGGCGTCCTGGCAGTAGGTCTCGCCGGTGGTGCCCCGCTGAACGCCGATTTGGATGTCCTCCAGCACGTTGCCGTCTTTGTCCACCAGCTGGAGGTCGTCGTTGGTGCCGGCGATGCGGTCGTCGTCCTCATTGACGATGATGACCTGATAGCCGGTGGCGTAGCTGTCGGTGAAGTCCAGCACCAGGTCCCGGTCCTCCCGGTAGGTCAGGCCGGCCAAAATCACGTCGTGGCGATTCTCCTGGACGGAGATCAGGGCGGCGTCGAAGTCGATGTTGTCGATGACCAGCTCCAGGCCCAGCTTGTCGGCGATGGCCTGGGCGATGTCCGGGTCGATGCCGATGACGTTGCCCGCGTCGTCGGTCATCTCATAGGGAGGGAAAGCGGCGTTGGTGGCCATGAGCAGCTTGCCCTCCTCAATGGTGGTGAAGGCGGCGGGCTCGGCGGCCTGGCTGGGCTCGGCAGAGGGCTCGCCGGCGGCGGAGGGCTCGGCGGTGGGAGTGGGGGCGCTGCCCTGGTTGGAGCAGGCCGCCAGCGCGAACACCATGCTCAGCGCCAGCAGCAGGGCGGAAAACTTCTTCATTGCTTTCATTTTCATTCATCTCCATAAAAGTTTGCGGGTGGGAGGGCCGGGCGGGACCGCCCCGCGGCGCCTCCGGCTTCACACAGGGGAGACTCCCCTTTGTGTGAAGCCGATTATAAACGCCATTCAGAAAAAATGCAAGGGGAATTTTTGCGAAATCCGGCGCTTTCCGCCGATTTCATCATTTTGACGGACATTGAAGCTGAGGGTATACATTTTTATGCAATATTTTATGCATATAAATCCGACTGCGGGCAAAAAAGCGCCGCCGGGGGAGCCCGGCGGCGCTGTCGATCTATTTCGCGTACTCTATCGCTTTCGTTTCCCGGATCAGGTTCACCTTGATCTGCCCCGGGTACTCCAGCTCGTCCTCGATCTTCTTGGCGATCTCCCGGGCCAGCAGCACCATGCGGTCCTCGGGGATGGCCTCGGGGTTGACCATGATGCGCACCTCCCGGCCCGCCTGGATGGCGTAGGCCTTGTCCACCCCGGCGAAAGAGGAGGTCAGCTCCTCCAGCTTCTCCAGCCGCTTGATGTAGTACTCCACATTCTCCTTGCGGGCGCCGGGGCGGGCGGCGGAGATGGCGTCGGCGGCCTGGACCAGGCAGGCCACGATGGTCTTGGCCTCCACGTCGCCGTGGTGGGCCTCGATGGCGTGGATCACGTTCTCGCTCTCCCGGTACTTCCGGGCCAGCTCCACGCCGATCTGCACGTGGGAGCCCTCCACCTCGTGGTCAATGGACTTGCCCAGATCGTGGAGCAACCCCGCCCGCTTGGCCTCGGCAACATTCACGCCGATCTCGGCGGCCAGCAGACCGGCCAATTGGGACACCTCGATGGAGTGGTTGAGCACGTTCTGGCCGTAGCTGGTGCGGTAGTGCTGGCGGCCCAGCAGCTTGACCAGCTCCGGGTTGAGGCCGTGGACGTTGGTCTCGAACACGGCCCGCTCCCCCTCGGCGCGGATGGTGGTGTCCACCTCCCGCTTGGCCTTCTCCACCATCTCCTCAATGCGGGTGGGGTGGATGCGCCCGTCCAGGATGAGCTTTTCCAGGGCCAACCGGGCGATCTCCCGGCGCACCGGGTCAAAGCAGGACACGGTGATGGCCTCGGGGGTGTCGTCGATGATGAGGTCCACCCCGGTCATGGTCTCCAATGTGCGGATGTTGCGGCCCTCCCGGCCGATAATTCTCCCCTTCATCTCGTCGTTGGGCAGGGGCACCACGGACACGGTGGCCTCCGCCACGTGGTCGGCGGCGCAGCGCTGGATGGCAAGGGCGATCTGCTCCCGGGCGTAGGTCTCCGCCTCCTCCTTGAAGCGGGCCTGGATCTCCTTGAGCTTCAGCGCCTGCTCGTGGGTCACGTCGTCCTCCAGCTGCTCGATGAGGTAGCGCTTGGCCTCCTCCACGGTCAGCCCGGAAATGCGCTCCAAAAGCTCCATCTGGCTGTCCTTCAGCCGGTCCAGCTCCTGCTTTTCCTCCTCCAGCTGGGCGATTCGGGCGCTGACGTTCTCCTCCTTGCGCTCCAGATTCTCCAGCTTGCGGTCCAGGTTCTCCTCCTTGGAGTTGAGCCGGTTCTCCTGGCGCTGGATCTCGCCGCGGCGGTCCTTGACCTCCTTGTCGAACTCACTGCGGGCCTTGAGAATCTCCTCCTTGGCCTCCACGGTGGCCTCGCGCTTCTTGCTCTCGGCGCTTTTGATGGCGTCGTTGATGACCCGGCGGGCCTCCTCTTCGGCGGAGCCGATCTCCCGCTCGGCGAAGGATTTGCGGCGCTGATAGCCCGCGACGGCGCCCGCGATCAGACAGACCAGGGCGGTCACCACGGCGATAATGACGGTCACATAGACTGGCACTTGCATGTTGAGTTCCACACCTCCTGTTTCTTCTGTTTTTTGATCAAAATAAGCAAAATAAGACGCGATGCGTGAATAGACGCACCGCGATAACCGAAAAACCGCCCGCCAAATGGGCGTAACAGCGCTATTTGAGTGTCAAGAATATGATCTATGAACGGTTCGATAGACTATATAAAACGCCCAAAGGGCGCCGGCAACGCTCAAAACGGCAAAAAAGCACAAAAGCGGCTTTTCAAAATTATCCTTTCTTATTGTAAAGGCCGGGAGCTTTCCTGTCAAGTAGAAATGTGAAAGTTGTATGAACTTTCCACGTTCACAGGGGCGTCCCGCCCCGCGCGCACGGCCCATAGGGCGGACCGTTGGGCTCGGAGTGGTGGCTTTAGGGCGGGGCCACGGTCAAGGTGCGGTTTGTCTGGGTCAGGGTGAAGATATCCTCCAGCCCCGCCGTGATGGTGACGGAGCCGTCCTCCAACACAAAAATTGCCTCAAAGTCCCGGTACTGCCGCCAGTGGCCCAGGGCCTCGTCCAAACCCATGACAAACAGGGCGGTGGACAGCCCGTCGCACACCACGCCGCTGTCCCCCACCACGGTGACGGAGGCCAGGCCGCTCCGGGCGGGCTTCCCGGTCTTGGGGTCCAGGATGTGCCAGTAGCGCACACCGTCCTGTTCAAAATACCGCTCATAGCCGCCGGAGGTGACCACAGCCTTGTCCGTGACGGACACCACGCCGATGTTCCCCTCCCCCTCCGGGTCCCGGACGCCCACCCGCCAGGGGGAACCGTCCGGCTTGGCGCCAATGGTCTGGATGTTGCCCCCCAGGTCCAGCAAAGCGGAGGTCACGCCGCTTCCTCTCAAATAATCGGCCAGGATATCTCCCCCGGTAAAGCCCTTGGCCACGCTGCCAAGGTCAATTTCCATGCCTTTGGGGACGCGGGCGTTTCTTCCGCCATAGTCCACCCTGGTATAGTCCACCAGCGGGAGCAGGGCGGCGATGGCTTCATCGCCGGGGACAGAGTACTCCCCCGTGGTAAAGCCCCAGGCCCGCAGGATGGGATAGATGGAGATGTCCAGCGCCCCGCCCGTGCGCTCACACAGGCCCAGCGCCGCGTCCAGCAGCAGCTCGGTCTCCGGGGACAGCTCCGCCTGGCCGTCCCGGTTCAGGGCGAAAATTTCGCTGTGCTCGTCCGTGACGGACCACCGGGCCTCCAGGTCCTTCACCCGGGCCTCCAGACGCTCCAAGGCCGCCTCGTCCCCGCCCTGGTACAGCCGCAGGGTCATGACGGTGTCCATGGCGAAGAAGGTGCGCTCCGCTGTGGGGACCGCCTGGGCGGGCGCGGGGGCGCACCCCGCCAGCAGGGCCAGGGCGAGAAGGAGAATAAACGCGCGTTTCATCGCAGGTGCTCCGGGATGGAGTCGTCCTCCTCCACCCACTCCCGCTGTACGTCCACCACCCGGTACTCTGTGGGGGTGTCCCGGATGATCACCTTGGAAATGCCCGCGTTGATGATGAGCCGCCGGCACATGGAGCAGGAGGTGGAGCCGGGGATCAGCTCGCCGGTGGCCGGGTCCCTGCACACCATGTAGAGGGAGGCTCCCAGCACCTCCCGCCGGGGGGCGGAGATGATGGCGTTGGCCTCGGCGTGGACGGACCGGCACAGCTCATAGCGCTGGCCGGAGGGGATATCCATGGCCTGGCGGGCGCAGTAGCCCAAATCACCGCAGTTTTTCCGCCCCCGGGGGGCGCCGTTGTAGCCCGTGGACACGATCTCGTCGCTCTGGACGATGATGGCGCCGTAGTGGCGGCGCGTACAGGTGGAGCGCTCCAGCACGGTGCCGGCGATGTCCAGGTAGTAGTTTTCCTTGTCGATGCGGGCCATAGGGGGTCCCTCCTTGTCCTTTTGTATGGAGTATACCAGCTTTTGGCCCCGGCGGCAATGGAATTTGTATTCAAAAAACAACATATCGCTAAAAAGTGGGTTGCTTTTTTTAGCGTGACTCTATATAATAAAAGCTAGATTCGGTTATACTAACTACAAAAAGATAAAGGTGGTCATCATCATGGACAAGGAAAAAACGGCCGGGACAGCGCCGGAGGCCGAGCCCAAGAAGAAAGCGGGCCGGAAGGCCATGACGCCGGAGGAAAAAGCCGCGGCGGCCAAGACGCGGGCCCAGAACAAGGCCAAGGCGGACAGCCTGAGCCCGGTGCTCATCCTGCAGTTCCAGGGCGGCGAGGTGGATTTGTCCACCCTGGTGGAGGCGGCCAAGGCCGACTTCCGCGAGAGCAAAAAGCGCACGCCGGTCACAGACCTGAAGCTGTATATCAAGCCGGAGGAGCGCACGGCCTACTATGTGGTCAACGAGAAGCACAACGGGAGCATCTCCTACTGACAAAGCGCCCATGGAAAAGCAGGGACGGCGGTTTCACCGCCGTCCCTGCTTTTCGGCCTGTTTGGGGCGGGGAAGGCGCCGCTCAGTCCAGGGGCGGCAAAAAATCCTCCCGCATGGGGTTGAAGAGGTCCAGCAGCACTCCAGCCTCCAGGCAGGTGCAGCCGTGGACTACCCCGTCGGTTTTGAGCATGGTGTCGCCGGGGCCCACCTCTCGGGTCTCCCCGTCGATGGTGAAGGAGAAACGGCCGCTGACCACGTAGGTGATCTGGGTGTGGGGGTGGCTGTGCGGCGCCCCCACCGCCCCGGCCTCAAAGGTGTTCTCCACGCACATCAGGGCGCTGTTATAAGCCAGCACCCGGCGGGTGACCCCCGCCCCGGCCTCTTGGGGCAGGGCGTCCTGGTGGAGCACCCAGCGCTGGTCCTGTTTGGTGAACATATGAAAAGCCTCCCTTAAAAGAATATGGCCGGAGCCGTCCGCGGCCCCGGCCATATTGACGCTACGGTCTTAAAAGTCCGGCCAGACCAGCCACCACGGGCTGATAGTCGTCCAGCAGCTTGGGGATGATAAGGGACACATCCTGCCAGTAGGACACCATCAGCAGGGTGATGATCATGCACAAATAGAAGGGCAAGGTCGCCTTGACCACCTTTTCCATGGGCCGCTTGGCCACGGCGGAGCCGATGAACAGCACCGCGCCCACAGGGGGAGTGAGCAGGCCGATGCCGCAGTTGAGCACCACCATGATGCCGAACTGGATGGGGTCCAGCCCGCAGTACTGGGTGGCCACCGGCAGCAGGATGGGGGTGGCGATGAGGATGATGGGGGCCATGTCCATAATCATGCCCAGCACCAGCAGGATCACATTGAGCAGCAGGATGAGGATGATCTTGTTGTCGGTGATGCCCACAATGGCCTGGGCGGCCAGGTCGGGCACGTGGAGCTTGGTGAGGCAGTCGCCGAACACCGCGGAGGTGGCGATGAGGATCATCACGATGGCCAGGGTGTTGACGCACTCGTCCAGGGCCTTCCACACGCCCTTCCAGTCCACGCCCTTGTAAACAAAGACAGATACGATCAGGGAGTAGATGACGGCGATGGCGGCGGACTCGGTGGCGGTGAAGGCGCCGCCCACCACGCCTACCACCACGATGATGATGGCCAGCAGGGCCCAGATGGAGATCCACAGCTGCTTGAAGAAGTTGACGATGTGGAAGGGCTCGCCCTTGGGGTAGTTGCGCTTGACGGAGATGATGTAGGAGCCCACCATCAGGGACAAAGCCAGCAGGGCGCCGGGCAGGTAGCCCGCCAGGAACAGGGAGCCCACGGAGATGCCGCCCGCCGTGGTGGCGTAGATGACCATGTTGTGGCTGGGGGGCACCAGCAGGCCCTCGCAGGAGGAGGTGATGGTGACGGCGGTGGAGAAGTCGGCGTCATAGCCCTGGTCCACCATCATGGGGATCATGATGGAGCCGATGGAGGCGGTGTCCGCCGCGGCGGAGCCGGAAATGCCGCCGAAGAAGTAGGAAGCCACGATGTTCACCATGGCCAGCCCTCCCCGCATCCAGCCCACGCAGGCGTTGGCCAGGGCGATGAGCTTATCCGAGATGCCGCCCTTGCCCATGAGCACGCCCATGGTGATGAAGAAGGGCACCGCCATCAGGGGGAAGGAGGAGATGCCCTTCACCATCAGGCGGCAGATGGCGTTGAGGCTGTTGCCCATGGTGAGCAGGCAGAACACGGAGGACAGGCCCACGGCATAGGCGATGGGGAAGCGCAGGAAGATCATCAGGGCAAAGCTGCCCAGCAGGACGATGATAGCAAGGGTGTTGGGATCCATTATGCCGTCGCCTCCTCTTCTGTGATAAAGAACGATTTGATATGCTCATAGAGGGCTTCCAGCTCGAACACGATCATGGCGATGCCCGCCAGAGGCACCGGGAAGTACATCCAGAACCGGGACAGCCAGGGGATGGACTCGTAGAAGCCCTTGCTGCCCAGGGTGGTGGTGTACTCCCAGCCCACCACCAGCATGATGACGGCCAGGGCCAGCACGCCGATGTCGGCGACGACGTTGGACACCTTCACCACGGTCTTGGGCAGGTAGGTGTCAAAGGCGGTCATGCGGATGTGGGCCCCTGTGCGGATGGCCAGGGCGGCGGACAGCACCGCCATGTAGGACATGCAGGTCAGCACGATCTGCTCGGTCCAGGCCGGGTCCTTGATGACCCCCAGCCAGCCCAGCATGTCGGGATAGGTGTGGGCCAGCTGCTGGCAGTAGCGGCCCAGCACCGCGTAGGAGGTGATGAGGATGTCCGCGATCAGCAGCAGCTTGCATAAGAGCATGGTGACCTTGTAGGTGATGTCGTAGGCGGGTCTGATCTTATCCAGGGTATTGAAGATCTTTGGCATGGATTTTCCTCCCTCTCATATAGCAAGGGGGGACGCGGGACTCGTCCCGCGTCCCCCGCTTTGATCGGATGGCAGTAGATTGTCGGACGTCAGGGCTTCATGTCCAGCAGCTTCTGGTACAGCTCGGCCTGGTCGGAGGTGTTGTCCTCAATGACCTTGGCGCAGGCGTCCTGCCAGGGCTTCTTGTCGGTGACGTCCACCACGTTGCAGCCCTCGTCCTTCAGCTGCTGGAGAACCTTGTCCTCTTCACCCTGGGACAGGTTCTGGTTGAACTTCTGGACCTCCTTGCCGGCCTCCATGATGACCTTCTGCTGGTTCTCGGTCAGCTTGTCCCAGGCGGTGTCGGTGATGACCACCTGCACGGCGCCCAGGGTGTGGCCGTCCAGAATCAGGTTGTTGGCCACCTCGGGGAAGGCGTTGGACTTGTAGTTGGCGATGGGCTGCTCGGCGGCGTCGCACACGCCGGTGTTCAAGGCGGAGTACAGCTCACCGAAGGCCACCACCGTGGGAGAGGCGCCCAGGCCCTCCACCATGCCGTTCATGACGGGGTCGTTGGACACGCGGATCTTCATGCCCTTCAGGTCCTCCAGGCTGTTGATGGGCTTGTTGGCGAAGAAATGGCGGAAGCCCTCCTCACCGTAGAACACGCCCCGCAGGGGCAGGCCGATCTCCTGGGGCTCGTTGAGGAACTCCTGGGCCAGGTCGCTGTTGGCGAAGGCCCACCAGTGGTCGCGGTTCTCGAAGGTGTAGGGAATGGACAGCAGCATGGACTTCTTAGCGCCGTAGCTGGTCAGGGCGAAGGCGGAGATACGGCTCATGTCGATGGAGTCGTCGCCGCCCACGATGGCGTCCAGCACGTCGTTCTCAGAGCCCAGCACGCCGCTGGGACGGAAGTCGATCTCGATGGAGCCGCCGGACTTCTCCTCCACCAGGCGCTTGAACTCGGCGCCGGTCTGGCCCACGATGGTGTCCTCGGGGTTGACCTCGGCGTACACCAGGGTCACCTTGGGGTCGTTGGCCACATCGCCCACGTCGGCGTTGCCGCCGTCATCGGGGGCCTTGCTCTCGGTGGCGGGGGCCTTGCTGCCCTCAGGGGCCTTGCTGGCGGCGGGCTGGCCGCCGCAGGCGGCCAGGCTCATGATCATGAGCGCTGCCAGCAGGGCGGACACTAACTTTTTCATATTCATCTTCCTCCAATTTCGCTGATTTTGGCGCGGCCGAGGGGGCGGCCCACCGACCTCGCCTGACATGATTGTAACATATCGCAAAAATCATTGCAACCGCTTTCAAAATATGTGCTGATTATCTAAAAAATTTGACAAGCGTTTTGTAAGAACTGCACAATTGAAGGGCGGGGCTTTTGGCGTTTTCGCTGGGGGCATGGGGCGCTCCGCCGTCAGCTCTCCCGGATGCGCCGGATGAGCGCCTGCTCCTCCTGGGGGTATTCCAAGTACATGGGCAGCACCGCCTGGCGGAACTGCTCCAGCTGGGCGGGGGTGAGCTGGGTGACCGAGCAGCCGTACTCCCGCACCATGCGCTCGGACTCCGCCTCCTGAGCCTTCCACAGCTCCCGCTCATAGAGGGCGCACTCCCGGGCGCACTGCTGGACGATGGCCACATAGTCCTCGTCGATGGCGGCGATCTTGTCCATGGCCACGGTGCTCATGATCTGGATTTCGGGCAGGCGGGAGTGCTCGTCCAACAGAAAATAGCGGGCGGCCTGGTAGTGGCCGGTGAAGGCGTAGCTGGGCCAGTTGTTCTCCGCGCCGTCGATCTTGCCGGTCTGGAGGGCGGAGTACACGTCGCTGTAGGGGATTTTCACCGGCTCCGCCCCCAGCAGCTCCACCATCCGGCTCATAAAGGAGGACTCCTGCACCCGGATGGTGAGCCCCCGCAGGTCCTCCAGGCAGGAGATGGGCTCCCGGGTGTAGAAGCTCCTGGCTCCGGCGTCAAACCAGCTCAGGCCGACCACCCCGGCCTGCCGGGTGCTGATGAGGAACTCCTCCCCGATGGGGCCGTCCAGCACCCGCCACATGTGGGCCGCGTCGTCGTACAAAAAGGGGAGCAGCAGCACCCCGATCTTGGGATAGGGGTCGGCAAAGGTGCCCACCGACACCCGTGCCAGGTCGATGCCCCCGAACTGCACCTGCTCCAGCACCTGGTTTTCATTGCCCAGCTCGCCGTTGCAGTACAGCCGGACGCGGACCTTGCCCTGGGTGCGCCGCTCCACCAGCTGGGCGAAGTACTCCGCCGCCGCCGTGGTGGGGTAGTCCTCCGGCTGGTTGTCGGCGTAGCGCAGCACCAGCAGGGGGAGCCGCTCCCCCTCCCCCCCGCCCCCGCAGGAGCACAGCAGCAGCAGGCACAGGGCCAGCAGGGCCGCCCGCCGCCTCACAGGGCCCCTCCCCGGCCCTGGGCGGCCCCACGGCGGTACTCGGTGGGGGTCATGCCCACCTTTTTCTTAAAGGCCCGGGTGAAGTAGTTGGCGCTCTCGTAGCCCACCATGTTGGCCACCTCCGCCGTGGAGCGCAGAGGGTCCCGCAGCAGCTCCTTGGCCGCGTCCATGCGCAGCTCGGTGAGGTAGTCCAGGAAATTCACCTGGAAGGTCCGCTTGAACAGGGCGGAGAAGTAGGAGGCGTTGAGGCCCAGCATGGCGCTCACCGAGTCCAGCGAGATGTCGCAGGCCATATAGTTGTGCTGGAGGTATTTTTTCACCTTGCCCATGAGCAGGTTGGTCTTGTCGTAGCTGTCCGCGCTCTCCAGCAGCCCCGCCGAGGAGGCCATCGACTCCAGCTGGCGCTGGGCCTCCGCCTGGGCCGCCGCCCGGCGGACCGCCCGCTCCACATCGTCCGGGTCCGCCGGCTTGAGGATATAGTCGCAGGCGCCCAGCCGCACCGCCTCGTGGGCGTAGGCGAACAGGCTGTAGGCGGTGACGAAAATGATCTTGCACTCCGGGCGCTGGGCCAGGATCTGCTTGGCGGCGTCAATGCCGCTCAGCCCCGGCATCTCGATGTCCATCAGCACCACGTCCGCCGCCCACAGCGCCGCCGCGTCCACCGCCAGGCGGCCGTTTTCCGCCGTGCGCACCTCCGCCTCCCGGCCGAAGCGCCGCTCCACCATGCCCGCCAGAAGCTCCCGCTGCCAGAGCTCGTCGTCGGCGATCAGAATTTTAATCATCCGCGTCCTCCTCCCATGACAGGACCAGGGGCAGGCGCAGCACCGCCGCCGTGCCCCTCCCCTGCTCGGATTGGATGTCCATGCCGTATTCCCGGCCCCACAGCCGCAGCCGGGCGGCCACGTTGTACACCCCGATGTGCTCCCCGGTGGTGGGCGGGTTTTTCAGGGTGCTGCGCAGGGAGTCCAGCGCCGCCCGGTCCATGCCCACCCCGTCGTCGGCCACGGTGATCTCCAAAGCGCCGCCCTCCCGCCGGATGGACACGTCCACGCAGCCCCCCTCCTCCTTGGGGGCCAGGCCGTGCTTGAAGGCGTTTTCCACCAGGGGCTGGAGGATGAAGGAGGGCACCAGGGTTTCGGGCAGGTCCACCTGGGGGCTGATGTGCCAGCGCAGCCGGACCCGCTCCCCAAACCGCTCCCGGTACAGCGCGTAGAACTCGTCCACAATGCGCACCTCCCGGGCCAGGGGCACCTGGCTGTCGTTGCTGCCCAGGGCGTAGCGGAACAGGCGGCTCAGCGAGCCGATGAGGGAGTGGGTGTGCTCCGCCCCCTCCTGCTGGGCGGAGTACAAAATGACGTTCAGGGTGTTGAAGAGGAAGTGGGGGTTGATCTGGCTTCTGAGCTGCTGGAGCTTCTCCCGCTCCATCAGGTTTTGCAGCTCCAGGGCCTCCATCTCCTTGGCGTGGAGCTCCCCCTCCATGGCGTTTTTCTCGTTTAAAAGCTCCACCTGCCGCTTGGTGGAGCGCTTCATCTCGTTGAAGGCCCGGGCCATGTGGCCGGTCTCGTCCGGCTGGCCCTCGTCCAGGTCGGGGGTGTCGAAGTCCCCCCGGCTGATGGCCAGGGAGGCCTGGGCCAAGGCGGCCACCGAGCGCAGCAGCCGGACCAGGGAGGCCACCAGCATGGCCCCCGTGACCAGGCACACCAGCACCACGGCGCTCTGGGCCCGGTTCAGAGTCTCGTTGAGCTGGGACAGGCGGGCGTGGGCGTCCTGGCTGTCCAGGCAGGCCTGCTCCAGCAGCTGCTGGGTGTACTGGCGCAGATAGGTCCCGCAGGGCTTGGCCCGGCCGTAGTACAGCTGGGAGGCCAGGTCCGCCCGGCCGGAGCGCAGCTGGGCGTCGATGGCGTCCAGGGTGCGCTCCAGCGTGCCGTAGGTGGTCCGGGCGGCGCAGGAGAGCAGATACTGCTCCTCCCCCGCCGTGTGCAGCCCGGCGTCGATGCGCCCCAGGTGGGTGGCGGCCTGCTCCCGGCTGGAGCGGACCGTGTCCAGCAGCGCCCCGGCGTCGCCGTAGTCCCAGCGGTAGTTCTCCAGCGCGGCCATGCAAGCCTCCACGTCGTTGAGGAAGCGGCTGATGGTCTGGATGCTCTCGCTGTGCCGGGCCAGGGGCTCCAGCACGTATTTTCCCTGATAATAGCCGATACCGATCTGCAAGGCCATCGCCGCGCCGAAGGCCATGAGGAACAGCGCGATGCGGCCCAGAAGCGTCATCCGCGGCCGTTTGCCAAAGCTCATGGGGGCCTCCTCTCCGGCGGAGCCTGCGAAATCAAAAAAGAGGCCGCTCCGCGGCCTGCGCGGCGCTCTGCCGCCGCGCAGTGAAAAGAAGTATTTCCTTCTGTTCAACTGGGTCAATGATAGCATTTCCTTTATTTTTTTGCAAGCATTTTGAAATTGATTGTGGGCGCGAGATGTGGTATGCTTAACCTTGATTGGAGGTGTGCCCCATGAAGGTGCAGGTCCGGCTCAGCCGGCGGGATTTCGTCCGGTTCAGCCTGTTCGACGCCTTTTCCCTCAAAAAGGGCTGGCTGCGCCCGGCGCTGTTCGCCGCCATCCTGGGGGCGGCGGCCGGGGTGTGCTTCGCCCTGAGGGACCGGCGGGGGGCCGTGCTGCTGGGGGCGGTGCTGCTGGCGGTGGCCCTGGGCCTCCCCGCAGCCTGGTTTTTGAGCTTTTTCCTCTCCCTGCGCCGCCAGGCGGGGGACCAGGGGCTGGGTGGGGGAAAGTATGTCTACACCCTGGAGCTGGGGGACAAGGAGCTGGCCGTGGACAACGGGCGGGAGCGGGCCGCCTACCCCTGGGGACAGATCTGGCGGGTGTGCCGCCGCCCGGACGCCGCCTATCTCTACGTCACCCCCCAGCGGGCGTTTTTGATCCCCTACGCCTGCGTCCAGGAGGGGGAGCAGGGCCTCTGGCGGCGGCTGGAGGGCCTGGTTCCGGCGCAGCGGCGCGGGTAAACCGTTGTTGGAGGAGTGGAGCTGAGATGAACACCAAAACCTTGCAGGAGCGGCGGCAGGACCAGCTGCTGTACTGCGTCCTGTTCGCCTTTTTTGTCAGCGGGGCGGCCTCCCAGCCGCTGGGGTCCTTTATCCCCTTCCTGCGGGAGACCTACGGCTTCAGCTACGACCTGTCCGGGGTGCTGCTGTCCTGCCAGTCGGTGGGCAACCTGGTCTCGGTGCTTGTGGCGGGCCTTTTGCCCCTGTGGCTGGGGCGGCGGCGGGCCATTCTGGCCACCTCCGTGTGGATGACGGCGGCCTACCTCATCTTTGCCGCCGGGCTGGGCAGCACTCCGCTGCTGGTGGCCGCTTTCCTCATGACCGGGGTGGCCCGGGGCGGAAACGCCAACTTCTCCAACACCATGGTCTCCACCCTCCCCGGGGAGAAGGCCGTGCGGGGATATAACCTGCTCCATGGCGCCTTTGCCGTGGGCGCCCTGCTCTCCCCCATCCTGCTGGTGGTGTGCGCCGGGCGCTGGCCCGCCTTCGGCTGGCGGCTGGTGGCGGGCGTTTTGTGCCTGGTGTGCGTCAGCCAGCTGGTGGTGTACGCCAAAATGCCCCTGCCCGAGGAGCCGCCCCGGGAGGGCGCGCGCCGCGCCGACCGCGGCTTTTTGAGGGTGAGGCAGTTCTGGCTGGGCAGCGCCATGCTGCTGTTCTATATTTCGGCGGAGTACGCCATTATGGGCTGGCTGGTCACCTATTTCCAGGACACCGGGGTGCTGGACGCCAGCTGGTCCCAGCTGATGAACAGCCTTTTGTGGCTGGTCATCTTCATCGGCCGTATGGTGGGCGCGGCCGTCACCGGAAAAATCTCCCGCGGCAAGCTGCTGCTGGTGGACGGGGTGGGCTTCTTCGCCTGCTTCCTGGTGATGTTCTTCAGCCGGACCCCCGTCCCCATCATTTTGGGCCTGGTGGGGGTGGGGCTGTTCATGGCCACCATCTACCCCACCGCCTTCGCCTTTGGCAGCGACTGTGTCCGGGGCAACGATTTGGGGTGCAGCGTGATGATCTTCACCGGCAGCGCGGGGGGCATCATCACCCCCTTCCTGGTTGGCCAGGTGGCCGAGCGGGCGGGCATCCAGGCGGGCATGGGCGTGGTGGCGGCCTTCACCGCCCTGCTGCTGGTGAGCATTATTTTGAGCGTATGGAGTGTGAAGCGCGCCCAGGCGTGACGAACATAAAAAAGGAGGAAACAGCCATGGAAAAACTGTGCTACCAAACCCTGGAGCGCGTCGGCTATCAGGGGTATCTTCTGAAGGAGGCGCCGGAAAAGGTGCTGCAATTCGGGGAGGGCAACTTCCTGCGGGCCTTTGTCAACTACTGGTTCGACGTGTCCAACGAAAGGGCCGGGTGGAACGGCAAGTGCGTGCTGGTCCAGCCCATCGCTCCCGGCCTGGCGGGGCTCATCAACGAGCAGGAGGGGCTGTACACCCTCTACCTCCGGGGCAGGGAGAACGGGGAGAAGGTGGACGCCAAGCGGGTGATCTCCTCCGTGTCACGGTGCCTCAACCCCTATGAAAAGGCGGACTTCGATGCCATGATGGAGGTGGCCGTGTCCGACGAGCTGGAGTACGTGGTGTCCAACACCACCGAGGCGGGCATCGTCTACGACCCGGCCTGCGAGCTGGGCGACACCCCCGCCGCCTCCTTCCCCGGCAAGCTCACCCAGGTGCTCTACAGGCGCTGGCGGGCGGGCAAGGGCGGGCTGGTCATCCTGTCCTGCGAGCTCATCGACAACAACGGCAGGGAGCTGCTCAAGTGCGTTGACCAGTATGTGGACCAGTGGGGGCTGGAGGACGGCTTCAAGAAGTACGTCAACGAGGACTGCGCCTTCTGCTCCACCCTGGTGGACCGCATCGTCCCCGGCCGGGTGAAGGACCCGGACGAGGTGGCCCGGATGGAGGCGGCCAACGGCTACCACGACGAGCTCATCGACGTGGGCGAGGTGTTCGGCGTGTGGAACATCGAGGGCCCGGCCTGGCTGGAGGACAAGCTGCCCTTTAAAAAAGCGGGGCTCAACTGCCCGGTGGTGCCCGACGTCACCCCCTACAAGAAGCGGAAGGTGCGCATTTTGAACGGCGCCCACACCGGCTTTGTGCTGGGGGCCTATCTGGCGGGCTTCGACATCGTCCGGGACTGCATGCAGGACGACACCGTCCGGGGGTTCATGAACAAGATGCTCTATGAGGAGGTCATCCCCACCCTGCCCCTGGACAAGAAGGACCTGGAGGGCTTTGCCGCCGCCGTCCAGGACCGGTTCAACAACCCCTTCGTGGACCACGAGCTCATGTCCATCTCCCTGAATTCCACCTCCAAGTGGCGGGCCCGGAACATGCCCAGCTTTTTGGAATATATCGACAAGACAGGCAAGCTCCCCCCCTGCCTCACCATGAGCTTCGCCGCCTATATTGCCTTCTTCTCCAACGACATCCAGGTGCTGAACGACAAAGGCCTGGTGTGCCGCCGCCCGAAGGGCAATGAGTACGTCTGCTCCGACGACCGCTGGGCGCTGGAGTTCTACTACGAGCACCGAAATGACACCGTGGAGGACCTGGTCCGCGCCGTCATGACCAATGAGCGGATGTGGGGCCGGGACCTGACGAAGGTGGCCGGGTTCGAGGCCGCGGTGGTTTCCGGCCTGAAGCTGATCCGGGAGCGGGGGGCCAAGGCCGCCTACGCCTCCTGCCTGTGAGGGGGAGGGGCGTATGAAGATCATCCGTCTCCACCCCCGGGATAATGTGGCAGTGGCCCTGGAGGACGTGGCCCAGGGGGAAGCGCTGTCCCTGGAGGGGCTGAGCGTCACCGCCGGGGAGAAGATCCAGCGGGGGCACAAGCTCGCCCTGGCCCCCATCCCCGCCGGCCAGAGCGTCGTCAAGTACGGCTGCGCCATCGGCGTGGCGAAGGAGGACATCCCCCAGGGGGCCTGGGTCCACGTCCACAACGTGCGCACGGGGCTGTCCGAGGGCGGGGAGTACGCCTATTGCCACAAGACCTACGACCTGCCCCAGACGGCCCCCCGGACCTTCCGGGGCTACCGCCGGGCGGACGGCCGGGCGGCCATCCGCAACGAGCTGTGGATCATCCCCACTGTGGGGTGCGTCAACTCCATCGCCCAGCGGCTGGCGCGGGAGAACCAGCATCTGGTCAAGGGCACGGTGGAGGGGCTGTACACCTTTCCCCACCCCTTCGGGTGCAGCCAGATGGGGGACGACCACGCCCAGACCCGAAAGCTGCTGGCGGCGCTGGTCCGCCACCCCAATGCCGGAGGGGTGCTGGTGCTGGGCCTGGGGTGCGAGAACCTGACCCAGGAGCAGTTCAAGGCGGAGCTGGGGCCCTATGACGAGAAGCGGGTGAGGTTCCTGGTCTGCCAGGAGGTGACCGACGAGATCGCGGCGGGGTCCGCCCTGCTGGCGGAGCTGGCGGACTACGCCGGGGGCTTCCGGCGGGAGGAGCTCCCCGCGTCTGAGCTGGTGGTGGGCATGAAGTGCGGCGGGTCCGACGGCCTGTCCGGCATCACCGCCAACCCCACCGTGGGCCGGTTCTCCGACCGGCTCATCGCCCTGGGGGGGTCCACGGTGCTCACCGAGGTGCCCGAGATGTTTGGGGCGGAGTCCATCCTCTTTGAGCGGTGTGAGAGCGAACCGGTGTTCCGTAAGGCGGTGAAGATGATCGAGGACTTCAAGGGCTACTTCACCGCCCACGGCCAGGTGGTGTACGAAAACCCCAGCCCCGGCAACAAGGCGGGGGGCATCACCACCCTGGAGGACAAGTCCTGCGGCTGCGTCCAGAAGGGGGGCAGCGCCCAGATTGTGGACGTGCTGGGCTACGGCGAGGCGGTGACGAAAAAGGGGCTGAACCTGCTGTCCGGGCCAGGCAACGACCTGGTGTCCGCCACGGCCCTCACCGCCGCGGGGGCCCACCTGATCCTCTTCACCACCGGCCGGGGCACCCCCTTCGGCGCCCCCGCCCCCACGGTGAAAATCTCCACCAACACCGCCCTGTTCGAGAAAAAGGGGAACTGGATCGATTTCAACGCGGGCACCGTGGCCCAGGGGGAGAGCCTGGACGCCGCGGGGGAGCGTCTGCTGGACTTCGTGCTGGAGGTGGCCGGCGGAAGGCCCACCCGCGCCGAGGAGCAGGGCTTCCGGGAGATCTCCATATTCAAGGACGGAGTCGTCCTGTAGAAAAGGTAAGAAAGGGAGCGTGTTATGATGAAGGACCAAAACTGCGCCTACTGTATGCGGGAGGAGAAGGGGGAGCTGCTGGACGCCTTCGGCATTTTCATCTGCCAGCTGAGCGTCAGCAGCCTGATCCTGTTCAAGGAGCAGAGCCACCCCGGGCGGTGCATCGTGGCCTATCAGGACCACGTGAGCGAGCTGGTGGAGCTGAGCGAGGAGGAGCGCAACGCCTTTTTCGCCGACGTGGCCCGGGCGGCCAAGGCCATCCACGCGGCCTTCCACCCGGACAAGGTGAACTACGGAGCCTATGGCGACACCGGGCGGCACCTCCACTTCCACCTGGTGCCCAAGTACCGGGACGGGTTTGAGTGGGGCGGCGTGTTCCAGATGGACCCCAAGCAAAAGCGCCTGGCGCCGGAGGAGTATGAGGACATGATCCGCCGCATCCGGGAGCGGCTGTGACGCCGGACGCCCCGGCGCGATGAGAGACGGCCGGACCCCAAAGGGTCCGGCCGTTATTGACGCCGTGGGAGCCGGGGTCAGGAGCGCCGCCGCCGCTCCCGCTGGGCCGCGAAAATGTTCTGGGTGATCCGCTCCTGGTCCTCCTCGGTCAGCTCTAGGAAGCGGCAGCCGTATTCATACTTGCCCTCCCCCCGCTCGATGACCCGCATGACCTGGCTGAACATGGCCGACTCCGGCCGGTCCGCCAGCAGCTTGACCTTCAGCAGGAACTTGTCGCCCTCGTGGTAGCGGAATTCCGAGCCGATGCAGGCCCCGCCGATGCTGATGTTCAGCAGCCTGCACGCCTTCTCCCCCATCCCCAGGCCGCTGAACATGGTGGCGGTGGCGGCGATGTCGGTGTCCAGGCGGAAAAAGGCGCGGTCGTTGGCCACCCGGCAGACCCTCAGCTCCGTCACCGCCCAGATATTCTTGGGCAGGGGGACAATAAGGCCCTCCATATAGACGGCCTTCCGGTCCCGGTCGCTGTACCCGCGGATGTTGACCGGGAGGGGCTCCTCCTGCTCGTGGGAGACGGAGGTCTCCGAATACTGATGCAGCTGGGCCTGATTGCCGTGCAGGCCCAGCAGCTTCGCCACGAAGAGCATCCGCCCCCCGGCGTCCGTCACCTCCACCCGCATCCCGGAGTAGACCTCAAGCTCCTCCGCGTCGTCGGCCCTCTCCTCTGGCTGGGGAGCGGCGGATTTTTTTCCAAAGAAGTCAAACAAGCTCATATGCTGCCTCCTGAGTTCCAGGGTCTATGCCGAAAAACAAACCGCCCTGAGGCGGTGTTTTATGAGTTTCGCGGGGCCTTTCCAGGCTTCAGGTAGCCGCTCAAACCCACGGTCAGAAGCTGGAACACCGTGTCCTCCGTCTCCTGGTCGTTGGGGAGCAGGCCCTCCACCACGTATTTGGCGTACATGACCGTGCTGGTGAGCACATGGAGCCACAGCAGGTCCTGATTGATCCGCCGCAGGCTGGGGAAGGCGCGCATGAAGGCCCGGACCATGCCGGCAAAGGCGGCGAAGTAGCTGGAGTCCCGGATCTTGTCGTATTTAGGGAAGGCGGCGCTGTCCCGGAAACGGTGGTAGAACACGGTCTCGTCGGGGTGGGCGGTCCAGAACCGGAAATAGGGAAGCCAGAGGCTTTTGACCGCGCCCAGGGGATCTGTGGGCAGGGTCAGGGGATTGAACTTCACCCGCTCGAAGATGGCCGCCGCCTGCTGGTCCACGTGGGTGAAGCAGGCCACCAAAAGCTCGTCCTTGCTCTTGAAATAGCGGTACATGGCCCCGGGGGAGATCCCCGCCAGCTCGCTGATGTTCTGGACCCGGACCCCCTCCAGGCCGTACTGGCGCACCGCCTTCATGGTCGCGGAGAGAATCTTTGTTTTGGTGTCGTCCAATCAGGCCACTCCTCTCCGGCGCGCGGACGCGGGCTTTATACGTATCGCGGGATTATTATACATCATTTCGCCTGTGATAGCAATATCTTTTCGCAAATCCCGGGGAATTTCGCCCCCTCCGGCGGGGTCACAGAGAGGTGGGGCGGGGTGGGCCCGTGCTGCTGCGCACCACCAGGGAGGGGCGGAATATCTGCCTGGGGCGGGCCGCCTCCTGGCCCTCGATGAGGCTGATGGCCATCTCCACCGCCGCCCGGCCGATCTCCGCCATGGGGGTGTGGAGGGTGGACAGGCCCATGTCCGGCCAGGGGTCGGAGTACAGGTCGTCATGGCCGATCACCGACACGCGGCCGGGGACCGACAGGCCCCGGGCCTTCAGCGCCTTGATGGCGCCGATGGCCATGTAGTCGCTGGCGCACCACAGGGCGGAGGGGAGCCGGTGCTCCCGCAGCAGAATCCCCACGGCGTCCACTCCAGCCTGCATGGCGTCCCCGGCGCGGCCCGCGCGCACGATGCGGGGGGTCAGCCCCCGGCGCCCCATGGCCAGGGCGAAGCCCTCCTCCTTTTGGGTGACGGCCCGGTTCTCCGGCCCGTAGGTGAGCAGGGCGATGTCCCGGTGGCCCATGCCAGCTAGGTATCCCACCGCCAGCTCGCCGCTGTGGTGGTAGTCGCACATCAGGGCGTAGTCCTCCTCCGGCCCGATCTTGCCGCCGATGAAAATGACGGGGGTGGGGCGGCAGGCGGCTTTGATGTGGGACACGTCGCTGGTGCAGGGGGCCATGATAAGGGCGCCCACCTGGTTGCCCACCATCATGCGGCAGTGGCGCGTCTCCAGCTCCACGCTGCGGTGGCTGCTGCCCAGCATGACGCAGTAGCCCAGCTCCGACGCGGCCGTGCTGATCTCGTTGAAAATGAGGTCATAGGCGGCGTTGTCCCCCATGGAGGGAACCACCATGCCGATGGCGCCGGTGCGCTGGAGATAGAGGTTCCGTGCGGCCAGGTTGGGGGTGTAGCCCAGCTCCTCCGCGATCTTTTTGACCCGCTCCTTGGTGGCGGCGGAGATGTCGGGGGCGTCGCGCAGGGCCTTGGACACCGCCACGTGGGACAGTCCGGCGATTTGCGCGATGGTTTTGAGCGTTGGACGGTTGGGCATGCTGTCACCTCCCCATGGAGTTTTATCGGGAATTTGGATACTAGGGAAGCACTGATTAAATGCGTCTGCGGCGCTTCGCGGATCTTTTTCGCCACAACTTCGTTGTGATTTCTTGAAATAAACACAATTATTCCTGCGAAATCCCGCCTCGTTGTGGCGAAAAATCTCTCGCAAATCGCTCTTGCCGATTTAATCAGTCCTTCCCTAGCTTTATTATAGCGTGGCCGACAAAAAAAGACAAGGGGCGGGCGGGGTAAAAGAGACCGCCGATGTCTGCCCGCCGCGTTTTCGACGACAGGGCGTGACAGCCGCCCTGTCCTATGGTATCATAGCGTCATCTACTCCCTGCTGTAAGCTGCGCCGCCTGACGCCTTTGGCGGGCAGGAAAACCTGAAAAAATCGCCGGGAGCGGGTTTTAGGCCCGCTCCCGGTGCTTTCTGATGCCGCGCGCTCAGCTCTGGGCCTCCACAGCCTGGGTGCGCCAGACAAATTTTACCTGGCCTTCCATGTCCGGGCCGACGCCGGAGAAGGAATTGTACCGCTCCGACACCGCCTTCACCGCGTCCAGCCGGTCCATCAGGGCGCCCAGGTCGCCGCCGAAGGCGTCCACCAGCTTTTGGACCCCCTGCTCGTCGAACTCTTTGAGGCCGTCGTTCAGCTCCATGGCCCCGTCCCGCAGCCGGGTCACACCGTCGATGAGGGCGGGGGCGCCCTTTTGCATGGCGAGCGCGCCGTCATAGAGCTGGCCCGCCCCGGCGCTCAGGCTGTCCGCGCCGTTTTTCACAGAGCCGACGCCGGCGTTCAGCTCCCCCGCCCCGTCCTTGGCCTGGGCCACCCCGGCGGTGTAGCTCTGGAGGCCCTGATAGAACCCGTTATAGCTGTCCAGGCTGGCCTTCAGCGCCGCCACCTGCTGCCCCGCGGGGGAGCCCCCGGCGGAGGCGATGACCCCCTCCAGCACCTGGGCGTAATTTTCTACCGTCAGCTCCGGGGCCTGCACCCCAGCGGCTTTGAGCTGGGCGTTGGCGGTGCTGAGCAGGTTCTGGAACACCTGGGCGGCGCCGCCATTGAGGGCGTCGTTCTGCCCGGCCAGCTGGTCAAGGCCCTGGCTCAGCGCGGCGGTCCCGGCCTGGAGCTGGGCCGCCCCCGCGCTCAGGCCCTCCGCTCCCTGCTGGAGCTGGGCGGTCCCCGCCGCCAGCTTGTCGACGCCGGATACCAGCTCCCGGGAGCGGTCCAGCAGGGCGCACAGCCCGTCGTAGAGCCGGGAGGAGCCGTCGGTGAGCCGCTCCATGGCGTCGGTGAGCTCCTCCAGCTTGCCGTCCAGCTCGTCCAGACCGTCAAAGTCTCCGGCCTCGCTGGCCGCGTCGTTGAACAGTCCATTGGCGGCCAGGGTGACGGTGGTCTCCAGGGCGAAGTTCTCCGCGTCGGCGGTGACCTCCACGTACTCGGGCAGGTCCAGGGTGTCCCGGCCCAGCCCCAGGCTGTCCTGGAGGCCGGGGAAGGCCAGCCCCGCCACGATGGTGCGGTCGCCGTCGTTGATGAGCTTGCCGTTGGACACGGACACGTTGGTAAACACCTCGTTGTCCAGCACCACCCCGGTGAGCAGGGCGAAGGGGACATAGACCTTCTCCTGCCTGCCGCCCACGCTGACCATCTCGTACTGGTTGTTGGTGTAATCAAAGCGGATGGTAACTCTGCCGCTTTTGCCCGCCAGCTCCTCGGGGGAGATGGCCGCGCCGTTCAGGGTGTAGGACACCGACACGCTCACCGGCAGTTCCCCGTCCATGGAGCCCTGGTAGTAGATGTCGTTTCCCCGGGCGTCCCACACGCAGGAGCCGTCCCCGCCCAGGGTGCAGGTCTCGTTTCCCTTTACGTTTTCAATGTTGGCGAGCCGGGTCACGTCGTTGAGCTGGGCGTCGCCCCGGGCGTTTTGCACCCAGTCGCTGACGATGATCTTTTCCACCGAGCCGTCGGCCCGGGCCAGGACGTACACGGTCTCGTCTTTCACGTTCTTTTCCCCGTTGGAGGGGACGGTCTTGGCCGTGGTTTCCGACGGGGCGGGAGCGGGAGCGGGGCCCCCCGGGTTGTTCATGGCGTAGACCGTACCGCCCAGGCCGCTCAGGGCCAGCAGGGCGCACAGGGTGAGGGAGAGGGCCTTGACAACAGGCTTTTTCATTTTACATAGACCTCCACGTTAGAAATTTCAGAGTGTTTGGACTGCCTCATGCCCGCGGTGGTGGCGCAGATGAGCTTGTCGCACAGCAGCAGCAGGGCGGGCAGGATGAAGATGACGGCGGCCATGCTGATGACGGCCCCCCGGGCCATGAGCATGCACATGGAGCTGATGATGTCGATCTCGGAGTACAGGGCCACGCCGAAGGTGGCGGCGAACAGGCCCATGCCGGACACGAGGATAGAGGGAATGGAGGTGGCCAGGGCGGTGTGGACCGCCTTTTTCTTATCCACCCCGTTGATGCGCTCCGCCTTATAACGGGTTGTCATCAGGATGGCGTAGTCCACCGTGGCGCCCAGCTGGATGGTGCTGATGCAGATGGGGGCGATGAAGGGCAGGCTCTGGCCCAGATAGTGAGGCAGACCTAAGTTGACGAAGATGGCGGCCTCGATCACCGCGATGAGGAGGAAGGGCAGGGTGAAGCTTTTTTCCACCAGGGCGATGATGAGGAAGATGGCGATGATGGACACGGCGTTGACCATTTTGAAGTCGTGGTCGGTGGTCTCGATCATGTCCCGCATACAGGGGGCCTCGCCGATGAGCATACCGCCCTGGTCGTACCGCTTCAGGATGTCGTTGAGCTCCCCGATCTGGGTGTTCACGGCTTCGGAGGCCACCTTGTACTGGGAGTTGATGAGCAGCAGCCGCCAGTTGTCGCTCTTCAGCTTCTCGGTGACGGACTGGGGCAGGAACTCCTCGGGAATGCGGGAGCCCACCACCGACTCCAGGCCCAGCACGTACTTCACGCCGTCCACCCGCTCCATCTCCCGGGTCATGGCCCGCACGTCCTTGGCGGGGAGGCCAGCGTCCACCAGCAGCATGTGGGTGGAGGCGATGTTGAAGTCGTCTCGGAGCTTGCCCTCGGCGATGACATACTCCATGTCCTGGGGCAGGCACTGGCCCATGTCGTAGTACACCTCCCCGTTGGCCCTGTTGTAGCCGTAGAGGGCCGGGGGCACGATGAGGGCGAAGAGCACGATAAACACGGGGAATACTTTCACCACGCCGGCCGACAGCCTTCCCATATTGGGGATGAGGGAGCGGTGGCGGGTTTTTTGCAGGGGCTTGTCGAACACCAGGATGAGGGCGGGCAGCACGGTGACGCAGCCCAGCACCCCCAGCAGCACGCCCTTGGCCATGACGATGCCCAGATCTCGGCCCATGGTGAAGGACATGAAGCACAAAGCGATAAAGCCGGCCACGGTGGTGATGGAGGAGCCCAGCACGGAGGTGAGGGTGGCCTGGATGGCGTGGGCCATGGCCTCCCTGTTGTCGGCATAGCGCCCGCGCTGCTCGTTGTAGCTGTTCCACAGGAAGATGGAGTAGTCCATGGTGACGGCCAGCTGGAGCACGGCGGACAGGGCTTTGGTGATGTAGGAGATCTCCCCCAGGAAGTAGTTGGAGCCCAGGTTCATCAAAATCATCATGCCGATGCTGGCCAGGAACACGAAGGGCACCAGATAGCTGTCCAGCAACAGCAGCATGGCGGCGCAGGCCAGGGCCACGGCGATGCCCACATAGATGGGTTCCTCCGCCTCGCACAGGTCCTTCAAATCGGTGACCAGGGCGGACATGCCGGACACAAAGCACCGCTCTCCGGCAATGGAGCGGATGGCCCGGATGGCGTCCATGGTCAGGTCCGAGGAGGTGGAGGTATCAAAGAACACCGCCATCATGGTGGCGTTTTCGGTGTTGAAGGCGTCATAGAGCCTGTCGGGCAGCAGCTCCATGGGGACGGAGATGTCCATGAGGGAGTCGTACCAGAGGACGGTGTCCACGTGGTCCACCCGCTCCACCTGCTTTTTCAGGGCGGCGGCGTCCTTGGCGGGCATATCCTCCAGGATCAGGAAGGAGAAGGCCCCCTTGTGGAAGTCCTCCAGCAGCTCGTTCTGGCCGATGACGGTGTCCATATCCTCGGGCAGGTAGTTGAGCATATCGTAGTTCACCCGGGTGCCCGCCATGCCCAGCGCCGAGGGGATCATGAGCAGCAGGGCGCAGATCAGGATGGGGACGCGGCACTTGACCACCGCTTTGGAAAATTTCATACAGCATACGTCCTTTCACAATTTACGATGTTTCATCCTCCACCTCATAGGAGGTGACCTCAATGACGTCGGGCCGCTGGTGGCGCACGATTTTCACCGTGCTCACCGCCACGCACAGGTTCAGGACGCCCTCGGCCAGCAGGGCCGCCCCCAGCAGCCTGGTGAGCAGCCGGGCGCTGTCCCAGGGCCGGAACACCAGGGCCAGCCCCGCCGCCCCGGCGGCGACGGCCAGCGCCAGGGTCAGCCACCAGGAGGCCAGGCCGAAGCGTTTGGCGTCCACGGCGATCTGCACCTTGTAGAGAGCGTCGGTGAGAATGGCGATGCCCAGGGCGGTGAACAGGAAGTCCAGCACCTGGGCGGGCCGGACCAGCACCAGCGCCCCCAGGGCGATGAGCAGCAGCCCGAAGCCCAGGTCGTACTGGAAGGCCAGCCGGTACAAATCCCGGGAGCAGTAGCCCACCAGCTTGACGGCGCCGAACAGGACCATGGCCGCCCCCAGAACCCGGCCGACGGCCGCGGCGGACAGGTCGGGATCGAGGACGCAGGCGGCGCCGGCGGCGCAGAACACCAGGGACATGACGATGTATCCGGTCTTGGCCACCCACATGGGGATGGTACAGCGGGTTTTCATGATTCACACCTCCCGTCGGTTTCGTGTTTCCCTTGTGTGATGGTGAGTATACCAGGGGCGTGGAACCTTTACCATGGGCAGAAAAAGTCCCCGTGCCCAAAAACAGGGCACGGGGATAAGGCTGTCTGAAATTCAGACACGGGACGGGCCCGTGCCTAAAAACCAGGCACGGACCGGTCCCGCGTTCGGGGCCGTATCAAGTTCAGCGCTCCAGTTGCTCCAGGCCCCGCTTTTGCAGGGCGCACACCCGGCGGAAGTAGTCGGCGATGTCGTCCTTCATGCCGCCGTTGAGCCAGTCGATCACCGAGCCAAAACAGGCGCACTTGTGCAGCCGGACCAGGGCGTCTAAGTCCCGGGGGTCCAGGGGCTTCCCGGCGAACTCCCCCTTGAGGTAGGTGGACACGATGTAGCCGCAGCCGTCCATGAGATACCGTTCAAATACGTCCCGGCTCAGGGAGTTGTAGACGTGGTAGATGGCCCGGCGGTTTTCCATCACCAGCTCGATGACGGCGTCGGCGCACTCCTCCACCGACGAGACGGTGGGGTGCTTCTGGATCAGGTTTCGCACCTGCTCCCCGATGATCTCCTCCACCAGGGCGGGCAGGTCCTCGAAGTGGTAGTAGAAGGAGTTGCGGTTGATGCCGCAGTCCTCCACGATGTCCTTCACGGTGATCTGGTTCAGGGGCCGCTGGTTGAGCAGCTTCCAAAAGCTCTCCTTGATGGCCCGGGCGGTGAAATTTGCCATAGCTTACCTCCGGCGGCGGATTCCAAAGCGGCAGGGGATAACTCCCGTTCCCCGCCGCCCCTTGCTCACTGGATGCGGAAACGTCCGATAAGGCCGTTCAGGGTCCGCGCCTGGCGGGACAGCTCCTTGGACACGGCGGCGCTCTTCTCCGCGGCGGTGGAGTTGCTCTGCACCACGCCGGAGATCTCCCGGATGCCGTTTTCCACCAGGGAGATCATCTCCGACTGCTGGACGCTGGCCGCGGCGATCTCGTCCATCAGCTCCTTGATGGACTGGACGCAGTCGCCGATGACCTGCATGGCGGAGACGGCCAGGCCGGTGGACTCCGTCCCCGTTTTCACGTCCTGGATGGAGCGGTTGATGAGGCTGTTGGTGTTCTGGGCGGCCTGGGCGGACTTGGCGGCCAGGCTGCGCACTTCGTCCGCCACCACCGAGAAGCCCTTGCCCGCGGTCCCGGCCCGGGCGGCCTCCACCGCGGCGTTGAGGGCCAGGATGTTGGTCTGGAAGGCGATGTCCTCAATGGTCTTGATGATGGTGCCGATCTGGGCGGAGGAGCGGTCGATGTTCTGGGTGGCGGCGGCCAGCTGGTCCATCTTGGTGTCCGCCTCGGCGGCGTAGCCGGCGGCCCGGTCCACCAGCTCGGTGGCGCTGCCGCAGCGCACGGTGCTGGTCTGGATCTGGGCGGTGATGGCGGTGACGTTGGTCACCAGCCCGTCGATGGAGGCGGCCTGCTCGGTGGTGCCCTGGGCCAGGGCCTGGGCCCCCGAGGACACCCGCTGGGCGCTGGCGTCCACCTGGCCCGCCACCCGCGAGATGTCACGGATCACGTTCACCAGGTTGGCGCGGATGGACTGCAGGCTGGCGGACAGGGCCTTGAAATCGCCAATGTACAAGGACTCGTTTTGCGCGGCGTCCACGGTGAGGTTGCCCTCGGCCATCTCCCCCAGGATGCGCCCCACGTCGTCGATGGTTTCCCGCAGGCAGCCGCACACCCGGTGGGTGGTCTGGGCGATCAGGCCGATCTCGTCGGAGCGGTGATAAAACGCCTCCAGCTCCCGGTCGGCGGACAAATTCAGGTCGCCCAGGCGGCTGATGGCCCGCTCCACCGCCATCAGGTCCCTGCCCTCCCGGCGCAGGATGAGCAGCGTCACCAGGATGATGGCGGCGGCTGTCACCGCGCACAGCGCCCCCACCAGGGCCCGGACCTTGGTCACGGACGCGTAGACCTCGGTGGCGCTGTCCCGGACCATGAACACCCAGCCCCGGTCCTTCAGGTATTTATACACCACCAGCTGGGTGACCCCGTCCCCGTCCCGGTAAGAGTAGGTGCTGGCCTGGGTCCCCCCGCTGTCCTGGATGCGCCGGATGATCTCCTGGTAGCCCGGGTCGGTGGTCTGGGTGTTGAGCAGGGCCTCATCCTGGTGGTAGAGGTATACGCCGGTGTCCACGTTCAAAAACACGTACTCGCTGTTGGGCAGGCCCTGTATGTCCAGGTCCAGCAGCGCGTCCATAAGGTGGCTGGCGAACACCCCCGCTCCCACGTAGCCGATGCACCGCCCGTCCTCAAAAATGGGATAGTACATGGACAAGATCATGCTGCCGGTGCCCGGGGACTTCATGATGCCCAGGTTGGTCAGCTGCCGGCTGGCGAGAATGGTGTCCTGAAAGCTCTTGAGGGAGTCGCCGGACCGGGTGGTCATGCCCACGGCGGACGGGGAGGTGTGGGTCAGCACGTGGGTGTCCGGCGTGGCGATATACAGCCCCTCGAACACGCCCTTGACGGCGGCGAAGTCCTCGGTGTACCGCTGGGCCCGGGCCAGCAGCTCCGGGTCCTCCGGGCTGGCCAAAAGGGCCCGGACCTCGCCGCCCAGGGCGAAGGCGGTCATGTATTCCTCCGCGGAGAGCACATAGTCGTCGATGATGACCGCCCGGGCCTCCACGGCGTCGGTCATCTGGTTGGTGATGTCGTTTTTAACCATGGCGGCGGCGTTGGTGGACACCACCAGCCACAGCAGCGCCATCCCCGCCAGGGTGATGACCGACGTGATGACGCCGATGCGCGCCGCGAGCTTTTTTTGTTCTACAAAACGCATAAACTCTCCCCCACAGGAAACAGTTTCAGGGCAAAAGCTCCTCTGCCCGCCGTGTGCGCCCGCCCCCCGCAGGAGGTGGGCCGTCAGCGGCAGTCATAATTATACCGTATTGATTTCCACATGGCAAGAGCTTCCTTCGCCCTCGGGAGGGGAAAAATATCCGGGTCCGGCGGGCGCCGCCCGGGCTGACGGCGGAAAAAAGGGGGATCGCGTTTTTTAAAAAAATATGCTATGATAGCGGGGAGAAGCTGAAGATGGGGCGGGCCGGGCCGGCGGCGCGCCCCGGCACAGCAAAGGAGGGCACGCCATGACGCTGGAGCGCTATTTAGAGCAGGTGGACCTGGCCTACAAGACCTGCCCCGGCGGCGGGGCGCTGGAGGAGCGGCTTACTGCCCTGGCGGACCGCTGCGGGGAAGAGCACGGCCGGGAAAGCCCCGCTTACGCCTCCCTGCTGGGGGAGCTGGGGGCCTTCTACCGGGGACAGGGGCGCAACGAGGAGTCGGAGCGCTGCTTCCGGCGGGCCCTGGCCCTGCTGGAGGCGGACCCGGGCCGGGACAGCCCGGCCTACGCCACCGCCCTGAACAACCTGGCGGGGGCCCACCGCCTGCTGGGGCGGCATCAGGAGGCGCTGGCGGAGTTCCGGGACTGCCTGGAGCTCTATCGCTCGTCGGTGGGAGAGGGCCATGTGCTCTATGCCGCGGGGCTGAACAACCTGAGCCTGGTCCACCTGGACCGGGGGGAGCTGGAGGAGGCCCTGGAGCTCCAGGAGCAGGCGGAGCGGGTGCTGGCCGCCCTGCCCCAGGCCCAGGGGGAGCTGGCGTCCGCGCTGTGCAACCGGGGTGTGCTGTGCCAGCGGCTGGGCAGGCTGGACCAGGCCCGGGAGCTGCTGGAGCGGGCCCTGGCCCTGCTGCGCGGCGGGCTGGGCACGGACACCCCTCACTACCACGCCGCCCTCAACGCCCTGGGGGCGGTGCACTACGCCGCGGGGCGCTTTCAGGCGGCGTGGGACTGCTTTGACCAGGCCGCCCGGGCGGGTGAGGCGCTGTACGGCCCGGACCACCCGGAGGTCCAGGCGGCGCTGGCCCACCGCGCCCTGGCCCGGCGGAGGCTGGAGGACGCTTTATGAGAGGGCTGGAGCTGGCGGAGCGGTACTGGCGGGAGGTGGGCGCCCCCGCCATGGAGGCGGCCTGCCCGGCGCTGGCGGGGCGGCTGGCCGCGGGGCTGGTGGGCGAGGGCTCGGAGTGCCTGGGCTTTGACGATGAGCTCTCCCGGGACCACGACTGGGGCCCCGGCTTCTGCCTGTGGCTGACCCAGGAGGATTTCGCCGCCTGCGGCGAAGCCCTCCAGGCGGCCTACGCCGCCCTGCCCCGGACGTTTTTGGGCGTTTCCCGCCTGCGGGAGAGCGGGCACAGCCGGGGGCGGGTGGGGGTGTTCCCCATAGACGGGTTCTACGCCCGTTTTCTGGGCCCCAGCGGACCGCCCAGGACCCTGGCGCAGTGGCTGGCGGTATCGGACCAGGCCCTGTCGGTATGTACCAACGGCAGGGTGTTCCAGGACGGGGCGGGGGAGTTCACCCGCGTCCGGGAGGAGCTGCTGGGCTACTATCCGGAGGACGTGCGCCGGAAACGGCTGGCGGCCCGGTGCGCCGGGGCCGCCCAGGCGGGGCAGTACAACCATCCCCGGTGCCTGCGGCGGGGGGACCGGGTGGCAGCCCTGCGGGCGCTGGGGGAGTTCATCGACCACGCCCAGGCGGTGGTGTTCCTGCTCAACCGCCGCTACCGACCCTATTACAAGTGGGCCAACCGCGCGCTGGAGGACCTGCCCCTGCTGGGGCGGGAGGCCGGGGCGGCCCTTGAGGCGCTGGCCGCCTGCCCGCCGGAGGAGCGCCAGGACCGCATTGAGGCGCTCAGCGCCCTGCTCATCCGGGCCCTGGAGGGGCAGGGCCTGACCAGCCGGGCGGGGGATTTTCTGCTGGAGCACGGGGAGGAGGTCCAGGCCTCCATCCGGGACAAGGCCCTGCGCTCCCTGCCGCTGATGCTGGGGTGAGCGGTCCTTCCGCGCCGAAACAGAGGACTCGCTGGGGGGCCTTCGGAGCGCGCTCCGGAGGCCTCCTTCTATTGTGCAAAACCTATAAACCGCCATTGACAAACCCGCGCATCCGTGGTAGTTTTGCAGTAGGAAGAACTGTGTCCCGCTCAGCGATCAAATCATCCAAAGGAGGTTTCCGTATGTTGTTCCAGACCACACAGGCCCACGAGGAGCTGCGGGCCAAAATCCGCGCCTTCGCCGAGGCGGAGGTGAAGCCCAACGCCATCCTCATGGACCAGGAGAGCCGCTTTCCCGCCGAGGCGGTCAAAAAATTTGCCGACATGGGACTGATGGGCATCCCCTATCCCAAGGAGTACGGCGGCGCGGGGCTTGACGTGCTCAGCTACGCCATCGCCGTGGAGGAGCTGTCCCGGGTGGACGGCGGCACGGGGGTCATTTTGTCCGCCCACGTGTCCCTGGGGACCTGGCCCATCTTCGCCTTCGGCACCGAGGAGCAGAAGAAAAAGTACCTGGTCCCCCTGGCCAAGGGGGAGAAGATCGGTGCCTTCGGCCTCACCGAGCCCAACGCCGGCTCCGACGCGGGCGGCACGGAGACCACCGCCGTGGACAAGGGCGACCACTGGCTGCTCAACGGCCAGAAGATCTTCATCACCAACGGCGGCGTGGCGGACACCTACGTGGTCTTTGCCGTCACCACCCCGGACATCGGCACCAGGGGCATCTCCGCCTTTATCGTGGAGAAGGGCTGGAAGGGCTTCACTTTCGAGCCCCACTACGACAAGATGGGCATCCGCTCCTCCGAGACCTGCCAGCTCAACTTCGACGACGTGAAGGTGCCCAAGGAGAACCTGCTGGGCAAGGAGGGCCAGGGCTTCAAGATCGCCATGGCCACCCTGGACGGCGGGCGCATCGGCATCGCCTCCCAGGCCCTGGGCATCGCCCAGGGGGCCTATGAGTCCGCTGTGGAGTACGCCAAGGAACGGGTCCAGTTCGGCAAGCCCATCGGCTTCAACCAGGCGTTGACCTTCAAGCTGGCCGACATGGCCACCAAGCTGAAGTGCGCCCGGATGCTGGTGTACTCCGCCGCGGAGAAGAAGGAGGCTCACGAGCCCTACGGCGTGGACGCCGCCATGGCCAAGCTGTACGCCTCCGAGATCGCCCTGGAGGTGGTCAACGACGCGGTGCAGATCTACGGCGGCACCGGCTTCCTCAAGGGCATGGACGTGGAGCGGATGTACCGGGACGCTAAGATCACCACCATCTACGAGGGCACCAGCGAGGTCCAGCGGATGGTCATCGGCGCCTCCATCATGGGCAAGCCCCCCAAGCGGGAGGGCGGCTCCTCCAGCGTGGCGAAAAAGCCCGCCCCCGTCACCGGCGTGCGCAAGGGCATGATTTTGAAGGAGGGGGACGCCCGTGAGCGGGTGGACGCCCTGGTGGCGGCGCTGAAGAAGGACGGCTATGACTTCACCGTGGGCATCCCCATGGACACCCCCATCGCCCAGGCGGAGCGGGTGGTGTCCGCCGGTCAGGGCATCGGCCCCAAGGAGAACATGAAGCTCATCGAGGACCTGGCGAAAGCGGCGGGCGCCGCCATCGGCTCCAGCCGTCCCGTGGCGGAGACCCACAAGTACGTGCCCCTGAACCGCTACGTGGGCATGTCCGGACAGAAGTTCAAGGGCAATCTGTACATCGCCTGTGGCATCTCCGGCGCCATCCAGCATTTGAAGGGCATCAAGGACGCCTCCACCATCGTGGCCATCAACAAGAGCGCCAACGCCCCCATCTTCAAGAACTGCGATTACGGTATTGTGGGCGACGTGAACGAGATTTTGCCCCTGCTGGCCCAGGCCCTGGGTCTGGAGGAGAAACAGCCCGCGCCTCCCATGGTGAAGATGAAGCGGCCCCCCGCTCCCAAAGCCGAGCCCATCGGCCCGCGCTATGTGTGCGGCGGCTGCGGCTACGAGTACGTCCCCGAGCTGGGCGACCCCGACGCCGAGGTGGCCCCCGGCACCCTGTTCGCCAACCTGCCCGAGGGCTGGGTCTGCCCCGAGTGCGCCGAGAGCAAGGAAATGTTCATCCAGGCGTAGTTCCTTTTTCTTGTAAGAAAAAGGAACCGAAAAAGAACTTTTAGTTCGCTTCCGCCCGGGTGAGTTCTTCGACGTCTCCGCCCGGCGACGGAAGGGCTGCTCAACGATATGTATGATACTTTGATTGTATCTGATTTTGCGATAAGGAGGCTCGCTTATGTACTGCGTGCGCAGTGTCACCGATAACCTGTATTGGGTGGGCGCCAACGACCACCGCCTGCACCTGTTTGAAAACATCCACCCCATCCCCCGGGGGGTGAGCTACAACGCTTACCTGCTGCTGGATAAATCCACCGTCCTGTTTGACACCGTGGACTGGTCCGCCTGCCGCCAGCTGCTGGAGAATCTGGACTACCTGCTGGGCGATAGGCCCCTGGACTACCTGCTCATCAACCACATGGAGCCCGACCACGGCGCGTCCATTGAGGAGATTTTGATCCGGTGGCCCGACGTGAAGGTCATCTCCACCCCCAAGGCGTTCATGCTCATGCGCCAGTTCGGCTTCCACATCGACGGCCACGAGCTCATCGAGGTGAAGGAGGGGGACACCTTCTCCTTTGGGGATCACACCGTCACCTTCGTGGAGGCCCCCATGGTCCACTGGCCCGAGGCCATGGTCACCTTCGACCTGACCAACGGCGTGCTCTTCGCCGCCGACGCCTTCGGCTCCTTCGGTGCGCTGGATGGCAAGCTGTTTGCCGACGAGGTGAACTTCGACCGGGACTGGATCGACGACGCCCGGCGCTACCTCACCAACATCGTGGGCAAGTACGGCCCCCATGTCCAGCTCCTGCTGAAAAAGGCGGGGGGCATCCTGGACAAGATCAAATTCATCTGCCCGCTCCACGGGCCGGTGTGGCGCAAGGACCTGATGTACTTCATCGACAAGTACGACAAGTGGAGCAAGTACCAGCCCGAGGAGCAGGGCGTGCTCATCGCCTACGCCTCCATGTACGGCAACACCGAATCCGCCGCCCAGGCCCTGGCCGCCAAGCTGTGCGAGAAGGGTATGACCAACGTGTGGGTCTATGACGTGTCCAACACCCACGTGTCCCAACTGGTCAGCGAGGCCTTCCGCCTCAGCCACCTGGTGTTCGCCTCCGTCACCTACAACCTGGGCATCTATCCTGTGATGCACGACTTCCTGATGCACCTGAAGGCCCTGAACTTCCAGAACCGCACCTGCGCCATCATCGAGAACGGCTCCTGGGCGGTGAAGTCCGGCGATTTGATGCAGAAGTTCCTGGAGGACGAGATGAAAAACATGACCGTCCTGGGCGACCGCCTCACCCTGGCCTCCGCCCTCCACCCGGACAAGGCCGGCGAGCTGGACGCCCTGGCCGACGCCATCATCGAGTCCATGGCCAAGCAGTGAGCCGTTGCCCCAGGCGCGCAAAAAAGAGGCCCCCGATGGGGGCCTCTTTTTGACGGTTCGGGCGGGGTTAGGACAGGGCCTGCTCAAACACCCGCACCAGCTGCTCCTGGTGGAAGGGCTTCTCCACGAAGCCCTTGGCTCCGATGGCCTTGGCCCGGTCGAAGGTGTCGCCGTAGGCCAGGGAGGAAACCATCACGATGCGGGCGTCCGGGTCGCTCTTCAGGATGATCTCCGCCGCGTCCAGCCCGTCCATCCCCCGCATAATGATGTCCATGGTCACCAGGTCGGGCTTCACCAGGGGGTACTGCTCGATGGCCTCCTCCCCGCTGCGGCAGTACGCCGCCACCTGATAATCCGTGCCCTCCAAAACGTCCTCCAGCTGGACCCGCACCAGCCGGGAATCGTCCACCACCATGATCCGTTTACTCATTGGATGTCCTCCCTCTTGTCAGCCTCGCCTGCGGCGGCCTCCCCCTGCCGGGGGGCCATATGATGGATCAGCTGCGCGCCCTTGCTGTGCTCATCGGCGTAGGTGAGCACGAACTGCACCTCCTGCCCCTCCGGCATGTAGCGCCCGTGGTAGAACTCGGGCGTGCCGAAGTGGGCGGAGACCTGGGTGGCCCGGAAGATGGCCCCGGCCACCTTGCCGCACAGCACGTTGAAATACTCCTTGCTGAACTCCTCCACATCCTCGGGGGTCACCGTGTCCTCATGGAAGGAGTTGCAGGCCATCCGGGAGAGCAGGCTCCTGTCCGCGCAGAGGGTGAGGCTGGTGGAAAAGCCCTTGTCAAAGGTGATGTGGACGGTGCACAGGTCCTCCCCCAGCGGCTGGTCCCCCTGGTGGAGGCGCACGCCGGCGGTCCGCTCGGTGACGTCCTGCAGGGCCTGGTCCAAAATCTGCTCCAGGGCCTCTTTGGTCATAACAGGGGCCATCACTCACTGAGCCCCCCATCCGGCCGCGGCTGTGGGCCGGGAGCCGTCTCGGGCTCCAGCACGCGCCTGATCCGATTCAGCAGATCGCTGGGGGAGAAGGGCTTTAAAATATAGTCGCTGATCCCCAGGGTGATGCCCTCCAGCACGGAGTTTTTGTCCTCCATGGCGGTGAGCATGATCACCGGGACATCCGCCCGGTCGGGCATGTCCCGGATCTCCCGCAGGGTGTCGAACCCGTTCTTGGGGGCCATCCGGATGTCCAGCAGGATCAGGTCCGGCTTCACCCGGTCCAGATACCGCAGGGCCCGCGCGCCCGAGTTCACCGTGACCACGTCGTAGTATTTGTCCAGGGCGTCCGTGATCCGCAGCAGGATGGTCGCCGCGTCGTCCACCGCCAGGATGCGCTTCCTTCCTGCCTTCCCGCCCGTCTGGCCCATGTTTACCATAGTTACCCTTCCTCACTTTCTAGCTTGCCCAGCAGCTCGCCCAGCAAGGCCTCGGCGTTGTCGTCCTCATAGAGCTTCAGCTGTCCCTGGATCTCCCGCAGCGCCCCCTCCGCCTCCGGGGGCAGGGCACAGCGCAGCAGGTCGTCCACCGCGGCGGCGCACTCCCGGGACTGGAAGTCCTCCAGCGCCGCCAGGGCCGCGCCCACCCGCTCCCGCAGCTCCTGGGCCGTGGGCGGGGGCAGCTTTTCTTCCTGGGGCTCGTCCTTCCGCCGCTCCTCCAAAAACTGCCCGATGTGGGACAGCAGCGCCTCCTGGGCCTCCAGCAGCCGGGGGAGCTGCTGGTCGATGAACGACCGGTCCCCCTGGGCGGCGGCGTTCTCCTGGGCTCGGGCCATGTTGGACACCTCCATGGCGCCGATGTTGGCCGCGGCGCTCTTGAGGCCGTGGACCTCCGTGCGGTAGCGGGACAGGTCGGTGCCCGCCAGCTCCCGCAAAAGGTCCGTCTTGCGCCGCCCGTCCATGTAGTAGAGCTCCAGCAGCTCGGCGAAGGCCGCCTCGTCGCCGGTAAAATAGCGCATGGCGGTGTCCATATCCAGCCCCTCGATGGGGAAGGCGGACGGGTCCAGGTCGGGGACATCCTCCTGGGCGTCCTGCCTGTGCTGCCGCCGGTCCTCCGGCACCCAGCGGGTCAGGAGCTGGCCCAGCTCCCGCCGGTCCAGAGGCTTGGCGATGAAATCCTGGAAGCCGCAGTCCAGAAATTTCTCCCGCATCCCCTCCATGGCGTTGGCGGTGAGGGCGATCATGGCGGGGGCCTTCCCGTTGTCCCCGCACTTCCGGCGGATGATGGTGGCCGCCTCAATGCCGTCCATCATGGGCATCATGTGGTCCATGAAGATGATGTCGTAGCGGTTGTGCCGCACCAGCTCGATGGCCTCCGGCCCGCTCCCGGCCTCGTCCAGCTCGAAGCCGTAGTTCTTGAGGAAGCCCCGGGCCACCTTACGGTTGACCGCGTTGTCGTCCACAATCAGCACCTTCACCCCGGGGGCGGTGAAGGCCTCGGTCCCGCTCAGCTCCTCCCGGGGGACCTCGGGCACCTGGGCGATGGTGCGCCGGTCCACGATCCTCTGGGGGATGGTGATGGTGACCACGGTGCCCTGCCCGTAGACGCTGTCCACCTGGATGGCGCCGCCCATCAGCTCCACCAGATGCTTGACGATGGCCAGGCCCAGGCCGGTGCCCTCCACGCTCCGGTTGCGCTTGGCGTCCACCTGGCGGAAGTCCTCAAAGATCTTGCCCAGGTCCTCCTCTCGGATGCCGCAGCCGGTGTCCTCCACCCGGAAGGTGATGAGCTCCTCGTCCTCCCTCTCGCCGGGGGCGCCGGTGACGCTGGCCCGGACGTAGCCCTCCTTGGTGAACTTGATGGCGTTGTTGAGGATGTTGATCAAAATCTGCTTGATGCGCCCCTCGTCACCGTTGTAGCGGCAGGGGAGGGTCTCGTCGCACTCGTATTTCATGATGAGCCCGCGCTTGGAGGCGGCCATGTCCATCATGCCCACCACCTCGCCCACCACGGCCTTCAAATGGTAGTCGGTGTACACCAGCTCCATCTTGCCCGCCTCCACCTTGGACAGGTCCAGGATGTCGTTGATGATGGCCAGCAGGTTCTTGGCGGCGGACTGCACGTCCTTGGCGTGGGCGTAGATGGAGGAGTCCCGGCACTCCTCCATGATGATGTCGTTGAGGCCGATGATGGCGTTCATGGGGGTGCGGATCTCGTGGGACATGTTGGCCAAAAATTCGCTCTTGGCGATGTTGGCCTTCTCCGCCTGCTGGCGCACCCGCTTGATCTCGTTGATGTAGGCCTTGATGTCGGTCATGTCCAGCACCAGGATGACGCAGCCCTGCTTCTGCCCGTTTTCCCCGATGATCTGCTTGCTGTGGCACTCGTAGTTCTGCCCGTTGATGGAAAAGCTCCAGGGGATGTTCTCGTTGAGCATCTCCTCCCGGAAATCCTCCACCACCCGGATGTTCTCCCCCAGCTTGTGGGCGGGCAGGCTGGCGAAGATGTTGGCCGCCGCCCGGTTGTAGCTCACCAGCCGGTCGTGGTCGTCCAGGGCGATGACGCCGTCGCCTAGGCTCTCCAGCACCTTCTCCGCCGCCAGGTGGCGGAAGTCGTAGTTGCGGCGGCTCCACACCACGATGACCACCATGGACATGGCGATGGCCAGGGTCATGGGCGTCAGGTCAAACACGTTGAACAGCTTGAACACGTAAGCGGCCAGCATGATGACGGGCAGGGTGGAGATGAACAAAATGGTCTGGTACTGGCGGTTGACCTCCCGGTCCGAGCGCAGGCGGATGGCCCGCACCAGGGTGTAGATGCAAAGGGTGTAGGGAATGATGATCCGGGTGAACATGAACAGAACGTACAGGGGGCCGTAGGAGATGCTGATGTAGTGGAAGCCGTCCGCAGTGGACAGCCACGCAAACTCCCAGTAAAACAGCCCGTTCCAGTTGAAAAACACCGTGGGCAGCACCAAAAAGTTGATGGCCGCCAGCGCGCGCAGCAGCGTTTTGGGGGGCGAGGCATAGCAGTAGATGTAGATGAACCAGCAGTAGCACAAGGGCACAAAGGCGGAGCCCACGTTTTCCACCGTCACCGCCGCCACGGCGGCCTCCATGGTGGGGGCGGTCAGCTCCAGCAGATAGCCCACGTTCTGCACCAGCGAGCCGCACATAATGAAAATGAGCAGCTTCTGTTCCCGGGCGCCCTCCCCATTGAGCAGGAGGATCAGGGCCACAAAGGTCAGGCAGATGCCCAGGCACTCCAAAACAATGACAAAGTTTACCATGTGATCGCTCACCCATCCGTGTCCTTGATTCACGCGGGGACAAACATGCGGGGCACTTTTCCAATCATAACAATAGTACATTTTCGCCCCCGTGTCAAGGAATATCCGCCCTGAGCCCCGGCCGCGGGCGCCCGGGGCTTTTTTGACGGTTTACATTTTCGCCAGGGTCAGATACAATAAGAGCGGCAGATTGATGAGAGGAGGGCGCGGTATGAGGCGCTTTGATCTGAGTGCTCAACAAAATCCCCTGCGCACCCGGCGGGACATGGAGCGGGCCCTGCTGCAGCTCCTGGAGCCGGTGAGGGGCCGGTTCACCCAGGGCAACGCGGGGCTGTGCCTGGGGGAGAACAACGCCGTCTACGGGGCCAGGACCGCCCAGATGGAGGCGTTTTCCCGGATGCTGTGGGGGCTGGGGCCCCTGTGGGCCGGCGGGGGCGGAGAGGAGTGGCTGCCCCTGTTCCGCCAGGGGCTGGTGAACGGCGTGGACCCGGACCATCCGGCCTACTGGGGAAGGCCCGTCGACTATGACCAAAAGGTGGTGGAGATGGCGGCCATCGCCACCACGCTGATGCTGTACGGGGAGCGGATGAGCTTTACCCCCCGGGAGTGTGAAAACCTCCACCGCTGGCTGGCGGGGGCGGACGGACTGGCGCTGCCCCAGAACAACTGGCTGTTTTTCCGGGTGCTGGTCCAGGCCGCGTTTCGGCGCATGGGCTGGGCGTGGAACGAGAAGCAGCTGGAGCAGGACCTGGCCAAGCTGGACGGCTGGTACTTGGGGGAGGGCTGGTACTGCGACGGCCAGCCCACCCAGATGGACTACTACATCCCCTTCGGGATGCACTACTACGGCCTGATTTACGCCTGGGCGATGGAGAGGGACGACCCGGAGCGGGCGCGGATCTTTAAAGAGCGGGCGGCAAAATTTGCCGGGGACTTTTTGTACTGGTTTGAGGACGGCGGGCGGGCGGTGCCCTTTGGCCGGAGCCAGACCTACCGCTTTGCCCAGGGGGCCTTTTTCTCCGCCCTGGCCCTGGCGGGGGTGGAGGCGGTCCCCTGGGGGGTGATGAGGTCCCGGGTGCTGGGGTGCCTCCGGGACTGGCTCGCCCAGCCCATCTTCACCGACGGCGGGCTGCTGACGGTGGGCTATTCCTACCCGAACCTGCTGATGAGCGAGAGCTACAACGCCCACGGCTCACCCTACTGGGCGCTGAAGGCGTTTTTGTGCCTGGCCCTGCGGTCGGATCACCCCTTCTGGACCGCGCAGGAGGCCGTCCCCGCCCTGGAGCCCCTCCACGCCATCCCCGCCGCCCGGATGCTGGCGGCCCGGGACGGGTCCCAGGTCCAACTCTTCCCCGCCGGGCAGTACTGCGTCAACGAGCTGGGGCGCTGTGCCGCCAAGTACGAAAAGCTGGTGTACTCCAGCCGGTTCGGCTTCTCCGTCCCCCGGGGGGACTCCCTGGAGGAAGGGGCCTTTGACTGCTGCCTGGCGGTGTCCGAGGCGGGCCAGGAGCGCTGGCGGATGCAGCGGGGCTTTGAGGATTTCCGGCTGGAGGCGGACCGGTACTGGCGGAAATTCTCCCCCCTGCCCGGGGTGGAGGTGGAGGTGACGGTGATCCCGGACTTCCCCGCCCACCGGCGGGAGTACGTCGTCACCACCGACCGGCCCATCGACGTGGCGGACGGCGGCTTCGCCATCTCCGCCGAGGACGGGGAGGGCAGGAGATACGACCCGGACATGGTGGAGTGGGAGGCCCATGGCCTGTCCGCCCGGTTCCCCTGGGGGACCAGCGCCATCCGATGCCTGTCCGGCCTGGGGGAGCCGGTGCTGGTGGCGGCGTGGCCCAACACCAACCTGCTCCACCCCCTGACCCGCATCCCCTCCATCCGGCTGTCCCTGCCCGCCGGGACCCACCGCTTCACCACCCTGGTGACGGGGACGGTCCCCAGGGCGTAAAAAGGGCGCAAAGGGGCCGCCGCTCCCAGGAGCGGCGGCCCCTTTCTGCCATATGGGGGATTTAGCACTCCAGCTTTTCCAGGGTGCAGGTCTTGGCGATGGACTTGCGGATCTGGGCCCGCAGGGGCAGGACGGAGGAGGGGGACACGGACAGCTCGT
>ERZ808042.167-NODE-167-length-59603-cov-7.808437_pt1 | contig 59603 bp, 66 predicted proteins | sample MGYA00380193_ERZ808042 | MGnify/ENA primary metagenome ERZ808042 (study PRJEB31490, sample SAMN06133401) | mouse gut metagenome | isolation source: M1_2 | host: mice | place: China: Chengdu | collected 2015-05 ...
GTTCTTCAAGAGCCGCCGTTCACAGACCAAGGCAGTGTGGTGGAGGTGTTCACCGACCTGTCTGTTTGGCTGGGCATCCGAGCAGTGATCGACAGGATCAATTCAAATGCGTTGGGAGCAAAAAATATGTAGCTATTTCCCACAGGCTGTGCTATTGTGTCTTGCTGACAGGAGGTAGGACACATGAACGAAACACTGAAAAATTTCTATGACCGATTTTATACGCCGCTGACTGTGTCCGGAGCCAGCCAGGAGATTGAGGATGTGCACCGCCAGCTTATCCAACGGCTGAACAAGCCTGAGCGAAAACTGATCCTGCGTATCATCGATGCAAAAGATCACATCGCTGAGGAGAGGTCCATCGACAGCTTCATCTGTGGCTTCGAGTTGGCGTGGAAGCTGTCCTCTGAATTGAACTCATATGATGAAACCCGTCCAGGCAGCCAGTCTGGACGGGTTTTCTAACATGGGTTCCCTGCCGCTCACGAATTTTTCAGCCATTCCTTGAACTCGTCCAGCGAGAGTTTTCCGTCATCGCAGTCCTTCTTTTTCACCTGGGCCCGCTTGCTCCAAGCGGCAAAGTCCTCTGTGGACAGCTTGCCTGCCCGGATCCAGGCGAAATGGCGCTTGTACTCCCGGCGGTACTCCTTGAACACGGTGTCGCCCTTACGGTTCTCGGTCCACTTTTGAACGGCCCCGGTGTTCCGGCAGGGCTTTCGATCCGCATTGGGCCGTTCACAGTACTCCGCTGTCACCCGCCCGGTCAGAGGGAAATACCTGCCACAATTCCGGCACCGGCGAACTGGGATTCCGCTGGTGACACATTCCCGCAGGGAAAAATCGATCAGGTCGCGGATTGTGTCCGGCTGGAGAATCTGGCCGCAGAGTTCCTCACCCACAGGGCCAAAACTGACCGGGATCGTCTGGAAGCAGAATAGTGCGGGATCGCGGGGGCCGTCGAACAGATACCGGCTGCGCATACTGCGCTGCGTCTCCCGTCCAGTCTGGTCGATGTCCAGAACCTCCGTCAAAAAAGTCTGTGCCTGTCGTTGGTACATTGGGAGTTGCTCCAAAAGCTGGAGCAACTCCGTTTTCATTTCAGGAGCCAAGGTTCCATCTGTCTTGTGCGCAAACCATTGCAGGTAGGGGAGAAGGAAATAGATGTGCTGCGCCGCCAACGCTCCCATCTTCTGCATTGCATCGTCGGCGCACGTGGCCTCCCCGGTGGAGAAGAAGCACTCCCAGCGCGTCAGGATTTCGTGAAGCTGATGCTCAATCTGTGCACAGTCCAGCTCCAAAAAGCTCAGTAGGCTTTCCAGATAAGGATATGATCTCTGCGTAGCGGCAGATCCCAGGGCGCCCCAGGGATCATATTCAAAATGCTCTTGACTATCCGCGAAGTACATTGCTGCGCATCCAAAACCAGCTGTTCGATGTGACAGAGGATGCTCCGTCCAACGTTCACTTCTGCACCGAAAACCGCATTTTGGGCGACGGATTGGAGGAACAGCTCCGGCAATTCTTGGCGGAGCACCCAGACACATCGCTGGTCATCATCGACACGCTCCAGATGATTCGCGGTACGACCTACGACAACACCTACGCCAATGATTACCGCGACCTGTCTGTGCTGAAAAGGCTGGCCGACGCCCACGGTATCGCCATTCTGCTGATCCACCATCTGCGCAAGGAAAAAGCGGATGATGTGTTCAACCGTATCTCCGGCACCACCGCCATCAGCGGCGCGGTGGACACCAGCTTCACGCTGGTAGAGGAGCAGCGCGGTAGTGGCAAGGCCCGGTTGTCTTGTATCGGGCGGGACATCGAGTACCGAGAACTGGAGCTGCGCCGCAACGCCGACAATGTGTGGGAGGTGACGGCGGACAGCTACCAACACCCAGAATTGCTGGGCGACCGCATCATTTTTCTCATCTCTGAATTGCTGTGCAGCCGTTCTGAATTTATCGGCACTCCAACTGAGCTGGCACAGCGCATCGACCCTGATGGAACAGAGGGTGTTACACCGAAAAATGTGTCCCACAAGATCCTGCAAAGTGTTGCGGCCCTAAGCGAAATCGGTATCACAGCGGTGGCGCGCAGAAGCAACGGGAAGCGGTTGATCGAGCTCCACCGTGCCGATAGTGCCGATACTGCTGGGGCCGGAAACATCGTCCCTGCCGATCCTCTCGTCATATGACCCTCGTGCCAGCCCGTGTGCGGCCCTGTGTCCGCTCTTGCGGTGCGGGGCGGGAATTATTACCCGCACTGTGAGCCGGGCGCGGCGTGCGGCCCCCATGGGCCGTCTGGGGGAGCGCCCAGTTTAGGGCAACGCAGAAACGCCCCGTTGGGGCGGATGCCCACTTCGCCGGGGCCCCCACAAAGCCGTCCTTCGGCTTTGCGGGGAGAGCCGGAAGGAATGGAGCGGGCGAGGTCCTCGCCGCAGGCGGGGACGCAGCGGAGCGGAATTTCTTCCGGCAAGGGCAAGCATCGCGTCCGGCTATACGCCGTCCGCATTCGCCGGGGCTATGCCCCGGTACCCCCCTGCCCCTAAAGGGGAGAAAGGAATATAATGCAGAAGAAGAAAACCGCTATCGTCACCGCCCGGATGATGCCGGAGGTCAAACACCAGCTCCAGGCGCGGGCACGGGACGCAAATATGACCCTCACCAACTACCTGATCATCTGCGGACTGGGACAGGAAATCGTTCAGGTAGATGGTCTAGATGAAGTGCTCTCTGAGCTAAAGGCCCAAGGCCGCAACCTTAACTGGCTCACCACGTTGGCCAACATGGGACGGATCACCGTCCTGCGCGGGGACGATTTGATTCAGGAGTACGCCAGACTGTGCGACACGCTGGGTGCGCTCATTCGGGAGGTGCGCTGATGGCAACCTTCACCGCAATCCAAAACAAGAAGCAGTCCGCTGGTGCGATGCGTGGCGTGCTCGACTACGTGGAGAAGGAGGAGAAAACCCGCTGGGGCGACACGTGGCTGGTCACCGGCAGCAACTGTGTTCCACAGTCCGCATTTATTGAGATGCAAATGACCAAGGAGCGTTTCCAGAAAACAGGCGGGACGCAGTTCTACCACTTCGTCCAATCCTTCTCCGCGGAGGACAACATCACACCCCAGGAGGTCAACGCCATCGGTCTGGAGTTTGTGCAGAGGCAGTTCCCAGACTTCGAGGTTGTGGTTGCCACCCACGTTGACACCGGTCATCTGCACAACCACTTCGTGGTGAACAGTGTTAGCTGTGCGGACGGTCACAAGCTCCACCAGAGCTACAGCGACCTGCTGACACACCGAAAGGTGAACGATGAAATCTGTTTGGCCCATGGGCTGAGTGTGCCGGGTGAGTGCGATTCCCAGAAGAAAAAGAAGCGCATGAAGCCCGGTGAGTACCAGGCCGGCCTGCGCGGCGACAGTTGGAAGCTGGATCTGATTCAGGCCATCAACGAGGCGCTGGAATACGCCACCAGCCGCGAGAGCTTCGTCGAAAACGCAGCCTTCACGATGAGACCTTCCTCAAGGAACATCTGGAAGCGCTGTTCGCTTACCGACAGGCCACAAACTTCTGTCCCCAAACGCCGGAACCGGACGAGGGCTGGATGGGTGAGCTGGCCGCCGGATGGTTCCGGGTGACACCGACCTGGAGCGGGACGCTGACTGGCAGCTCCCCGCGCCGCCCACCTGGACGGACAGCAAGCAGCGCCGCCGTGAAGCAATCAAAAAGCTGGCCATGGGTCAGAAATTCAGCGACGACCAGCACTGGGAACAGACGATGTAAAAAATTGATAGACTTGTGGAGGCGGGTGCGGTATATTGTCGGTACCGCGCCGGCCTCCCGGACAGGAGGATCAAAATGAACAGTCGCGAATATCACAGCACTCATTTGAACATCAGATAAAAAAGGAGCAAATCAAATATCAAAGTAGGCCTGTCCGATGCATACCCTTGGATCAAAGGGGGCACGCGGGATGGAGGAACGGGCGCGTCTGGCCGGGATCGAACACGACCGCAAGATCACCAAAGAGATGGACAGCCAGTTCCTGTTTGAGTACCAGAGGGCCATCCTGCTGTCGCTGAAGGACAGCGGAGCGCTGGATGAGGCGCAGTACCGATACGCGGAAGGGAAACTGGAAAACCAGCTTCGAGCGCACATCAGAAAACAAAGTAGCACGGGAGAAAGGGGTGATGAGCCATGATGAAAGTAGCATCCTACTGCCGGGTGTCCACCGACCGGGACGACCAGGCCAATTCCTTCGAGAGCCAGCAGCGCTACTTCAAGGGGTACATCGACCGCCAGCCTGGTTGGGAGCTGTACCAGGTCTATGCCGACGAGGGCATTACCGGCACCTCCACAAAAAAGCGGGCGGCGTTCAACCGTATGATTGCCGACGCCCACATGGGAAAGTTCCAGCTCATCCTCACCAAAGAGGTGAGCCGGTTCTCCCGAAACATTCTGGACACCATTTCCTACACCCGGGAGTTGAAGGCCCTCGGGGTGGGGGTGGTGTTCATGAATGATGGCATCAACTCCCTGGAGGCGGACGCGGAGCTGCGGCTGTCTATCATGGGCTCCATGGCCCAGGAAGAGAGCCGCAAAACCTCCAGCCGAGTGAAGTGGGGCCAGACCCGGCGAATGGAGCAGGGGGTGGTGTTCGGCAGGTCGCTGCTTGGATATGATGTAAAGGAAGGACGCATTACAGTGAATCAAGAGGGGGCCGAGATCATCCGCCAGATTTTCTACAAATATGGCGTGGAGAAAAAGGGCACCTCCGTTATCGCCCGGGAATTGCGGGAGGCTGGGTACAAAACTCTGAGCGGGAACACCAAGTGGTCCAACACCTACATCATCAAGGTGCTGAAAAACGAGAAATATGTGGGCGACCTGGTGCAGAAAAAGACCATCACCCCGGACTATCTCAGCCACACCAAAAAGTACAACCACGGGGAGGAGGAGATGGTGGTCATCCGCAACCACCATGAACCGATCATCAGCCGGGAGCTATGGGATATCGTTCAGTCTGAGATGAAGAAGCGGGACCGCAAAGGGGATTACGATGGCGGGCACTCCAACCGCTACGTGTTCAGCGGCAAGATCAAATGCGGGGAGTGTGGGGCCAGCTTCGTTTCCCGGAAAAAGAACCGAAAGGATGGCACCAGCTACAGGCGCTGGGGCTGCTTCACCGCCACAACGGAGGGAAACCGGCACGAGGACATCCAGGGAAACGAGGTGGGCTGCGATATCGGGAAGATGCTCCGGGATGAGCTGGCCATGGATATTTTGAAGCAGTCCCTGGCATCGCTGCAAATGGACGTGGACGGAATCATCCAAAATGTCACCGATATTGCCATGGAGGCCATCCGGGCAGGTGAGAAGCAGGGAATTGACCGCCCCGAAGCGTTGGAGTACCAAATCGAGCAGCTCACCAAAAAGAAAGCGGATGTACTGGACGCCTTCTTCTCTCGGCAGATCACCAAGGACGAGATGAAGCTGGTGAACGAGCGGTACGACAGGGAACTGGATGCCCTGCGGATCAGATTGGATGCGGTACACTCCAGGGAGGGGGTTGCTTATGAGACAGAGGACTTGCGAAAGGATGTGGAGGGACAAATTACTGCCATCGTAAGAGGCGAGACAGGCAGCGAAATATTCTATAAAAATCTGCTGGATCACATGGCGGTCTACAAAGACAAAAGGGTAGAAGTGCATTTGAACCTTCTGCCGCAGAAATGGATATTTATCCTGGAAAACCTCCGGTGTGCCAAAACGACCCCTCAGTACCGATGTCGGTGAGCAGCCCCTTCAGCTCGGGGTAGGGCATGGAGTAGCGCTGGGACAGGTAGCGCAGGGAGGCGCCCAGCTCGCCGTCTGGTCCACCATACTGGGAAATAATGACGGCGGCCAGCTTAGGGTTGCTGTTCTTGATACGGACGGGGTATTGCAGCTTTTTCTCATAGACAAACATGGTCAATCCCCCTCTTTCTTAAATTCCCAGGGCCAGGGGTCGTCCAGCCAGCGGTAGGCGGCGTCCTGCCCGGCGGAAAGCTGGGTCAGCGGGCCGTGCATCTCCTCGTAACGCTGCTTTGCCTCCCGGGCCAGGGTCGTGTACTGCTTGAAGAGCTGGAACGCCTCTGTGTCGTCCTGATGGGTATCCAGGTACATCCCCAGCTCAGTGACCACAAACAGCAGGGCCTGGAGCTGGGTGGAGTGATTGTCCGGCAGACCGGCGGCCTCCGCCTTCAGGTGGAAGGGCAGGTTCAGGCCGGGGAATACGGTGCCGTTGGCCAGGGCGTCGGCCTGGTTGTATTTTTGACTGCCCCGCTGCTGGAAGGGCACATATGGTACCGCCAGAGGCGCGCAGGCGGGCATGGTGCCGCAGGCGTCCGCGCAGGGGCGGGGATTGGTTCCGGTATCAGGATTCAATGGAATCCCTCCTTCGCTCAGAGTTCGGCAGCCATCAAGCTGTCAATCCAGCATATGCGCCCGGCGGGCAGGGCGCCACGGGAAATGTCGAAAAAATAATTGTATTGAATTTCCTCCGGCGGCATGGTATAATAGACTCACATCTTTAGTATTGGAGGGAGAAACCCATGACTCACATCCAGACTCTGAACGGCGCCACCCTGAAGCAGAGCGCGGCCCACGGCGGCTGCGGCGAGTGCCAGACCTCTTGTCAGTCCGCCTGCAAGACCTCCTGCACCGTGGCCAACCAGAAGTGCGAGAATAACAAGTAATTGATAAAGCGCCGGAAAGGGTGGGCTTGTCCCACCCTTTTTCTGCGTGTCAAAGGAGGATGACCAAAATGGTCCACACATTTATCTGCCTGGGTGTGCCTGTGGCGGTGGACGTGAACAGCGGAGCGGTCCATGTGCTGGACAGGACCGCCTATGATGTGCTGTCCCTGCTAGACGCCCCCATAGCGGACGCCTGTCCGAAGGAGCTGTATGAAAAGCTTCCCCAGTACGGCCCCGCCGTGGTGGATGAGGCCTGGGCGGAGCTGTTGGAGCTTCAGAAAAACGGCCTGCTGTTCACCGACGACAGCTACATTGACCCGGAGGCGGCCACCCTGATGCAGCGGGATGCCCCCGTCAAGGCGCTGTGCCTCCATGTGTCCCACGACTGCAATCTGCGCTGCCAGTACTGCTTTGCCTCCACCGGGGACTTTGGCACCGGCCGCCGGATGACCATGGATGTGGAGACGGCGAAAAAGGCCATTGATTTTGTGGTCGAGCGCTCCGGCCAGCGCCGGAACATCGAGGTGGATTTCTTCGGCGGCGAGCCGTTGATGGCCATGGACACAGTCAAGGCCACGGTGGAGTACGCCCGCTCCCTGGAAAAGGAACACAACAAAAATTTCCGCTTCACCATTACCACCAACGGCGTGCTGCTCAGCGACGAGAACATCGAGTACATCAACCGGGAGATGTCCAACGCAGTGCTGTCCCTGGACGGACGGCCCGAGGTCAACGACCGGATGCGCAAAACCGTAAACGGCGGCGGCAGCTATGACGTGATCCTGCCGAAGTTTCAAAAGCTGGTGCAGGGCAGGGGGGAGAAGGACTACTATCTCCGGGGCACCTTCACCCGCCATAATCCGGATTTTGCCGCCGATGTGCTCCACATCGCCGACCAGGGCTTCCGCCATGTGTCCGTGGAGCCGGTGGTGGGTGAGCCGGACTGTGACTACGCCTTCCGGGAGGAGGACCTGCCCGGCATCCTGGAAGAGTACGAGCGGCTGGCGGAGGAGCTTTTGAAGCGGAACGATGTGAATTTTTTCCACTTCAATGTGGACCTGTCCCAGGGCCCCTGCGTCATCAAGCGGATGCGGGGGTGCGGTGCGGGGTGCGAGTACGTGGCCGTCACCCCGGATGGGGACATCTACCCCTGCCACCAATTCGTGGGCAACGAGGCGTACAGGCTAGGCAGCGTGTACGACGGCACCTTTGATCTGGAGCTGTCCCGGAAGTTTGCCGCGCTGAACATCTACACCCGGCCCGACTGCAAGGACTGCTGGGCCCGGTTCTACTGCAGCGGGGGGTGCTCCGCCTCCAACCTGCTTGTCAATGGCGACATAAAAAAGCCAAACAAATTTGGATGTGAGATGCAGCGCAAACGGCTGGAATGCGCCATCGCCATGAAGGCCATCCGGGCTGGGCTGGCGGAGCGCTGAGCAGCGTCCAAAAATTCAATGAAATCAGCGGTTGAGCCGCGGTCTCTATATATGGAGGCCGCGGCTTTTTCCACTACAATATTCTGTGCTTTTTTGGTTTCAACGTAGAGGCGGTTCCATGGGTTTACATAATATAATTTACATAACATTTCCACATAATATTTTTTTACAAAAATTTGGCCGATTTCTCTTGCCTTTCCAGACGAAGTGGGCTATAGTAGAGCTTGGCACACGGGAGGCGGGCGGAAAGCCAAACAAATTGTTTGACGCCGTGGAGAAGCATGCGCCGCCGCCAAGAAGTCTGACAAAAAGTTTGTTTGGGTGCTTCCTTGCGCCGCAGGCGCGGTTTTTCCCGGCATATGCCCCATGTTTTCCGCATATCATAGTGCAGTTCCTAAACTGTGAATTTGAGGCGGGGGGATCTGGGTGACTGTCCGTAGAGTGGGAAAGCCCGCCAAGACATGGGACGGGCTGACACAGCTGGCGTTCCTGGCTGTGTGCTTTGCCGCGGGAGTGTTGGGCGGTTTTTTCTTTTCCGGCTGGAGCGGGGACAACCCCGACTTGCTGGACTATCTCCGCCGTTATTTCCAGATGGCGGGGCAGGGGCATGGGGCGGAGCCCTCGCTCTGGTCCTCCGTCTGGGAGTTGGCCCGCTGGCCGTTGGCGGCCTTCCTGCTGGGTTCCACGGCGCTGGGCGCGGCGGGCCTTCCGCTCCTGCTGGGGGCGCGGGGGTTTTTGCTGTCCTACGCGGCGGCCACGCTGTCCCGGCTGTTTGGACTGCCGGGGGCGGCAGTTTCTTTGACCGCGTTTGGGGTGACCGCCCTGGTGGCGGTTCCGGTGTTGTTCGTGGTGTCAGCCGATGCCTTCCGCCAGTCCCTGAGCCTGCTGGCTGGGGAGCGGTCTCCGGCCTGGAGCCAGAGGGTCCAGACGCTGACCCCTTGCGCGGGGCTGCTGGTGCTGGCCGCGGCGTTGCAGCAGACCCTGATGCCCGCGCTGCTCACGGCGGTATGCGCCCGCCTGTTTTGCGTCTGAGAGAGGAGCTGAGCACATTGAATTACATTTCCGGCTATGAGATGTGGCTGACCCAGGAGAAACGGGCCTCAGCCAACACCCTCAGCTCCTATCTGCGGGATGTGCGCCAGTTTGGACAGTGGATCGATGAGGAACGGCTCTCCCTCACGCAGGTGAGCCAGGAGGACATTAGGCGTTACGCCCAGCACCTGGAGAAAAAGGGGAAGTCCAACGCCACCATGGTCCGCTCGGTGGCGGCTTTAAAATCCTTTTATACCTATTTGATGTGCGTCCAGGCGGTGCAGGTGAACCCGGCCAAGGGCTTCACTCCCACCCGGATGGAACGCAAGCTGCCCTCCATTCTCACAAACCATGAGGTGGATCTGTTTCTGGACCAGCCCGACCCCACTGAGTTCAAGGGCTGCCGGGACAAGGCCATGCTGGAGCTGCTGTACGCCACCGGCATCCGGGTGTCGGAGCTCATCGATCTGGACTACCAGGATTTGAACCTGTCCGCCAGCTTCCTGCGCTGCCGGGGCAGGAACAAGGAGCGGATCGTGCCCATCTATAAAGGGGCGGTGCGGGCCTTGGCCGCGTACATCAACAATGTGCGCTCCAAGCTCCTGCGGGACTCCGAGGAAACGGCGCTGTTCGTCAACATGAACGGGGAGCGGATGAGCCGTCAGGGCTTTTGGAAAATCGTGAAGTGCTATCAGGACAAGGCGGGAATTCACAAGGACATCACGCCCCACACCCTGCGGCACTCCTTTGCCGCCCACCTGCTGGAAAATGGAGCGGACCTGAAGTCCATCCAGGAGATGCTGGGCCATGCGGACATTTCCGCCACTCAGATCTACACTCAGGTCGTCAATCAGCGGCTCCGGGATGTCTACACCATGGCCCATCCCCGGGCCTGAGCGCAAGCCCGTGCGGCGGATGATGCATTCATCCGCCGTTTTTCCTTGTTTTTGGCCGCGAGCTGTGGTATTATGTCTAGGAACTTGGATTCACAACCTCAAAAGCAGGGAGGACGCGCTGTTGCTGATCCTTGGAATAGACCCTGGATACGCCATTGTGGGCTTTGGCCTGGTGGAGTCCGCCCAAGGGAGATACCGCCTGGCCGCCTGCGGCGCCATCAACACCCCGGCGGGGGTGCGCCTGCCTGCCCGGCTGTGGCGGATCGCTGTGGACCTGGAGGAGCTCATCGGCCGGTTCCATCCGGACGTGATGGCCATTGAAGAGCTGTTCTTCAACCACAATGTCACCACCGGCATCGGCGTGGCCCAGGCCCGGGGGGTTATCCTCATGACGGCGGAAAAAATGGGTCTGCCCATCTGTGAGTACAACCCTTCCCAGGTGAAGCAGGCGGTGGTGGGCTACGGCAAGGCGGAAAAGCGGCAGGTGATGGACATGACCAAGCGCCTGCTAAACCTGAGCGCCGTCCCAAAGCCGGACGACGCCGCCGACGCGGTGGCCATCGCCCTGTGCCACGCCCGGTCGTCCACCTCGCTGCTGCGAAAAAGCATAACTTGAATTTGGAGAGATTATTGTGTTTTACTATCTGAACGGGACCGTGGCCAAGGTAGAGCCCTACCTGGCGGTGGTCGACTGCGGCGGGGTGGGCTACGCCTGCCGCACCACCAGCCATACCATTGGAAAACTCAATGTAGGGAAAGTAGCTAAGCTTTACACCCATCTGTATGTCCGGGAGGAGATTTTTGAGCTCTACGGCTTTGCCAGCGAGAGCGAGCTGGGCTGTTTTCGGATGCTCATCGGGGTATCCGGGGTGGGCCCCAAGGCGGCGCTGGCTATCCTGTCCTCCAACAGCCCGGAGGGGCTGGCCATGGCCATTGTGTCCGGCAATGAGAAGGCGCTGACCTCCGCCCCGGGGATCGGCAAGAAGATCGCCCAGCGCATTATCCTGGAGCTGAAAGACAAGCTGGCCAAGGGCCAGCTGACCGCGGGCGGGGGAGAGGCCTTTGCCGGAGGCGTCACCATCATCCCGGAAAACAAGGCCAGCGAGGCGTCCGCCGCCCTGGCGGTGCTGGGTTACAGCCAGGGTGAGATCAACCTGGCGCTGAAAGGGATCGACCTGGAGGCGCTGTCCCTGGAGGACGTGATCAAACAGGCGCTGAAAAAGATGGTGAAGGGGTAACAGAGGAGGGGGTTTTGGTATGTTGGTTATCAGTAGTATTGTGATGGTGTTCTTTGTACTGCTGGGGGTCGCTTTTTCCTGCGGCAAAGGAGTGTTTCTCATTGCGGGCTACAATACGTCCTCTCCCGAAGAAAAAGCGGCATATGACGAAAAGGCTCTCTGCCGGGCCATGGGCTGTCTGATGTTTGCTTTTGCTGTCTGCACTGGTGTGATAGCGCTGAGCGCCGTGTTTGACCGTATAGCATTTTTGTGGGCCGGCATCGTGTTGTATGTCGTTGTGAGCATCGGCGGCGTGGTCTACATGAATACCTCGAAAAAAGTCAAGAGGAAGTGAACCCTTGAGCATTGATTTTTCCGACAACGGCGGCTTTGAGACGCAGGCCCCTCTGGTGACCACCTCGCTGACCCAGGCGGACGAGGGGGAGGGGTCCCTGCGCCCCAAGGCCTTGAGCGAGTACATCGGCCAGGAGAAGGCCAAGGGCAACCTGTCCATCTTCATCCAGGCCGCCAAAATGCGGGGGGAACCGCTGGACCACGTGCTGCTCCACGGTCCTCCGGGATTGGGCAAAACCACCCTGTCCGGCATCATCGCCAATGAGATGGGGGTCAATATCCGCATTACCTCCGGTCCGGCCATTGAAAAGCCCGGCGATCTGGCGGCGCTGCTCACCAATCTCCAGGAAAACGATATTTTGTTCGTGGACGAGATCCACCGGCTCAACCGCTCGGTGGAGGAGATCTTGTACCCCGCCATGGAGGACTACGCCATCGACATCATCATCGGCAAGGGTCCCTCCGCCAACTCCATCCGGCTGGACCTGCCCAAGTTCACCCTCATCGGGGCCACCACCCGGGCGGGGCAGTTGTCCGCGCCTTTGCGGGACCGCTTTGGCGTCACCCTGCGGCTGGAGCTGTATACGCCGGAGGAGCTGGCGCTCATTGTCACCCGGTCCGCCGGCATTCTGGATGTGCCCATAGAGGAAGAGGGAGCGCTGGAAATCGCCCGGCGCAGCCGGGGCACCCCCCGGATTGCCAACCGAATGCTCCGCCGGGTGCGGGATTTTGCCCAGGTCACCGCCGGGGGCGTAGTGACCCGTTCCGTGGCCGACCGGGCTTTGCGGGCGCTGGAGATCGACCAGCTGGGCCTTGACAACGTGGACCGGCGCATGATGGAGAGCATCATCACCAACTATGGCGGCGGCCCGGTAGGCCTGGACACCCTGGCCGCCACCATCAACGAGGAATCGGTCACCCTGGAGGACGTCTATGAGCCATACCTGATGCAGCTGGGGTTCCTCACTCGCACCCCCCGGGGCCGGTGCGTGACCCCCAAGGCCTACCGGCACCTGGGCCTGACCGCTCCGGGAGGGGAAATGATCCCTGAACAGCTGTCATTTTGAGCTCTTTTCACGCGCTGCTTTTTGGCAGGAACACCCAAATTTGTAAATTGCTATGAGACAGCCGATGATTTTAGAAGATTTTCTAAAAAAGTCGCTAAAAGCGATTGACATTTCGGTAGTTATGTGATTAAATATACAGGGTCAAGTTATGAGTGAAATCACTTCAAAAATAAGTGAATACAGCGATGAGGAGCTTTGCGCGCTGGTGGCAAAGGGGCGCCGGGACGCGGAGGAGGAGCTGGTCAAGCGGTATCTCCGCCCGGTGCGGATGTGTGCACGACCCTATTTTCTGGCCGGGGGAGACAGTGAGGACCTCATTCAGGAGGCCATGTTTGGGCTTCTAAAGGCCATCCGGGAGTTTGACCCGTGTCACGACGCCCGCTTTAAAACCTTTGCCGAGGTGTGCATCCGCAACCGCATTCGCTCGGCTGTCACCAATGCCTCCCGGAGCAAGCACGCCCCGTTAAATGACAGCGTCCCCTTTGAATCTCCCATGCTGGGGTCTGGATTGAGCCCTGAGGAGCTGTATATCAGCAGGGAAGAGGAGATGGAGCGTTTGGACCGCCTGGGACAGCAGCTGTCTGCGCTGGAGCGCAAGGTGTTAAAGCTGTTTTTGCTCGGCCTGTCCTATCAGGAGATCAGCGGGCAGGTGGGGCGCTCTATCAAGTCCGTGGACAATGCCGTCCAGCGGATCCGGCGGAAGGTCGCCGGTAATTTTGGCGTTTTCAGCGAAGGCTGACGCAAATATTACAGTCCCAGCAGGTTGTATTTCCGATTCTGGGCATCAAAAGAGAGGGTATTTCCATGTACGAAGACAAGACCTTAGTTTGCAAAGAGTGCGGCCAGGAGTTCGTGTTCACCGCCGGTGAGCAGGAGTTTTACGCGGAGCGCGGCTTCCAAAACGAGCCCCAGCGCTGCAAGGCCTGCCGCGATGCCCGCAAGGCCGCTGCCCGTGGCCCCCGCGAGTACTTCACCGCTGTGTGTGCCGCCTGCGGCGGCGAGGCCAAGGTGCCCTTTGAGCCGAAAACTGACCGCCCGGTCTATTGCAGCGAGTGCTTCGCCAAGATGCGCGGAGAAGGCTGATTCGTTCATTGATTGGAAAAGGTCGTGCTGTGGCACGGCCTTTTCTTTTGCCCTTTGTAAAAGTTTTTAGAACTAACTTGTATGGCCCGATGTAATATGGTATAATTGCGTGCGGCGCAGAGGCGCCCATATACTTTTAGAATGAATGAGGGTGATGCCTTTTGAACCGCTCCATTTACGAAAGTCCGCTGTCCTCCCGCTACGCCAGCGACAAAATGCAGTATATTTTCTCGCCAGACAAGAAATTTTCCACCTGGCGGCGGCTGTGGACGGCCCTGGCCCGGGCCGAAATGGAACTGGGCCTGCCCGTCACCCAGGAGCAGGTGGACGAGCTGGAGGCCCATCTCACCGACATTGACTATGACTTGGCGGCGCAAAAGGAGCGGGAGCTGCGCCACGATGTGATGGCCCATATCCACACCTACGGCGCCCAGTGCCCCAAGGCCATGCCCATTATCCACCTGGGGGCCACCAGCTGTTATGTGGGGGACAACACCGACCTCATCATTATGCGGGAAGGGCTTGCCCTCATCCGGGATAAACTGGTCCGCGTGCTGAGCGCGCTGGCTCGATTTGCTGACAAGTATAAATCCTTGCCAACTCTTGGATTTACTCACTTTCAGGCCGCACAGCTAGTCACCGTGGGCAAACGGGCCACGCTGTGGATGAATGAGCTGCTCCAGGACCTGGACGAGGTGGAGTACCGCATTTCCAGCTTGAGGCTGCTGGGCTGCAAGGGCACCACAGGCACCCAGGCGTCGTTTCTGGAGCTCTTCAACGGCGACCACGAGAAATGTAAGGAGCTTGACCGCCGCATTGCCCGGGAAATGGGCTTTGAGGGCACGGTCCCTGTGTCCGGGCAGACCTACTCCCGGAAGGTAGACGCATCCATCCTGGCAACTCTGTCCGGGATCGCCCAGTCGGCCTGCAAGTTTGCCACCGACGTGCGGCTGTTGTGCCACCTGAAGGAGGTGGAGGAGCCCTTTGAGGCCAGCCAGATCGGCTCATCCGCCATGCCCTACAAACGTAACCCCATGCGGTGCGAGCGCATCTGCTCGCTGGCCCGCTATGTCATCGCGGACGCGGCTAACCCCGCCTACACCTCCGCCACCCAGTGGTTTGAGCGCACGCTGGACGATTCCGCCAATAAACGGCTCTCCGTTCCCGAGGCGTTTCTGGCGGTGGACGCCATCCTCAACATTTATGAGAACGTGGCCTCCGGGCTGGTGGTCCATGAGAAAGTCATCGAGAAGCACATTTTGGAGGAGCTGCCCTTCATGGCCAGCGAGAACATCATGATGGACGCGGTGAAGCGGGGAGGGGACCGACAGCAGCTCCATGAGCGCATCCGGGTCCATTCTCAGGAGGCTGGGCGGAATGTAAAGGAGCTTGGCCTTACAAATAATCTCATCGAGCTGCTGGCCGCGGACCCTATGTTTGGGCTGAGCCGGGAGGAGCTGTGTGCCCATATGGAGCCTTCCCGCTACATCGGCCGCTGCCCGGCGCAAGTGGCAGATTTTCTAAACGACTGTGTGCGCCCTGTCCTGGAGGCCAACCGAGCCGCGTTAGACGGGGAAGCCATTGAACTGAAGGTTTGATGGCCTCCCAATGGATACACAATCAACATGGGAAAGGATTTGATGAATATGAAACCCGCTGTCCATCGTATCGGCGTATTCACCAGCGGAGGCGACGCCCCCGGCATGAACGCCGCCATCCGCGCCGTGGTCCGCGCGGCCCTGTACTATGGCATCGACTGTATTGGGATTCGCCGTGGCTACCACGGCCTGCTCAACGGAGATTTCACCCGGCTGAATTTTGAGAGCGTCAGCGACATCTCCCGACGGGGCGGCACCATGCTCTACTCCGCCCGCAGCATGGAGTTTATCGAGGAGGCCGGACGTAAAAAAGCCCTCGCTACCTGTAAACTATTGGGCCTTGACGCCCTGGTAGGCATCGGCGGCGACGGCACATTCAAGGGCCTGCTCAGCCTAGCTAACAGCGGCATCTCCGTCATCGGCATCCCGGGCACCATTGACAACGATATTGCCTGCTCCTCCTACACCATCGGCTACGACACCGCCTGCAATACCGCGCTGGAGAGCATCGACCGTCTGCGCGACACCATGAAGTCCCACGAGCGCTGCTCGGTGGTGGAGGTCATGGGCCACCGGGCGGGGCACCTGGCGGTCTCTGTGGCCATCGCCTGCGGAGCCACGGTGGTGCTGGTACCGGAAAAGGAAGTGGACTTTGACAATGACGTGATCGAGCCCATCCGCCAGGCCCGTCTGGGCGGGCGCACCCACTTCATGGTCATCGTGGCCGAGGGCGTCCCCGGCGGCGCTTACCATGTGGCGGAGCAGATCAAAAACGCCACCGCCCTGGACACCCGGGTTACGGTGCTGGGTCACGTCCAGCGGGGCGGTTCCCCCAGCGCTCGGGACCGTATGGTGGCCACCTATATGGGCTATGAGGCGGTGAAGCTGCTGGCGGAAGGGAAAACCTGCCGGGTGGTAGCCATGGACGGTGAGGATATCGTGGACTACGATATCACCGAGGCCCTGTCCATGACCAAGGGCCTGGACGCCCGGGGTCAGGCGGTCACCCGCGCCATGACCGGTGTGGCTCACTGCGGCAGCGAAAACGACTAATCTGGGCAAAAAAGGACCGGACCCCCACAAGGGTCCGGTCCTTTTTTCGTTTTTATTTTGCCAGCACCTTTTTCAATCGGGAAAAACGGGGCAGGCCGTTCTCAGTGGCCCGGTGGTTCTCTCCCTGGATCAGGGGCAGGGCGTAGTCGATATAGCCCTGGGTCACGCCGTTGTGCTGGGCGTTGATCCACTCCAGCGGCACCTTCTTCTCAAAGTTTGCCACGTCGGAGAGATTAAACAGCTTGGTCTTGCAGGTGTACACACCGCCCTCGCGGGTGCACTCGAAGCCCACCATCTTGTCGGTCTCGCCGGCCACAGCGGCCTCCACAGCGGTCTTGCCCGCCAGGAAGGACTCGTCGATATCGGTCTGGGAAGCCAGGTGCGCGCCGCAGCGCTGGAGCAGGGACAGCTCGATGCCCCGGACCTTGGCGCCGGTCTTTTCCTTCACGATGTTGGCCAGCAGCGCGGCCAGGCCGCCCAGCTGGGCGTGGCCGAAGCCGTCGGTGGCGGAGGTCTTGGCCTCGGACACGAAGGAGCCGTCGGCGTAGTGGATGCCCTCGGAGACAGCCACGATGCAGTTGCCGTTCTTCTTGTAGATGGCGTCCACATCGGTCAGGAACTTGTCCATGTCGAAGTCCACCTCGGGGAGGTACACCAGGTCGGGGGCGCAGCCCACGACGCCGGCCAGAGCGGCGGCGCCGGCCAGCCAGCCGGCGTGACGGCCCATGATCTCGATGACGGTGACCATACCGGTGTCGTACACCCGGGCGTCCTTGTACACCTCGGCGCAGGAGGTGGCGATATACTTGGCCGCGGAGGCGAAGCCGGGGCAGTGGTCGGTGCCGAACAGGTCGTTGTCGATGGTCTTGGGCACGCCCATCACCCGGCACTCATAGCCGGACTTGGCCATGAAGCGGCTCACCTTGGCGCAGGTGTCCATGGAATCGTTGCCACCGTTATAGAAGAAATAGCGAATGTTATACTTCTTGAAAATCTCCAGAACGCGCTTGTAGTCGGTGTCGTCCACGTCGGGGTCGGCGATCTTGTAGCGGCAAGAGCCCAGCTCGGAAGAGGGGGTGTTGAGCAGGAGCTCCAGCTCCTTGGCGTCCTCCTGGCCCATGTCGTAGAGCTGATCGTTCAGCATCCCCTTGATGCCGTGGGCCATCCCGTAGACGGCGGTGATGTCGGGACAGTCCAGCGCGGTGCGGATGACGCCGTACGCGCTGGCGTTGATCACGGAGGTAGGGCCGCCGGACTGGCCGATGACGCAAGCGCCCTTTAACTGTGTCATGTCGAATTTCTCCTTTATCTGTGGTTTACGCCTTGCCGTTGCAGCCCAGCACATCCACCAGCTTGTGGCGCACCAGCTCCTTAATGTTGGCGCGGGCGGGCTTCAGGTACTCGCGGGGGTCGAACTTGTCGGGATGCTCGGCGAAGAACTTGCGGACGGTGCCGGTCATGGCCAGACGCAGGTCGGAGTCGATGTTGATCTTGCACACGGCGCTCCGGGCGGCCTCACGCAGCTGCTCCTCGGGGATGCCCACCGCGTCGGGCATCTTGCCGCCGTTGGCGTTGACCATCTTCACATACTCCTGGGGCACGCTGGAGGAGCCGTGGAGCACGATGGGGAAGCCGGGCAGGCGCTTAACAACCTCATTCAGAATGTCGAAGCGCAGGGGAGGGGGCACCAGCTCGCCCTTCTCGTTGCGGGTGCACTGGGCGGCGGTGAACTTGTACGCGCCGTGGCTGGTGCCGATGGCGATGGCCAGGGAGTCACAGCCGGTCTTGGACACGAACTCCTCCACCTCCTCGGGGCGGGTGTAGTGGGACTGCTCGGCGGACACGTTGACCTCGTCCTCCACGCCCGCCAGAGCGCCCAGCTCGGCCTCCACCACCACGCCGTGGTCGTGGGCGTACTCGACGACCTTCTTGGTGATCTCAATATTCTCGGCGAAGGGCTTGGAGGAGGCGTCGATCATGACGGAGGTAAAGCCGCCGTCGATACAGCTCTTGCAGGTCTCAAAGCTGTCGCCGTGGTCCAGATGGAGCACAATTGGGATCTCGGGGCACTCGATGACGGCGGCCTCCACCAGCTTCACCAGATAGGTGTGGTTGGCATAGGCCCGGGCGCCCTTGGACACCTGGAGGATGACAGGAGCCTTCTCCTCGCGGCAGGCCTCGGTGATCCCCTGGACGATCTCCATGTTGTTGACGTTGAAAGCGCCCACGGCGTAGCCGCCGTTGTAGGCCTTCTTGAACATTTCGGTCGAGGTAACCAGTGGCATAATTGTCCAACTCCTTATCAAAATTAAATTTTGGTGGTTTCCGTTATGATTTTAACATTATGACTGGGAAAAAGCAAGTAAAAGCTCCAGCTTTTGTGTGACAAAACCCACAAAACAGGGGGAAAATTCTCCAGTCGGTGTCAACAAAATGACGGCGGGCGTAAAATATTGGGAAAGGGGGAGAGCCAGCGTGATCCAACTGCTCCCATACAACCGCCGGGCGGCGGTGGCCTATGCCCACAAATGGGCCTACACCCGCAACCCGGCCTTTTACGATTTCAGCGACATCGGCGGAGACTGCACCAATTTCGCGTCCCAATGCCTGTACGCCGGCACCGGCATCATGAACTTCACCCCAGAATTCGGCTGGTATTACATTGACGCCACCGACCGGGCCCCGGCGTGGACAGGGGTCCAGTTTTTCTGGGATTTCATGACCCGGCCCCAGCCCACCGACGGCCCGGTGGGCATCCAGGTGCACATGAACTTTCTTCGCCCCGGCGACTTTGTCCAGCTCCGCTTTGAGACCAGCGGGGAGGTGTTTGCCCACACGCCGGTAATCGTGTCGGTGGGTCCCACGCCCAGGCCGGACAACATCCTTATCGCCGCCCACTCCAACGACGCCGACTACCGGCCGCTGGACAGCTATCAAAACGTGGTGGAGTGGCGGTTCCTCCACATTGTGGGGGCGCTGAAGGTGACCAACGGACCATCCAACAGCCTGCGGCAGTCAAACGGCGCGGAGAGTTAAACCCTCCGCGCTGTGCGCTTGCTGTTTATGATTTTTCCTCCGTCTGTTTTTTCGGAGGTCGCCCCCGGCGGGGCCTAGCCTTGAGCTTGCCCAGCGGATTGGACTGGGCCGCGTTTTGCAGGGCCTCACTGTCCACATGGGTATAGATTTGGGTGGTGTTCAGGTGCTCGTGGCCCAGCACCTCCTGGAGCGTGCGCACGTCCACACCGTTTTGCAGCATCAAAGTGGCGGCGGTGTGGCGCAGCTTGTGGGCGGAGTATTTGCTGCTGTCCAGCCCCGCGGCGGTGAAGCGCTGCTTGAGCATGTAGTGGACCCCGTCCTTGGTGAGCCGGGTGTGCTTGCGGGAGATGAACAGGGCGTGGGGGTCCGCCGCGCCGGAGTGGGAGCGCACCTCCAGCCAGTCCTCAATGGCGCTTTGACAGGCGGCGTTGAGGTAGATGACCCGCTCCTTATTGCCCTTGCCCAGCACCCGGATGCGGTCGCCCCGGATGTCGGAGAGATTCAGCCCCACCAGCTCTGAAATACGCATGCCACAGTTCAAAAACAAGGTGATGATACAGAAGTCCCGCTCCGCGTTTTCCCCGTCGATAGATTCCAGAAGCTGGATGCTCTCATCCAGCGTCAAATAGCGGGGCAAAGTCTGCCGAATTTTTGGAGAATCCAGCTCCTGGATGGGATTTTCGTCCAAAAGCTTTGCTTTTGACACCAAATATTTGTAAAAAGAGCGGATTGTGGCGACTTTTCTGGCCCGTGAGGACACCTCCAGGCCATGCCGGGAATTAGGGTCGTTGGCGTTTTTCACCCGGTCTCGGCTGAGAAAGCTGAGAAAAGCATAGATATCTGTCAGCGTCACAGACTTGACCAAGGCCAGGTCCACATCTCCAATGGAGATCTCGTCCAGGGGTGTAGAGCGCGGCACGCGGCCTTTTTCAATTTTAATGTAGCGGAAAAAGGTGCGCAGGTCCAAAAAATATTCGTCCACGGTTTTTTTGGAGTGACCTTGAATGGTCTCATGGTAAGTGAGGAAGTCCCGCAGAATGGGCGGAGCCTCCAAGCGATAATCCGTCATAAAATAAGCCGGCCGGCTCAAATCATAACATACTGACACTTGGGTAAACTAAAACGGACAAACAGCAGTCCGGTCAGAAACCATAAGCCGACCAGACTGTAGACGGTCCAGACGCCCCAGAAGCTTGATTTGACCGATTTACCCTCCCCTCAACTCAACAAAATTTTTATTTTGTTGAGTTGAATATGCGCCGGCCCGCACCTCCTTCCTATCGCGTCTCAATAGAGCTTGTTCTTTAAATCCACGCTTCAGGTGATTTGCTATGAGCCTCATCCCATGTACGCAAAACTGCAAATTTCAAGACGAGGGCCTGTGTACGCTGTCCCAGGCCCAGGCCCCGGGACAGGCCGTGCCCAATGACGCCTGCCTCAACTTTACACCTCGGCTGTCAGACCAGCACAGCGACAGCTTCACGAATGTTGTTGACCCGAATCAGGGTTAGCCCATTGGGCGCGATGACCTTTCCGCTGCTTCTGGCCGGGACCAGGCATTTGGTGAAGCCCAGCCTGCGCACCTCACTGAGCCGCTGGTTGACAGCGCTCACCGAGCGCAGCTCGCCGGTGAGCCCCACCTCCCCGATGGCCGCCAGGTCAAAGGGCACGGGCTTGTCCCGAAAGCTGGAGGCCAGCGCCACAATCAGCGCCAGGTCAGCGGCGGGCTCGTCCAGCGTCAGCCCCCCGATGACATTGACATAAAAATCACAATTAGACAGGGCCAGCCCGCCTCGTTTCTCCAGTACGGCCAGCATCATCATGGCCCGGTTGTAATCGAAGCCGTTGCTGGTGCGCCGGGAATTCCCATAGGCGGAGGGCGCCAGCAGCGCCTGAACCTCCGCCAACACGGGCCGCACCCCCTCCATGACGCAGGTGACGCAGGAGCCGGGCATGTTTTCCGGACGGCCGGACAGCATGGCCTCCGACGGATTGGGCACCTCCACCAGCCCGCTGTCCGCCATCTCGAACACACCGATCTCATTGGTGGCCCCAAAGCGGTTTTTTGCCGCCCGCAGGATGCGGTAGGAGTTGTGCTCCTCCCCCTCGAAGTGGAGCACACAATCCACCATATGCTCCAGCACCTTGGGTCCTGCCAGCGACCCCTCCTTATTGATATGCCCCACCACGAACACCGTGATCCCCATGCCCTTGGCCAGGTGCATCAGCGCCATGGTGCACTCCTTCACCTGGGCCACGCTGCCCGGCGAAGAGCTGGAATCGCCGTTGTAAATGGTCTGGATGGAGTCTACGATGAGGATATCCGGCTTTTGCTCCTGGACGGCGGCCACGATGTCGTCCAAGTTGGTCTCGGAATAGAGGTACAGTCCCTCCTGCCGGATGCCCAGCCGCTGGGCCCGGAGCTTGATCTGCCGCTCCGACTCCTCGCCGGATACATATAGTACATGGGAAAACCGGCACAAATTGTCACAAATTTGCAGCATCAGAGTGGATTTCCCGATGCCGGGCGCGCCGCCCACCAGCACCAGCGACCCCTTTACCGCGCCGCCCCCCAGCACCCGGTCCAGCTCGTTCATGCCGGTGTTGAAGCGCAGCTCGTCCACCGCCTCCACCTCGGCCATGGGCCTGGGCCGACGGACGCCCAGACCGGCGGAGGCGGAAGCGGCGGCCTTTTTCTTCACATCCTTGGCCGGCTGCTCCACGATGGTGTTCCACGCCCCGCAGGCAGGGCATCTCCCCTGCCATTTCAGCGTCTCATTTCCGCACTCCGTGCAGTAAAATGAAGTTCTGGCCTTCGCCATATCATGTTCCTCCCCCGATTTCGGGCGACAGCTTTAATCCCGCAAAGTAGGACCCGGCCAGCGCCATCGCCACCTTTCGCTGGTAGACGTCGGTGCCCAGCAGGGCCGCCTCCTCCCCGTTGCTGAGGAAGCCGCATTCCACCAGAATGGCCGGACAGCTGATGTGCTCAAATAAGTAGATGCCGTCAGGCATCGGCTTCGCCTTCCGGCTGTTGTCCGGGGCCAACGTCTGTTGGAAGATCTCCTGAGCCCGCTCCCCCCACTGCCGGTTTTGGTCTCCGCCGTTAAAAAATACCTGAGACCCGCTATATCTCGGGTCTGTAAAGTGATTTTGGTGTACACTGATAAGCAGGGCGTTGTGAGTGCCTTCCACCATTGCCACCCGGTTTTTCAGATCAGATACCTTTTTCTGCCGGATCGTCTGCGCTTCGTCGCTGTGCAGGGAGATGTCCCTGTCCCGGGTCAGCCGAGGCTCCTCCCCCAAAAACGCCATCAGCGCCTGAGTTTTCAGCACAATGGCCAGGTTGATCTCACTCTCCCTCTCCCCCGCCGCGGTGCTGGCGCCGCCGTCCTCCCCGCCGTGTCCGGCGTCCAGGACCAGCGTCCAGCCCTCTCCATCCTCTTGCGGGGCAAACACAGGCTCGGAGGAGCCGCTGTCCAGCCAGCTCACCCCGACTAGTACGCACAGACACAGCAACAGCAACAAAATATCCCGCTTCATAAGCCAGTCCCCCTTCCCTTCACCATATGAGGGCTGGGAGCGCTTCATGCCTGGGTCACAGGTAGGAGAACACCTCCGCGTGCCGCTGGGAGAGGGACACCGTCACCTGGGGAAACCGTTTGGACAGCCACTCCTGGAGCACGGGGCACACCACATTCTCTGTGGGGAAGTGTCCCGCGTCCAGCAGGTTGAGCCCCATGGCCCGGGCCTCCAAAAACTGGTGATACTTGACGTCGGAGGTGATAAAGGTATCACAGCCCTGGGCCAGGGCGTCAGCCATAAACTCGGCGCAGGCGCCGCCGCCCACCGCCACCATGCGGACAGGCCGCCCGCCGTCCACCAGCCGGATGCCGTTGGCCCCCAGCAGCCGCTTCACCGCCATGGCAAAATCGTACAAGGGCTGCTCCGGCACCAGGCCCACCCGGCCGATGCCATAGGGTCTCCCCTGCCCGTCCACCCCCGCCTGCCGGAGCTGACCGATGTCGGTGAGGCCCAGACGCAGGGCCAGCGCATCGTTGACGCCCCCCTCCACCGCGTCCAGATTGGTATGGGCACAGATTGCGGAGACGCCGTTTTCCACCAGGTCCAGGAGGATGCGCCCGGTGACGGTCTGGTCCGTAACCGATTTGAGCCCGCCGAAGATCACTGGATGGTGGGCCACAATGAGCTGAGCCCCCTGCTCCACGGCCTCCTGGACCACCGGCTGCGTAATATCCAGCGCCACTAGGAGCTTGCTCACGGAGGCGTCCTCTCGACCCACCAAAAAACCGGCGTTATCAAAGCTCTCCTGCAACTCAAAGGGCGATTTTTCCTGCAAAAATGTGAATACTCCACCCACTGTGGTCATGCTTCCAGCTCCTTTCTCATCCCTTGCAGACCGGCCAGCACTCTACTTAAGCGGGATATGGCCTCCTCGTCCGGCGCCTGAGAGGCCTGCTGGCCCCTCAAGGACTTCTGGACCTTTCCCTCCACCTGCCTCAGATAGTCCAGCCGCAGAGGGCCGGGCCTGTTCACCCCCGCCCACTGCTCCGCCGGAGACAAGGGCGGCATAGTGCCCCCTTCTACAGTCCATATGCTGTAGAGCTTATCTCCCTCGCGGGCGATTTCCTCATGGAGGATGGCGTAGCCATGGAGCTGGAGCCACTGCCGAAGCTTTGGCGCGCCGGTCATCGGCTGTAAGAACAGCCGTTTCCCCTGTCTGGTCCAGGGGGCCGCCGCCAAAATCGAGGCAATGGTTTCCCCTCCCATACCGGCTATCGCCACGGCGTCCACCTCATCCGCCCTGATCCCCGCCAGCCCGTCGCACAGCCGAAAGGAAATCCTTTCGGCCTGCCCAAAGCGCTGCGCGGTGCACTTGGCGCGGTCCAGCGGACCCTTGCGCAGGTCTGCGGCGACGGCGCGCTCGATCTGGCCGTTCAGCAGCAGCCACACAGGCAGATAGCCGTGGTCCGTGCCTATGTCAGCCAGCCGCGCCCCTTGGGGCACCTGCTGGGCAATGACCTGAAGGCGGGGTGACAATTCCATAGTCCCCTTCCCCCTTCTCCGCAGGATAAAGGAAAAGAGCGGGACCCCGCTCTTTTCAGAAAATACCGCTCAGGCGATGGTGCCGTTCAGCTGCTCCAGCAGGGCGTCCACATCGACGCCGTGGACCATGCAGGCCTCCTCCACAGTCTCGCCGCGGGAGGACGGGCAGCCCAGGCAATGCATACCGATGGACAGGAAAATAGGGGCCGTGTCGGGCGCGATATCCAGAATGTCGCCAATGATGGTATCCTTAGTGATCTGAGCCATGTCGGGATAACCTCCTTGCATTTTTTTGTCGAACGGGTATAGTATACCCAATATGGCGCCGGTTTGCAAGGGTTTCCAAAAGATTTCACAAATTTAATCCGAAAACCTGGCTCACACATATAAAATTAAAAGGAAAGCCCCCCGGAGCCGCATGGCTTTGGGGGCTTTGAGATAAGTGCGCAAAATCGCTATCAATCGCAGGAAAGCACCCAATGGGACCCCCGCAAAGCCGTCCTTCAGGCTTTGTGGGGAAAGGAGTCGCAGCAGAATGAGCGAGCGGTGGCTTTTGAAAAAAGCCGCCGCAAGCGATATGACGCTTGCGGCGACGTGGCAGCGGATGAAGGATTTGAATTGTGATAGGGGTAGTTTAGGTTGTATTCTGCTTAATCTTCTCCCACAGTTCCAAAAATTCCGGGGAGAGCATGACCTGTTTGTTCAGCCGCACTGTCACGTCCCAGGAGGCGTCCCGCACAGGAGGCTTTCGGTCGGCGTTGGCAATGATGGCCTCAAACCGGCTGCGCGCGGCCTACTCTACCGCTACCTGAACGGTCTCACGAACCTCCTCCAGATCCTGGGGAAGTGCGATTTCCTCGATCTTTGCGGCGGGCTGGACTTGGCGCCCAACCTGTCGACGGCCCCGGTGGTCTGGAGGGCCGCCACCACCTGCCGGGCCTGCTCCACCGTAACAGTTCGCTCCTCCTGGCGCTTTTCCTCGTAGACCATGCCGGTAAACAGGCTCAGGTTCAAAATGCCGAACTTCACGCCAGTCTCGTCCTCGATCTCCTTTTGGAGCGTGGCAGCAAACTCGGCGAAGTCTCGTTGGCCATGGCGTGGAGCACGTTGATGTCCCTGTCCTCCACCCGTTCCCCCTCCTGGTTGACGCACAGCCGCAGGCCGCGGCCCACCTTCTGGCGGCAGATGAAGTACCGGCAGGGCACACCGTCGTATTACAGGGCGAAATGCTCCTCCGTCACCTGGAAGGATTTGTACACGCCCTCCCGGATGGCCACCGACGGCACCACCACGATAAACTTGGTGAAGCCGTATTTGCGGTTCAGCTCGAAGATGGTCTTGGTATAGACGTAGGTCTTGCCGGTGCCCATCTCAATCTCGACGCAGAACTGGCGGGAGGCGGCGCTGTCCGTCATGGGCAGCAGGTTCCGCTTCTGGACGGAGCGCATATTTTCCGCCAAAGCCTCGTCGCTGAGCCGCAGGACGTTGCCCACACCCAGTTCCGCCGGCATATAGGAGCCCTGTCCCGCCAGCTAGCCCTCCTCCATGACGGAGAAGGTAGCGCGGGTGCGCTCCTGTCCGGCGAATAGGCCGGTCATGGCCTCTACGGCGGTGGCCTGGAAGTCCTGGTTTTTGAATTGCAGCTTCATGGCGGACTACGCCTTTCCATACAGAATATAAATTGCCAGCAGCGGCCCTTGGCAGTAGCTCTCCTCCGGGTATTCTCTTTTAAACCGCTCATACTCCCGCAGCAAAAGCGGAAGCGTGTCCTCCCGTTCCTGAACACCCAGCGCCACGCAGGCCATACTTTGGGCATAGGGGCTTCGGATCTCTGGATACATCGCGATCAGCTGGTCAACATACTCCCAATCCGCATAGCTAAGGATGTAAACGGTGGTCTCCGTCACGCTGTCCTGAAGGCTGGTTTTGAAGCGGCGCAGCAGAGGCGGCACCACCTCCGCCTGCATCGTCAGAGCCTTTTTGCACAGGCGGTCTCGATTCACAACGTCGTAGTCATTGCGTATAAATTTGACCACCGCCTCGCCTGTTTCCAGCCGGGGGATCTCCTCCTGTTCCGCCTTGATCTTCGCCTTGCGTTCGGGATCCAGTTCTCCCTCCAGAATATCCCACATGGCGGCTTGAAGTTTTTCGTTAAAGCCCGCCGTCATAGAAAAATGGGCGACGAGCGGAGCGGACATCTTATCCAGTGGATTATCCCGGAAAAAATTCTTTGGCAACAACTTTTTGTCCATTTCAAACACCTCACACCAATTTCAATTCCACGCCCAGGTGGGGGACGTGATCGGGGAGCTGGCAAACCGCATGAACGCCATGATCCACCGGGTCAAGCCTGACCGCTCTGACCTGGACATGGTGTTCGAGGTGATGCTCAAGCTGGGCGTGCCGCCCACCTACGCCGTGACTGCTGTTACGATCAACGGTAAAACCGCCTACAGCGTGGGGGAGGACTACCTGCTGCTGGTCTGCCTGGCCCCGGACGTACAGCCCGAGGACGTGGAGCAGATAGCGGAGTACGCACCCGCCAAGGCCATCATCTCCCGGGACAGCTTTGTGGACGATACCGCGATGGCCAACGCCTACTATATTTTACGTGACCTGGAGGTCGATGGGGGCGGCGTCCCAGGTTTTCAGGTTGGAGGTGTCCAGCTTGAACACCCCGAAGCCGGTGTTCCCGGCGGCGATCTGCGCCCCGGCGCGGCGGACACGCTCCTCGCCGATCTCTCGGATGTTGGCATAGCCCGCCTTGGCCGCCTCGCTGGTCTCGGCGCACACCTCGGGGAGTTGCACCAGGATGAAACGGCGGTTGCCGCCGTCCTCGGCGTTGAGCTGCATAACGGCGTGGGCGGTGGTAACAGAACCGGAGAAGAAGTTGAGAATAATGTCATCCGATTCGGTAGCTTGACTGACTAATTGCTTAATGATTTCTACCGGCTTTGGAAAATCAAAATAGTGATTTTGAAATATGGAAAAGAGTTCCTTTATTGCAGTATTCGTATAAATTCCATCGTCAAAAACAGATGAATAGCCAGAGAGAACTTCTGAGATTTCATTTAAGGAGGAATTTTTGCGCGGTCGCCCATCTGGAGTATCGGGCCAAATTATTCTACCTTCATCTATCAGCCGCTTCATGGTATTCCGGTCATATCCATCCTTTAGGCGGACATCCATAATTTATGCCGTCCACCGGATTAACCAAATCATAGTGCAAATTGGGTCGGGCATCTGCTGTCGCCAGGCCAACCATGTTTGCGCTGGTCCACGGCCCACGTGAGTCGCAGATTCGCCGCCAGTCTCAGCCGGGGATACATTATATTCAGCCAGTTGGTGTGCAATCGCCCCATGGTCTCCGGGTTACTCTTGGTGGTCTGGGCCGTAACCTCCTTGTACCGGGCCAGGGGGTTGGCGAAATCGTCGGCGTACACAAAATCGTTTCCCGTGTTGTAGGGCGGGTCGATGTAGATCATCTTCACCTTGCGGTAGTACGCTGATTGCAGGAGCTTCAAGACCTCCAGGTTGTCACCCTCGATGTAGAGGTTCTGGGTGTGCTCCCAGTCCACGCTTTCCCCCGGACAGGGCCGCAGAGTCCCCGCCGACCGCTTCTGGGCCAGCCGCAGGCACTCCGCCTTGCCCTTCCACTCAAAGCGGTACTTCTCGAAGTCGTTGCCGATGTACTCCCCGCACAGGTCCAGCAGCTTGTCGATGTCCAGCCTGCCCTCCGCGAAGCACTCCGGGAACGCTGCGCGGAGCTTGTCCAGGTTGGCCTCTGTTCAAGGCTCAGAGAGTAATTTCATCCCTGTTTTGATGCTTTTATCTACTTTTTCTAAAAATATAGTGCGCAATTTTTCCCTCGTTACATCCAGGCTGTCAAGGGCATTCTTTAAGGCTAAGTTCTTTCATACCAAACGGGACACGAAAATGTTTTTTGCAGCTTTGACATATTAATTCAATATACATAGCTATTCTCCTTTGATCGCAATTATAAATTCTCTTGTAATTTTCGCGGTCAGTTTTTCTTTTCTGTAAACGCCTTGACCTGCACCTCCAGCCCGTCCAGCTTCCGGGCCAGCGCCGCTTTTTGGCTGTTGGCCCGCAGCTTCATGCGCTCCAGCTCCTCCGCCTGGGCCGGGGAAAGGCTGGCGGACTCCTGAACGATCAGCGGCTCCACGGGCACCAGTTTGTCCAGTGGGTGGGGCGCGCCGCCCCGTTTCAGCCAGTGGGGAGAGCGGGACCCGTCCTCGGTGAAGTCCCTGACGGGCAGGGCCAACAGGGCCTTGCACTCGTCCTCGTCCAGCGCCCTGCCCCGCTCCGTAACGCCGCACAGCACCGGCAGCTCCTGATACTCCGTGGCGGTGACGGTTTTCGCCGCCTCGTCAATCACGAAAACACAGTCGGAATTTGTCTCATTATACCGTAAAAAGAAGAATTTTACAAGCCGCCAGAGGGCCTCGTTCTGCGCCTCGATGCTCTCTGTGAAGATGACGGCTTTTTTCGCCGCGCCCCGCTTCTGGATCATGGCAAAGCCCAGCTTGAGGGTGTCCAGCAGCTCCGCCGCTTTGGCATCCCGCTCGACCTCCCCCGCCGCAAGCTCCATCTGCTTTCACTGGGCAAGCTCGGCCTGTGCGCCGGGAGTCCGCTCCAGCCGTTTGATGACGCCCCGGATGGTCTGCAAAATAGCGGCGGTAGAGGAGCCTTGCAGACCCAGCAGCCGCAGGGCCAGGTCGTACTGATCCATCTCGGGGAAGGCCCGCTTCACGGGCTGGTTGACGTAGGCGTACAGCAAATCATAGAGTGCCTGCTCTTGAGACGAAGGGGTGTACTCATAGGTGAGCAGCACCCGCCGGGGCACCTTGGCATAGCTTTGGGCCTGGACGCGGAGGGTGTGGAAGCAGCAGGGCCGAACCAGCTCACTCAACTCGGGGTAGCGCTCCAGGCGGCGGAGATATCGGGCCAGAAATTCCTGTTCGGCTGGCAGAATTGCCTCGTCGATGAACCAGATCAGTCCATAGAGATCCATGATGTTCTTTTCAATGGGCGTACCGGTGAGCAGCAGCTTGAATGCGTCCCCGGCGATGCGTTTGAGGGCTTTTGCCTGTTGATTGCCCTCCTGATAGACGACGGAGAGGGCATTGGCCCCCTCAAAGACCGCCAGATCCCAAGGGACAGCCTTGGTCATTTCCTCGTTGGCGGTTGCAAAGTCGTAGGTGGTGATCACAATGGCGTTTTGGAGGAAAGGGTTGGGCTCGTCCGCTGTTGCCAAGGCATCCCACTGGGTGCGGGTGGAGACAACAGTATAGGGGACGGAATAGAACTCCTCCATCAGCGCCGTCCACTGGTCGAGCAGGTCGGCGTTGGGGATGGCCAGCAGGATGCGCCGCCGCCCCTCCAGCCACTTCTGGGTGATGACCAGCATAGCCTCATAGCTCTTACCCAAGCCCGCCTCACCACAGAGGATCGCTCCTTTTTGATACAGGGAGCGGAGGGCAAAGTCTGCCGCCGCAATTTGGAAGGGGTAGATTTTGCTGTTGGAGGAGGCGTAGGCAGGGGAAAAGACCACGCGGCGTATCCTGCAAGGGCAAGGGCGGCAAGATCCGCACAGTCCCCATCAATGAGAGCATCCGCATCGAGCTGGAGAAATTTCTAGCTGTCACGCCCCGGGGGCACAAGCTGTTCGTGCCGGATGGTGTGTAAACCCATAATGCCATTGCTCAGCTTCAGCAGTACATCTACAAAGTACGTCTGCAGATTCAGGACGAAGGCTCCGTCTGGCCCATGACTCATCACGGCCTCCGTCACAGCTATGCCGCCCGCACCTATCGGGAGTTGACCAACGGCGGCATGAGCCCGCTCAATGCCAGCCTGCGGGTGTCCCAGCTTCTAGGTCATGAGCGGCCCGATGTGACAGCGGCTGACCATTAACAAACAGCTTCAAAAGCGTCCTCTCGCTGAAGGCGGTTTCACCTTTACCCCGCTGAAAAACGACAAAACCCGTGTTATCGCTCCAGCCCCATTTGTCTTGGAACTCTTAAAACGGTGGCAGCAAGTTCAGGCGGAGGAACGGCTCAAAGCGGACTGGGAGTGGCAGGGCTGGAAAAGCGAGAAAGAGCGCCAGACTGCTTTTGTCTTTACCACTCCTTTTGGAACCCACCTCCATCCTCAAACCGTCTACATCCACTTCAAAAAATTCGCAGCGGAAATCGGCGCTCCCAACGCCTGGGCACACGATCTGCGCCACCCAAATGTCAAGTCTAAGGCAAAGAATTTTTATTCTTTTTTGCGATAAATACTCGGTTACTCTATTCATCTAAACATGGGCTTTATGGCAAGTTTGATTTTTGAAACGATTTCACTGCTGCGATCATGAATGAACCGCAAGCAAGAACTTCGTCCTCTCCTGATTTGTCTTGCCAACTTATGTGGAACAGTATATAATATTTTTTAGCAAAATGTACGGCGTCAGCTCCGCAGAGCAGCGCCGCAGGGGGGTGCAGTCTTGCCGGGCATAGAACTGACCACGCGCTCAGAAATCGAATACGACCGCCTCAGCTCCCAGGAGATGACCCCCGCCATGGCGGCGGAGTATCTTTGGAGCGGTAGGATCGTCCTGCGCACATTTCACGGCACCCTGCGGGAGTTTTACCCCCACGCGGACCTGGTCCCCCGCCTTACCGCCGCTTTTCAGGCCGACGCCTGGGAAAGCAAGGCGGACTCTATCGCTAGGAACGTGCGCAACTGGGTCTCCGGACGCAGCCAGCCCACCAGCCGGGAGGATATTTTCCGCATCGCCTTCGCCCTGTCTCTCTCCGAGCAGCGGGCCAGCTGTCTGCTGGGCCTGTGCACGGACTACGCCATCCACTACCGGGACGGCCGGGAGGCGGTATACGCCTGGTTTCTGCGCACCGGGAGAAGCTATGCCGAGGCCCGGGCCTTCTTCCAGTCCCTGCCGCCCGCGCCCCGGCTGGACAGCTTGCTGGAGGTTGATAGGGCGCACCTCACCCGGGAGCTGCAAAACGAGTTTCTCCAGGCGCGGACATTGGAGGATCTGCGCAAGTGCTACCTGCGCAACCTGGAGAATTTTGGCGCGCTTCACCTCCGGGCCTACACCTATTTCAGCAAATACTTAGAGCAGCTCATCCGGCCCGCCTCCCCGGCGGGCGTCCCGGAACCGGACTACTCTATGGAAGCGGTGATGGAGCAGTACCTGTCCCTCAAGATGCCCTCCGGGAAAAAACGGGGCGGCTACACCGCGGTGCAGAAGCTCATCAAGCGCAACTGGCCCAACACCACCGCGCTGAAAAACATCCGGCTGAGGAAGGAGGATGTGCCCCGCAAGCTGCTGCTCCTGCTGTACGTCATCACGGAAAACGTGGTGGACGGAGCGTATCACGAGCGGGATGAGGACTACATCTCCCCCCAGGAGCGGCTGGAGGACCACTGGTACTGCCTCAACGCCATCCTCACCGACTGCGGGATGCCCCGCCTGGACCCCCGTAACGCCACCGACTGGCTGGTGCTCTACGCCATCACCGCCGGGGACGACCAGCCCATGAGCGAACGGATGGAGCAGGTCATCGAGGCGCTGTACGCAGATGTGAGATAGAAGCGCGGAGCCGTCGTGAGCAGCGCGGATGGAGCGGAGCGAAGGGAAAAGCCCAAGCACAACGGAGTTGGGCTGGGTTTTCCCTGAGACGGAGCGAAGCCGCGCGTCGCGAACAGGCGCAGCGTGACAACATAGCGCGCCCCCCGGCTTTTCAGCCGGGGGGCGCTTACTGTCACTCCGCGTATTTCAGCTTGAAATGGGGCGGCTGGGTGGCGGTCAGCTCATCCAGCTGCTGCTGGGTGAACTGCCCCCGATCCACCATGAGCATGTCCAGATGGAGGCCGTAGAGGGGCGACAGGTCGGTGACCTGGGTGCCGTTGAGCCGCAGGTCCCTGAGTTCCGTCATGTTCCGGAGCACGGAGATGTCCCGGATCGGGCACCCGCAGAAGGTGACCTCATTCATTCCCGTCATGCCTTTGAGGGCGGAAACGTCGCTGATCCGTGTGTCGTCCAGGTGGAGCTCGGTCATTCCTGTGAGATCCACCAAGGGGGAGATATCCGAGACCCGCGTATCATCCAGAAAAAGGGTAGTCAGCCCCGTGATCCCCCGCAGGGGGGAGATGTCCGACACCTGGGTGTGAAACAGATCAAGGCGTCTCAGCTTTGTAAGGCCCACCAGGGGGGAGAGGTCCGAAACCGGGTTGTCCCGCAGAACCAGGACCTCCAGGCTTGTCAACTCAGCCAAAGGCGAGATGTCGCTGATGCCCATCTCGGTCAAGTCCAGCTCAGTGACGCCAAAGGGCACATCCCTGCCGCCGATGCGGACGGTGTCGGAAGCCGATGCGGACGCCGCCGTGGGCTGGGGCTCCGCCGCCTCCCCCGTGGGGCTGGGCTCGGGGTCAGGGTCTCCGCTGGGCCAGATCACGCCGGGACCCTCCAGCGACGAGTCGGAGGCCACGTTGATGGCGCCATAGTCGCAGATCTCGCCGCCGTTTACCAAACGCGCCCCGTTTTTCAGGGAAATAGCGCCAAAATTGTTGACCGAGGTATTCTGCTCCACAGTGTAGGTCCCGCCGGATACGGTAATGGTCCCGCCGTTGGTGCTCCAGTTTCCCTTCTGGGTCACGCGGACGCCCGGGCCGATGGTGACCTGGCCCACGTTGGCCAGGGCCGCGTCCTCCAGCAAGGGCTCATCGTCAAACCCGCTGCGGAACGCCAGCTCTCCCAGATTGATCACGGAGGACGCCCCGCCGAAGCTGTTCAGGCACACCTCCGCCCGGCCCAGATTGAGGAGGCGGGGCACATGTCTGATATCCTCATAATTTCCCATCAGGCTGACACGGCCCCGGAGGGTCCCGCGGTTGACGATCACCCCGCCCCGGACCAGATCCAGCGTACAGTCGGCGGTATCGTCACAGGGGGCGTCGAGCACGGCCCCCTCGCTGATTAAAATAGGTACGGAGGTCTCCCGGAAATGGGTCAGGGTGACCTCGCCGTCGATGACCAGGGGCTTCTCGCCCTGGCAGTGCTGGATAAATTCCTCCTCGGTAGAGACGTGGACGGCGTCGGCAAGCAGCGCCTCCTGGTCCAGCACCAGATAGTGGGACTGATGCCATGGATCTTCCGCCGCCCCCTGGGTGGGGTCAAATTCGCCCCAAACGTCTATCCTTCCGTCTGGGGCGCGGATGAGGCCGTCCTCCCGCTCCAGCCAGAACATATGGGTGTACAGCTCTCCGCCGGAGCCCACCGAGACGGTCCCGCCGTCCACGGTGCGCAGCAGGGCGATGCTGTCCAGGCTGCCCTCTACCTCCACGCGGCCCCCCTGGGCCACGGTGAGGCCGTTTCTGAAGTCCACGCCCCCATCCTTCTCAATGCGCAGAGGCTTGGTGAGGGTGACGGGCTGGCTCACCTTGAGCCAGATGCCCGCAGGGACGACGACGCTGTCCACGGTGTCATCCTCCAGCTGGCTGAGCAGGCTGTGCTCGCTGGAGGCCGTCATGGAGCGGGCCGGGTCTGTGGACTGTGTCCCCGGCTGGCTCTCCAGCCCCTGGGAGGGCGCGCCGGGCGTGTCCGCCTGCCCCGGCCCCAGCAGCCGGGGCAGCAGCGCCGCCAGCAGGATCACCAGGGCCAGCGCCGCCGCGGCGCCTCCCGCCAGCGGCCTGTTCCGCTTCAGCCACGCCGCCGGGTCGAAGGAGGGCGCGGGTTTGTCCTCCGCCGGGGCCGTCTCCACGGTCCGTTCTCCGCTGTCCACGCCGCCCGCATCCGCCGCGGCAGCGGCGGGCTCCGTCTTGCTGTCCTTCTCCTCCGCCGCGCCGGGCACAAAGCCCTCATACAGCGCGGTGTGGAACTCCTCCATGCTCTGGAACCTCCGCCTGGGGGCAACGCCCATGCCGTACAGCAGGGCCTTCTCCTGCCGCTGGGTCAGGTCCACCCCCAGCTTTCGGGGCGGCACCAGCTCGTCCTCCACCAGCCGGTCCATGGCCTGGGGCGGCTTTTTGCCCGTCAGGCAGTAGTAGATGGTGGCCGACAGGGCGTATACGTCCGTCCACGGCCCCTGCCCCTTGCTCTGGTACTGCTCCACCGGGGCGTAGCCGTGCTTGAGGGCGATGGTCAGGGTGTTGCCCCCGTCGGCGGACTGGCGGGCGCAGCCGAAGTCCAGCAGCCGCACCTCGCCCTTTTCGATCATCAGGTTTTCCGGGCTGATGTCCCGGTGGATCAGGCCGTTTCCGTGCATCTCCTTCAGGGCGAAAAACAGCGGCTCGATGAGATACAGCAGCTCTCCGGCGGGAATGCGCCCGCCCCGCTGCTCCACCAGATCCTTGAACGTGGTGCCCTCCACGTACTCCATGACGATATAGGCGGTGTGGTTGGCCTGGAAAAAGTCCCGTGCGTTGACGATGGTGGGCTGTTTATCCATCCGGGCGATGGTCCGGGCCTCCTGAAGGAATTTCTCCAGCCCTTTGTCGTAGTTGACCCCCGCCGCGCCGGTGTAGCTGGATACCTCCAGGGACGCCTGGGAAACCCGGCTGGCCTTATCCGTGGGGAAATACTCCTTGATGGCCACCTTCAGCTCCAGCTGCAGGTCACAGCCGATATAGGTAATGCCAAAGCCACCCTCCCCCAGCACCCGACCCACCAGGTAGCGGTCCTTCAGCACCGTGCCCGGGGGCAGGTGGTGGGGGGACGGGGTATAGCTGCCCTGGGTCAGCCCGCAGGCCCCGCAGGGCTTCCCCTCCTCCACGGGGGACATGCAGTAGGGGCAGAAATTGTGTTCCATCCGGCTCACCTTCTCTCTGTACAGATTTCATTATAACCGCGTACGCGCTGATTTGCACGATTTATTTGCCCAGGCTCCGCAGCAGGGCCAGTAGCCGCTGCCAGAGGCTGGGGCGAGGCGGCGGAGGCGGAGGCGCCAGGTCCGGGAACAGCCGCCGGGCGAACTCCCCCATGGTCTGGGGCCGGGCCTGTGGGAGCACCTCCAGCCCCCACAGCAGGGCGTCCTCCTCCTCCGGCGACAGCGCCACACCCAGGGCGGTGGGCCGTTTGAGCCGGGCGGAGTCGCCGCCCAGCAGCCGCTCGGTGGACTGCGCCGGCACCGTGGCGGTCAGGCAGTAGTAGATGGTGGCGGCCATGGCGTACACGTCGGTATAGGTGCCCTGCCCGTGGCTCTGGTACTGCTCCACCGGGGCGAAGCCGTGCTTGAGCATGACGGTCATGGACTTGCCGTCCTCCATGGAGCGGGCGCTGCCGAAGTCCAGCAGCTTCAAAGAGCCGTCCGGCATCCACATGATGTTGTCCGGGGCGATGTCCCGGTGGATCACCTTTTTCTCGTGGAGCAGGCTGATGTCATACAGCAGCCCTTTCAGCGGCGGCAGCAGCTTTTCCGGCGGAATGCGCTTGCCTGTCTTTGGGTCCACCATGCGGTGCAGCGGCGTGCCGTCCAGGTACTCCATGACCAGGTAGGCGGTGTTGTTGGTCTCCAGGTATGCCAGGGCCTGGACCACTGAGGGCATCCCCTCCAGCTCGGAGAGCACCCGGGCCTCCTTGACGAAGCTGTACCGCCCGCCCTCATAGACCTCCTCCATACCGGGCAGGGCCTCCACAGTCATGCCGTCGTCGCCCCGCCTGGCGCACCGGGTGGGGAAGTACTCCTTCACCGCTACCCGGCAGCGGGTGGACGGGTCAAAGCCGATGTAGGTCGTTCCAAAGCCGCCCTGGCCCAGCACCGTGCCCAGATGGTAGCTGTGCTCCCCGCAGTTCAGCACCGTGCCCACCGGGAGCAGCTGGGGCGGGTTCTGTTTATAGAGGTCGCCGCCGCAGTGGGAGCAGGAGCAGCGGGTATCCTGGCCGGGGGGCAGCTCAGGCTCCATGCTCATGCAGTTGGGGCACAATCCCTTTCCCAGGCTTGCCAGGATCATGACAGGCTGCCTCCCTTGCCGGTGATGACGAAGCTCTCCCGTTCCGTGCCGAGGTAGAACTGGTCCCCTACGCGCAGCGGCACGGGCTGGTTGGGGGCCAGCCTCCGCCCTCCGGCCAGGAAGGTGCCGTAGCTGGAGCCCAGGTCGGTCAGCGTCACCTGGGCGCCGGACAGGGCGACCACGCAGTGCCGGTGGCTGATGCCGGGGGTCCCGTCGGGGTAGACCAGGTCGTTGGCGGCGGGGTCCCTGCCGATGCGCACCTGGCCGTTGATGGCGAACCGCCGCCCGGCAAAGGTCCCGCTCTGCCCCTGGACGCGCAGCTGTGGCGTGAGTGCGGGGTCGGCCATAAATTTGGGGATGTCCCCGCCGGAGGCCGGCTTTTTCCGCCGCGCCGCCACAATTACGATCACAAGGACGGCGAGGACCGCCGCGGCTGCGATCGCGATCACCAGCGCGGTGGGGAAGCCGGAAGATACAGCGGAGTCGTATTCTATGCCGATGCCGTCCAGCACCCGCATCACATGCTCGCTGGCCACCGAGCCGGAATGGTTGGTCTCGGAGCTATTTATCCCATTCAGGTTAAAGGAGATGGTATTGACCCCCACCACGGCCCCTTTCTCGTTGATGAGGGGGCCGCCGGAGTTTCCGCCGTTGATGGCCGCGTCATGCTGGATGATGCGGGCGTTGGCGCCGGAGTAGTCCACAAAGCGGGACACCACCCCCGTGGTGACGGTGACGCTCTCCACGCTTCCGGCGTAATCGGTGTGGCGGCGCTCATCGGTGGTGGCCGCGTCGGCGCTGAGGGGATAGCCCAGGGCATAGACCGTGTCGCCCACCTCCACGCCGCCGCCCTCCGCCGGGGCCAGCGGCAGGGCCGTCCTGCCCTCTACCGGCTCCGCGGCACGCAGCACGGCCAGGTCCGGCTCGTCCTCATCGGCCACGTAGATGACGCTGCACGGCACCGACCGGCTGGAATCCAGGCCGGTGCCGTCGGAGTAGGCGTAATCGTCCCGCAGCAGGTAGGCCCGGATCAGCTTATGATTCACCTGAACAGTTTCGTCCTTATACTGGGAGGAGTACTCCCGCAGGCCCGCCTCGCCCTGTATATAGTAGATCAGCTCATAGGTGCTCCACTCCTGCGCCGAGTCCGCCACCACATGGCGGTTTGTGACAAAGATGTCCGTTTCCTTTCCGGCCTTGCCCACGCCGAAGGAGGACCCCACTGCAGGAAGCGTCACTCCCAAGGACTCATCACCCAGATACAGCTCATAGAGCGCCAGCACCCGCGCCACACCGCTGCGGCTGCCGGCGGCGGCGTTTCCGCCCGACGCGGCCATCGCCGTGCTTGTGAGGGCAAAAAGCAGCACAAAAGCCATGAAAACCGATATTATTCTCCGTTTCATTGTCAATTCCCCCATTTTTTGTCATTTCTATTTGTCCACCCAAACCGCGGCGGCGGTGTTGTTGTCGTTGTCCGCCGGAATCCGCTCCTTCAGCCGCCGGCGCATTCGCTCCAGCCAGTCCTCCGGCCCGGCGGCCTCCGCCAGGTCCTGCTCCATCTCCGGCTCCAGAACGTACTCCCAGAAGCCGTCGCTGCACAGCAGGAAGGCGTGCTTCCCGACGTCCAGCTCCCGTTCGCCGGTCTCCACCGCCAGCTCGTCGTCCTGGCCCAGGGCCCGAAGCACCCGGCTGCGGTCCTCGTGGAAGCGGATCTGCTCCGCGGTGATGTCCCCCAGCAGCACTCCCAGCTGCGCCGCGCTGTGATCCCTGGTCTGGAAGGCCAGCGTTCCATCCTGAAAATAGTACAGCCTGGAGTCCCCGGCGTGGGCCCAGACGGCTTTTCCCCCGGCCAGGGTCAGCGCCGCCACCGTGGTCTTCATGGCGCACTGGGGCGTCTGGATGGCCAGCACCCGGCGGTTTGCCTCCCGCACCAGGGCCTTCAGCGTTTCGGCGTCCGCCGTCCCGTCCCAGCCCCGGCAGATGCTCTCCGCCGCCGCCGCCGAGGCCAGCTCCCCGCCGCCGTGGCCCCCCAGGCCGTCGGCCAGCACCAGGCACAGCGCGTCCTCTCCCCGGGCGGCATATCGGACCGTGTCCTCGTTCCGCTCACGGCCTCCAACATCCGTATAGCTCGCGATATCCAGCATAGGCGTCCTCCTCCAACCGGTCAGCAGTTCAAGATGACCGCCGTATAGTTGTCCTGATTCTGATAGCCCTTGGCGCGGATGGCGCTGTCCAGCGCCTGGGCGGTCTGCCCCGGGCCCTGGGACAGTGCGGCGGTCAGCTCCTGCTGGGTGAGGGCGTTGTACACCCCGTCGCTCATCAGGATGAACCGGTCCCCTGGCAGCACCGCCACGGGCTCGGCGGGCAGGTCGATGTACTTGAGCTGTCCCATACCCAGAAAGCTGGTCAGCCCCGCCGCCTTGGGATGGCCGGCCGCCCCCTCCAGCGTCTCCTCCCCGTTCACATAGCGGATATACAGCTCGTTGCGGTAGACGTGCTCCCGGTTGAGCTGGTACAGCACACCCCGGCGGTAGAGGCAGATGCGGCTGTCCCCGATGGACAGGTAGTGAAACGCCCCGCCCCGGATGAGCCCCGCCGTCAGAGTGGAGCCGCTGCGGTAGGCGCCGTCCTCCCCCAAAAGGCGGTTCACCGCCGAGTTGGCCCGCTCCGCCAGCTGCAGCAGCACCTGCTGGGGCGTGCCCTGGGTGTGGTAAAAGCCCTGGGCCATGGCGGATACCGCCGCTTGGCTCACCTTGTCCCCGTCGGACAGGCCACCCATGCCGTCGGCCACCACCGCCAGCAGCCCGGCGGTTTCCTCCGCCGGGGAGACAAAAAAGCAGTCCTGCTGGCCGGACCGGGCCCCCTGCTCGTGGAGCTTCTCTACCGTGAGGGCGCCGTTCCACCGGGCGTCCGCCTCCGAAACGTGCGGCGCTTTTTTTCGGCGGCGCAGCCAGGCCGACACCGATGCCGCAGCTCCGGCCGCCAGCAGCCCGGCCAGCAGGCCCAGACCCGCCCAGCCCCCGCAGGAGATACCACCCGCTCCCGGCCCGTTCAGCCACAGGGACAGCGTCCCGGCCCCGTTTTCAGCGGGGGCCGTCTCCACAAAGGCAGCTCCTTCCGCTCCCGGCGCCGCAGTCTCTATCACAGGCGAGGAAAAGACCTCCTCCCCAACGGAGGAGGTCCCTTCCGGCCCCATATGATTTGTATCAGGCATTTCCCGATTCCCTCTTTTCCCAGCTAAACCGCTCCCCGCACAGCCCCACAAAAATTAGCTTTGTTGTGCCAATGGAGATGATGTCATAGTTCTTGATCTCAATGGCCTGGAGAACGGCGTGGCCGTTGACTTTAATCAGGTTGCGTCCGGCGGAGGGGCCGACGAAATACAAGTGCTCGCCGCTGTCATAGGCCACCATGGCGTGGTTCTGGCGGGAAATCTGCTGGTCGCCCCGGATGCGCACGTCCCCAGATTCCCGACCGATGTAGTTGTACCCGGCGTGGAGTCGATAGTCTGTGCCCCGGGCGGGTCCCTCAATGCACACCAGCCAGCCCACCACCGGCTCGGCGATATCACCGTCGGCCTTGCCGCCGCCGATGATGGTGGGCACGTCAAAGGGATTGCCGCCGCCGGACACCGGGGCGCTGCCGTCCGGGGGAATTGTCGCGCCGAAATTGGCGTTGTAATTGCCGACGGGCCCACCCATAGGGGCCTTAGTCGGCGTGAATCCCCCACTCAGCGGCTCGGTGTGGCTGAATTCGCCCCCGCCTCCGCAGTGGGGACAGGCGGCGCTCTTAGCGCTGTCGTAGGGATGGCCGCAGCTGGGGCAGGTGACCATCGACGTCTTGATTTCCATGGTATCGTCCTCCTCATTGGTTTGATCTGTGTGGTGTGATCAGAGCTTCTCAAGGCAGGGTGAGCTGGAACAGGCAGCGGGTGTCGCCCAGATAGAACCGGCTCCCCGCCGCCAGCTGGGCCGGGTAGCTGGGCGGCAGCTTCCGCCCGTCCCCCATAAAAGTGCCGTAGGTGGAATTCAGATCCATCAGCACCGGAACCCCTTGCTGCCACCGGATGCAGCAGTGTTGACGGCTGACGCCCGGGGTACCCGCAGGAAGGCGGACGGCACAGGAGGGATCGCACCCGAACAAAAGCCCGTCCTGCCCTACCGGGTAGGACTGCCCCCGCAGGGGGCCGGACAGGGCGGTGGCGTACAGCGTATTGCCCTGCATGGGCCGGGATGCGGGGTTTGCCTGGGACGGGGGTGGCACCGCGCTCCGCTGCGGCCAGACGAAGTCCGTTTTTTTGATAAAAACGGCCAGGAGAAAGCCGATGGCAACCGGAAGTTGTAACCCCGGCAGCAGGCCGCTGAAGGTACAGCACAGCATTCCCAGCTTCCCCAATCCGGGGCGGTTGAAATATCGCCCCAGCAGCAGCGGCAGCAATCCCACCAGGGCCCCCGACAGCATCAGCGCCGCAGCCCACAAGATGAAGTGGATGACCGGCATCCCATCGACCTCCCAGCCCGCTTGATGTGGAACATTTTAGCATATTGGTCCGGCGCAGCGTCCATGGGGTTTCCAGGAATCATTTTCGATCAACTATGGCAGTGACCGTGCGCGTGGGGTTATCAGAAATCTATTTTTATCAGAAGCAAGGAACCTTTTTCAGCTTGTTGAGATTGTCTACAATCGTCACATCATGATCGGCGGCACAATCCATAAAAGCACGGATCGCCGCAAAACGAGCATTGCGCGTAAGAATAGAGCACCTATGCGGTTCTGTCCCTGCAAAACGGTGACGACATCAAGACCGTACAGGGCAATCTGAGCCATGTCACTGCTGCCTTTACCCTGGACGTATACGGCCACGTTTCAGAACGCATGAAAGAAGACAGTGCCAACTGGATGCAGCAGTACATTGAGAACCTCTAAAACTAGTAAGGGTCAAATGAATACAAGAAACCCCTGGAACCATGTAGTTCCAGGGGTTTGCGTGGCAGCGGATGAAGGATTCGAACCCTCACAAACAGAGTCAGAGTCTGGTGTGCTACCATTACACTAATCCGCTATCTTGCCGCTCTCTTGAGCGACCGTAGGTTATTATACCAAAATAGCGGCATTTGTCAACCCTTTTTACGAAAGTTTTCAGAAAAAAAGAGAATGCTTCCAAAGAGCTGAAATAGGCTCAAATAATCTGATTTTTCAGCACTCCAAGCCCCTCAATCTCCACCTCCACCTGGTCGCCGGGGATCATCGGTCCCACGCCCGCCGGGGTGCCGGTGGCCACCACGTCCCCCGGCTCCAGCGTCATGGAGGCGGTGATAAACTCCAAAAGCTGTGGAACGGGCGTGATCAGATCGTCTGTATTCCCCTGCTGCATCACCTTGCCGTTCAGGCGGGTGGCCAGCTTCAGCCCCCCGGGCCCCGCCTCGTCCGTCACCCAGGGCCCCACCGGACAAAATCCGTCCATGGATTTGCCCCGGGTCCACTGGCCGTCGTGCTGCTGCACATCCCGGGCGGTGACGTCGTTCAGGCAGGTATAGCCCAGCACATAATCCAAGGCGTCCTTTGCCTTTATATGTTTCGCCTGGCGGCGGATCACCACCCCAAGCTCCCCCTCAAAATCCAGCCGCTCCACAAACTCCGGGGCATGGACCGCGCCCTCGGGCCGGTTCAGGGTGTTGGGGCCCTTGAGGAACAGCACCGGAAAGCCGGGGGGCTCCGAACCCATCTCCTTGGCGTGCTCCACATAATTCTTCCCCACACACACGATTTTGGTCGGCTCGCAGGGGGCCAGCAGCTTGCACTGGCTCAAGGGCAGCTTTCCTCCGTCATAGTCCAGTCCCTCGTAGGGCGGCTTACTCAGCGTAAGAACCTCCTCCCCCTTGACGACCCCCCAGCATGGCCCTTCAGAGCGCTCAAAACGCACATATTTCACCCAATCATCCCTCCAAATGGTTCAAAATCTGACCCAGCAGCTCTCCCCTGCCCTCTCCCTTTTCCGCGGAGAACAAAATCAGCGGCACGGCCTCCGGCAGGGCCAGCGTGTCCCGAATCTGCCGGGTATTGCCTTCGATCTCACTTTTTTTCAGCTTGTCCAGCTTATTTGCCACCACGAGAAAGGGCTTTTGCGCACTTAAAAACACCTCGGCCATGGTGCAGTCGTCCGCCGTGGGCCTGTGGCGGGCGTCCACAATGAGGATTCCCAGCGCCATCCGCCCGGGGTCCGCGAACCACGCCTCGATGAGCCGTCCCCAGCGGTCCCGCTCCTGCTTGGACACCTTGGCGTAGCCGTAGCCGGGCAGGTCCACCAGGTAAAGCTTCTGATCGATGCAAAAATAGTTGATGTGGGTGGTCTTGCCCGGCGCGGAGCCCACCCGGGCAAAATTTTTCCGGTTGAGCAGGCGGTTGAGCACCGACGATTTGCCCACGTTGGACCGCCCGGCAAACACCACCTGAGGGAGCATGTCCCGGGGAAAGTCCGCCGGCTTTGCCGCGGAGCGGACAAACTGCGCCATATTCCAATTGACCGTCATGAGGGCCTCCTCTACTGGCGCAGGTTGAGGTTGAAGCCGTGTCCGGCGGCGCTGGGTACCTCCGGGAGCTTGCGGGCCGCGTCCGCCGCCTGGACGGGCAGCGGTCCGGCCAGCGCCTGGGACAGCGCCTCGTCCACCTGCTTCACTGTCACAAAGCTGAGGGCCGCCCGTACGGTCTGGTCGATCTCCTCCAAGTCCTTCTCATTGTCCGCCGGGATAATGACTGTGGTCATTCCGCTGCGCAGAGCGCCCATGGTCTTTTCCCGCAGGCCGCCGATGGGCAGCACCCGGCCCCGGAGCGTTACCTCCCCCGTCATGGCCACGTCCCGGCGCACAGGCACGCCGGTGAGGGCGGACACCATGGCGGTGGTGATGGCAATTCCGGCGGAGGGCCCATCCTTCGGCACGGCTCCCTCCGGAAAGTGGACATGGATGTCCCTGGTGCTGTGAAACTCCGGGTCCACCCCCAGCTGAGCGGCCCGGCTGCGCACATAAGACAGCGCCGCCTTGGCGGACTCCTTCATCACGTCTCCCAGGTTGCCGGTGAGCGCCACCTTGCCCGTCCCCGGCACCACGTTCACCTCCACCTCCAGCAGCTCGCCCCCCACTGAGGTCCAGGCCAGGCCGTTGACCACACCCACCAGCGGCTCCTGGGAGGGCAGGTCCTTCAAATAGCGTCGAGGTCCAAGAAGCTCTTGTAAATCATACTCTGTAATGTGAATCTGCTTTACATGATCTCTCACAATTCTGGCCGCGCACTTCCTGCACACAGCGGCTAGCTTCCGCTCCAGCAATCGCACGCCGGACTCCTTGGTGTACCCGGCGATGAGCTCCTCCAGCCCCCGGTCGCTGATCTTCACCTGTCCCCGGCGCAGTCCGTGCCGCTTCAGCTCCCGGGGCAACAGGTAGCGCTTGGCGATCTGAAGCTTTTCCTTGTCCGTGTAGCTGGGAAGCTCAATGACCTCCATCCGGTCCAAAAGAGGCTTGGGGATGGTGTCGGTGGTGTTGGCGGTGGTGATGAACATCACGTCGGACAGGTCAAAGGGAACTTCCAAATAATGGTCTCGGAAGGTGCTGTTCTGCTCAGCGTCCAGCACCTCCAACAGGGCGGCGGCCGGGTCCCCCCTGTGGTCGCTGCCCACCTTGTCGATCTCATCCAGCAGCAGCACCGGGTTGGCGCTCCCCGCCTGCCGGATGCCCGCGATAATCCGCCCGGGCATGGCCCCCACATAGGTCTTGCGGTGGCCCCGGATGTCCGCCTCGTCCCGAATGCCGCCCAGAGAGATGCGGGCCATCTTGCGGTTGATGGCCCGGGCCACGCTCATGGCAATGGAGGTCTTGCCTACGCCCGGCGGGCCTACCAGGCAGATGATCTGCCCCTTCACGCCGGGGGCCAGCTGCTTCACCGCCACGAACTCCAAAATCCGCTCCTTCACCTTGTCCAGCCCGTAGTGGTCGGCGTCCAATACCTTCGATACCGCCGCCACACTCACCCGCTCCCGGGTTTTCGTCTGCCAGGGCAGCTCCAGGCAGGTGTCCAAATAGGTGCGGATCACCGCCGCCTCTGACGAGCTGTAGGGCTGCTTTTCCAGATGCTTGACCTCTTTGAACAGCTTCTCGCTCACCTCCACCGGCATTTTAGCCTCAGCGATCCGGCGGCGGTAATCGGCAATCTCATCGTCCTCCTCGCTGTCCCCCAGCTCCCGCTGGATGACCCGCAGCTGCTCCCGCAGGAAGTAGTCCCGCTGGCTGGCGGCCACCTGCTCGTGGATCTTGACCGCCAGCTCGCTCTCCACCTCTAAGATCTCCACTTCCCTGCCCAAAATGCGGCACAGGCGGTCCAGCCGCCGGACAGGCCGCAGCTCCTCCAGCACCACCTGCTTGTCCTCAAATCGAAGGGGCAGGTTCTGGGCGGCATAGTCCGCGATATAGCCGGGGTCGTCACTGGCCAGCAGCTTCAGGTAGATCTCCGGCGTGACCCGGTCGGACAGCTCGGTATATCGCTCCATCTGGCTGTAGATCTGACGGATGGCCGCCTCTGTCCGGGGAGAGGTTCCCCCTGAGGAGACCGGCTCAGTCAGGTATTCCACCTCGGCGGTGAGATAGGGCTCCGTCCCCACAAGCCGCAGCAGGCGACCCCGGCTGTGCCCCTCCACCATCACCCGGACGCCATTCTCCGGAAGGCGCAGGATCTGCTTCACGCTGGCTATGGTGCCAATGGCGTACAAGTCGTTCTGAGTGGGGTTTTCCACCGTAAGGTCCCGCTGGGTCACCAAAAATATATCGCGCTTCTCCCCCATGGCCTCCTCCAGGGCCTGGATAGAGGCGGTACGGCCCACGTCGAAATGGAGCATCAGCTGGGGAAACACCGTCAGCCCCCGCAGGGCCAGCACCGGGATGGTTACCCCCAGCGGCTCCAGCTCACGCTTGTCCGTCATCAGGGTCACTCCTTTCGTTCTCAAAAGAGGGGCGGGCTGCCGCCCACCCCTCCGATACGTTCCATATCAGGACACGTTTCCCCTGGGGGAAGCCTGCCCGCCTTTTTCTGAGCGCAGCGCCGCAGCGCCCAGCCGGGGCCGCGCGGGGCGGCCCTCCTGACGCTGCACGTCCGCCTCGCGCTCGCCCCGGATGGCCTCCGCCGTGATAGTCACCTTGGCGATGCTCTGGTCGGAGGGCGCGTCGTACATCACCGGGGTCATGACCTCCTCCAGCACCGCACGCAGGCCGCGGGCGCCGATCTTGCGCTCCAGTGCCTTGTCGGCGGCGGCGTCCAGCGCCTCCGGCGTAAACTCCAGCTCCACGTTGTCATAGTCCATCAGGCACTTGTACTGCTTCACCAGGGCGTTCTTCGGCTCGGTGAGGATGCGCACCAGCTGATCCCGGTCCAGCGCCTTCAGTGTGGTGATGATGGGCAGACGGCCCACCAGCTCCGGGATGATGCCGAACTTCAGCAGATCGTGGGGCTGGACGGCCTTGAAAATATCCTCTTTCTCCCGCTCCGCCGCGGTCTTGACCTCGGAGCCGAAGCCAATGGTCTTTTTGTCCAGCCGCCGCTCAATGATCTTATCCAGGCCATCAAAGGCGCCGCCGCAGATGAACAGGATGTTCTTGGTGTCGATCTGCAAAAACTCCTGGTGGGGATGCTTGCGCCCGCCCTGGGGGGGGACGTTGGCCACTGTGCCCTCCAGGATCTTCAGCAGGGCCTGCTGCACACCCTCCCCGGACACGTCCCGGGTGATGGAGGTGTTTTCACTCTTTCGGGCGATCTTATCGATCTCGTCCACGTAGATGATGCCCCGCTGGGCCAGCTCGATGTCGTAGTCGGCGGCCTGCACCAGGCGCAGCAGGATGTTTTCCACGTCGTCGCCCACATAGCCCGCTTCCGTGAGGGTGGTGGCGTCGGCGATGGCAAAGGGGACCTTCAAAATGCGGGCCAGGGTCTGGGCAAACAGGGTCTTGCCGCAGCCGGTGGGGCCCACCATGAGGATGTTGCTCTTTTGCAGCTCCACATTGTCTCCGCCGCCGAAATAGATGCGCTTGTAATGGTTGTATACCGCCACCGACAGCGCCACCTTGGCGCTGTCCTGACCGATGATATACTCGTCCAGCACCGCCACCATCTCTTTGGGGGTGGGGATGACGTCAGGAATGTCCGGCGCGGCGGGGGCGTCGTCGTGCTCATCCCCCAGGATGCTCATGCACAGGTGGACACACTCGTTGCAGATATAGGCGCCGGGACCGGCGATGATCCGCTCCACCTGCTCCTGATGCTTGCCGCAAAAGGAGCAGCGCACAGATTTGTAGTCGTCTCTTGCCATATTCTGGTCCCTCCTTTCAGGAAAGCGCCAAAGAGCGGAGGCAAAGCCCCGCTCTTCAGCTCACTCAGCGATTGGTGATGATCTTGTCGATAAGGCCGTAGTCCAGCGCCTCCTGGGCGGTCATGAAGTTGTCTCGTTCGCAGTCGGCGGTCACCTGCTCCACATTTTTGCCGCAGTTGTCGGCCAAAATAACGTTCATCCGTTTCTTGATGATCTCCAGCCGCTTCATGTGAATGGCCATGTCGGTAATCTGGCCCTGGGTCCCGGCGGAGGGCTGGTGTATCATGATCTCGGCGTTGGGCAGGGCCATCCGCTTGCCCTTGGCGCCGGAGGACAGCAGGAAGGCCCCCATAGACGCCCCCATACCCACGCAAATGGTGGACACATCACACTTAATGTACTGCATGGTGTCGTAGATGGCCATGCCATCGGTGATGGAACCGCCGGGGCTGTTGATATAGAACTGGATGTCCTTGTCCGGGTCCTGGGCCTCCAGGTAGAGCAGCTGGGCCACCACTAGGGAGGCCGTGGTGGCGTTGACCTCCTCGCCTAAGAATACAATGCGGTCGTTGAGCAAACGGGAAAAAATGTCGTAGGACCGCTCACCGCGGCTGGTCTGCTCCACTACATAGGGGACTAAACTCATGATGCTTCTCCTTTCAGATGGGGGAATGTTCGCCACTCCCGCCGGCGCTGGCTATTATGCCCATTGACCGCCGGAAGTTATTCCCTCCCGCTCTCAAAAAGGCGCGGTTTTCCGCTTATTCCTCAGTTTTCTCAGGCTCCTCGGCGGGCTCTTCCGCCTTGTCGGCCTTCTTGGCCGCCTTTTTGGCGGGCTTCTTCACAGCGCCCTTTACCAGCTCCAACGCCTTGCGGACCAGCAGGTCGTGACGGACATCATCGGGGTTCACGATGGCCTTGACCTTGTCCACCTCCATGCTGTACTGCTCCGCCAGCTTGCCAATCTCCTCGTCCACCTCGGCGTCGGTGACCTCCATGCCCTCGGCGGCGGCCACGGCCTCCAGGGCCAGGTCGCTGCGCACGGCCCGGTCGGCCGCGGTCTTGGACTGGGCCTTCATGTCGTCCAGAGTCAGGCCCATCATCCGCAGATAGTCCTCAAAACCAATGCCCTGGCTCTGGATGCGGTTGGCGTAATCCTCCAGCATCTTGTCGCCCCGGTAGTCCACCATGGCCTGGGGCACCTCGCACTCCAGCTTCTCCAGCAGAGCGGTGACGACTGCCTCCTCAAAGTCCCGGTCGGCCTGCTCCTGACGGCGGGCCTTCAGCTTCTCGCCCAGGTCCTTCTTGAACTCGTCCAGGGTGTCAAACTCGGACACGTCCTTGGCAAACTCGTCGTCCACCTCGGGCTCCTGCTTCTCCTTCACCTCGTGGACCTTGACCTTGAACACCACCTGGGCACCGGCCAGCTCGGGGGCATAGTCCTCCGGGAAGGTGATGTCCAGGTCCTTCTCGTCGCCGGCCTTCATGCCGATGACCTGGTCCTCGAAGCCGGGGACAAAGGAGCCGGAGCCCAGCTCCAGGCTGTAGTTCTCCCCCTTGCCGCCCTGGAAGGGCTCGCCGTCCTTAAAGCCCTCGAAGTCGATCACGGCGGTGTCGCCCTTCTTGGCCTTGCGCTCCACGCTCACCAGGCGGGAGGCGCGGTCGATGTAAGGCTTCAGCTCACCCTTGATGTCGGCGGCGGTGACCTTCACCTCGGGCTTGGCAACGCTCAGGCCCTTGTAGTCCTTGATGGACGCCTCAGGCTTGACGGTGATGGTGGCCTTGAAGGTAAAGCCGTCGGCGCTGGCCTCCAGCACCTCCAGCTGGGGATAGGCCACGGGCTTGATGCCGGTCTCCTTCAGCGCGGCCTCATAGGCGTCGGGATAGGCCAGGGAGATGGCGTCGTCGAAAAAGATCTCCGCGCCGTACATCTTCTCCACCATCTTCCGGGGGGCCTTGCCCTTGCGGAAACCGGGGATGTTGATGCGGTTCTTCTGGCGGTTATACACCTTGTCGATGGCGGCCTGGAACTCAGCGGCGCCGACCTCGATCACCAGCTCAAAGGCGCTGTTCTCTTTTTTCTCGTTGCTCTTAATGTTCATGGTGTGTTCCTCCAAGCTTGGCCCGGCGGCGCGCCGCGGGCCTTCTTTCTAAATAATCCAATCTATTCTACCAGATAGGCGCGGAGATTTCCACTGTTTTTTTGCTTAATCTAAAATTTTTTTTGGACGGAAGCCGACAAAGTCCGCCGCCACCAGGTGGTAGTCCACGCCGCCCTGCTGGCCCTCCACAGCCAGGCGGTGGCTGGGGCCGTGGAGATGGCCGTAGCAGCACGTCCTCACCCCGTACCGCTCCATGAGGTCAACGATCTCCTGGCAGCGGTAGCCCCGATACAGGGGCGGGTAGTGGAGAAAGCACAGCTTCTCCCGCTCCCCCGCCGCCTTCAGCGACGCCTCCAGCCGGATGAGCTCCCGGTTGAACACCTTTTCCCAGTGAGGTGTGCCGTTTTCCTCAAAAAACCAGCCCCGGGTGCCGCATAAGGCGGTCTCGCCGTAAAGGGCGCAGTTGTTGTGGAGGATGTGGAGCCGGTCGAACCCGTTGGCCTGAAAAAAGGCGTTCATTTTGGCGGCGGTGTTCCACCAGTAGTCGTGGTTGCCCTTGAGCAGCCACTTCTCCCCCGGCAGCTCACCGTTGAGAAAGGCAAAGTCCTCCCTGGCCTCCTCCAGGCTCATCCCCCAGGACAGGTCGCCGCACAGCACCACCGTGTCGCCGTCCTCCACTGGGGCGAAACCCTCCCGGAGCTTGTCCACATAGCCCTCCCAGCCGCCGCCGAACACGTCCATGGGCTTGTCGGCCCCCAGAGACAGATGGGTATCTCCGATGGCGTAGAGAGCCATCCCATCACCCCTTATTTCAGGAAATCCAGCACACAGCTCTTCATGGCTGTTTTGTCCACCGTGCCGTCGAAGCGGCGGCGGCGCTTTTTGAGCCGCGCCAGGGGCGCCGGAGTGGGCACGCCGGTCACCTCGGTAAGCTGGTCCAAAATCTCCAGCCCACCCCTGTGCTCCCGCACCCCCAGGGCGTCCAGCACGCTGGAGCAGAATTTGAAGGGGCTGGCGGTGGACACCACCACGGCGGGGGTGTTGTCCCCAGTCTCCTCCCGGTACTCCTCCAGCACATGGAAGGCCACGGCGGTGTGGGGGTCGATGAGGTAGCTGCGCTCATTCCACATCCGGGCGATCATAGCCTTTGTCTGCTGGTCGTCGCAGTACCCGGCGCTGAACTCCCGCTTCAGCTTGGTGCGGATGGAGCTGTCCACCCGGTAGCTGCCGTACTGGGCCAGCTGGGACATGTACTCCCGCACCAGCTTGTCGTCCCGGCCGGACAGCTCGAAGAGCATCCGCTCCAGGTTGCTGGAGATGAGAATGTCCATGGAGGGGGACAGGGTGTTGTAGAAAGTCCGGTTGCGGTCATAGGTGCCGGTGTTGATGAAATCGGTGAGCACATTGTTCTGGTTGGAGGCGCAGATCAGCCGCCCGATGGGAATCCCCATGGCCTTGGCGTAGTAGGCCGCCAAAATGTTGCCGAAGTTTCCGGTGGGCACGCACACATTGACGGCCTGGCCCTTGGCGATGGCGCCGGCCTTGAGCAGGTCGCAGTAGGCGGAGGCGTAGTACACGATCTGGGGTAGGACCCGTCCCCAGTTGATGGAGTTGGCGGAGGACAGGAAGTAGCCCCGCTCCGCCAGCTGCGCGGCCAGCGCCTCGTCGGAGAACAGGTTTTTCACCCCGGCCTGGGCGTCGTCGAAATTGCCCACCACCGAGCACACCCCCACGTTGCCCCCCTCCTGGGTGACCATCTGGAGCTCCTGGATCTCGGACACGCCGTCCTTAGGGTAAAACACCAAGATCTTGGACTTGTCCACATTGCGGAACCCCTCCAACGCGGCCTTGCCCGTGTCGCCGGAGGTGGCCACCAGGATGCACACCGTCTTTTTCTCGTCATTCTTCTCCAGCGAGGCGGTGAGCAGGTGGGGCAGCACCTGAAGAGCCATGTCCTTAAAGGCGCAGGTGGGGCCGTGCCACAGCTCCAGGCAGTAGGTGCCGTCGTCCAGCTTGACCACCGGGGCGATGTCCTCGCTGGAGAATTTTCCCCCGCCGTAGGCCTCGGCGGCGTAGGCGGTGAGCTCAGAGGCGGCGAAGCCCTCCAAAAAACCGTTCATAATGTAGACGACTCGCTGCTGATAGGACATCTCCTTCATGGTCTCCACCGCGGAGGCGGGCAGTCGGGGCAGCACCGCCGGGGTCAGCAGCCCGCCGTCGGGGGCCAGGCCCTTGGCGATGGCCTGGGGGGCGTTCATGCGCAGGTCTTTATTTCTCGTGCTCAGGTAATTCATGGTCATCTCACTACTCTCATTAAATTATTGTAGAACAGGTCTTGGACGACCGTCTCTGTGTATCCATGGCGCAGCAGATGCTCATAGAGCCGGGGCAGGCTGTCGATGGCGGGCAGGGCGGGGATGGTGTCGCAGCCGTCCCAATCGCCGCCCAATGCGGCGCAGTGTTCGCCGCCCAGCTCCAGCAGCCGGTCCAGATGGGCACGGACCATATCCAGATCCCGGCTCCCTCCCACAAACCCCTCGTAGAAGTTGAGCCCGATCACGCCTTGATTCTTTATTATCGCAGTTATTTGCCCATCCGTCAAGTTCCTTGTGTGATCCCACACAGATTTTATATTGGAGTGGCTGGCGATAAAGGGCCGCCGGGCCATTTCAGCCACATCCCAGAACCCCGCCTCCGACAGGTGGGACACGTCCACCAGGATATGCAGCTCCTCCATTTTCTCCACAAACCGCCGCCCGATCTCAGACAATCCCCGCTCAGGCTGGTCGGAATGAGAGCCGGACAGGGCGTTGGCGTGATTCCATGTGAGGTTTATCGCCTTTACACCATCTTTCGCGGCCTGAACCAGCCGGCTCGGATCACAGCCCAGCAGCTCCGCCCCCTCCACCGACAGGAAGGCCGCCGCCCTCCCCTGGTCGTTGGCTGCCACCGCCTCGGCGGCGGTGCGGCACTGAACGATCTTGTCCCCGTTCCGGGCCATCTGGTCCTGGAAGCAGCGCAGGAGGGCCTGATAGGCCCGCTCCACCGAGTCCCCGCCGGGCGGGTAGCCGGTGTAGCCGTCGGCGGTCCACAGGGCGAAAAATTGGCAGTACCGCCCAAACCCCGCCGTCCGCTCCAGGGACACCATCCCGGAGTTGGACGCCAATCCCTCGTACTCCCGCCAGCAGCGGGAAATGGTATCGCAGTGGGCGTCAAATACAGAAATCGACACTGGAATCCCCCTAAAAAGCGTTTTCAATATAATATATGACGGGCTTGGCGGTATGGACCCCCTGGGGCGCATACACCTCCGCCACGTCGAAGCGGGGCTGGAGCTGGGTGGGGTGGCTCATCAGATAATATTGGGCGGCGGCCCGGAGCTTCCGCTGCTTGGAGGGGGTAACCGCCTCACAGGCCGCGCCGAATCGGGCGTTTTTTCGCAGCTTAACCTCCACAAAGGCCAGGTATCCTTCCTTTTTTGCCACAATGTCCAGCTCACCCATGCGGCAGCGGAAATTGATGGCGGCCACGGTCCACCCCTTCCGCCGCAGGTCCTCCGCCACCAGCGCCTCGCCCCATCTGCCCCGAACCCGGGCCTCTTCTCCTCCGCTCACAGCTTTTTTAAAAAGGTCCGGCGATGGATGGGACAGGGACCGAACTCCCGCAGCAGCTGGTAATGGCGCTTCGTCCCGTATCCCTTGTGGCGCTCAAACTCGTACTGGGGGTATCGCGCGGCCATCTCCATCATGTAGCGGTCCCGGCTCACCTTAGCCAGGATAGAGGCCGCCGCAATCGACATTGACAGGCTGTCTCCCTTTACAGCGGTTTGGTGAGGGGTCACAATGGCGCAGCGGTTCCCGTGGTCCCGGTTTCCGTCGACGAGGGCAAAATCCGCCTTGGGCTTCAGGCCGTCGATGGCAAGCTGCATGGCCTTCATCCGGCAATTTAAAATGTCCAGCTGGTCGATCTCCTCCGGCTCCACCCAAGCCACAGACCAAGCCTTGGCCTGGTCCGTGATCTGACCGTACAGCACCTCCCGGCGCTTCTCCGTCACCTGCTTGGAGTCATTGAGCCAGGGGAGCTCCAGCCCGTCGGGCAGAATCACCGCCGCGGCGTACACCCGGCCCGCCAACGGCCCAGCCCCCGCCTCATCGCAGCCGCACACGGCCCGATAGCCCCGCGCCGCCGCCTCACGCTCCAGTTCCCAACCAGGCACAGCCCTCTCTCCTCTCTACAAATCCTCTGGCGTCTCAAGTGTAAAGCGTCCCAACTTTCCACCTCGGAACTCGTCCAGCAGCACCTTGGCCATGCGCTCGGTGTCCGCCTCGCCGCGGGAGACCAGCATTCCCCGCTTCCGAGCGCAGCGCTCCAGCAGCTCCCAGCCCTGGACGCCCTCCGGCTCCGCCAGCTTATACCGGTCCTCCAGCGCTTTTGGGTAGCGGTCCCGAAGCAGCTCCAGCAGCGCGCAGGCCAGGCCCTCCACATCAGTGACCTCGTCCTTCACTGCTCCGGTGAAGGCCAGATGAAGGCCGGTGGTCTCGTCCTCAAATTTCGGCCACAGGATACCGGGCGTGTCCAGCAGCTCCAGTCCGGCGTCCACACTCACCCACTGCTTGCCTCGGGTGACGCCGGGGCGGTCACCGGCCTTGGCGGATTTCCGCCGGGCCACCTTGTTGATGAAGGTGGATTTGCCCACGTTTGGCACCCCCACCACCATGGCCCGGATGGGGCGGCCCACCTGCCCCTTGGCCCTCCACGCCGCCATCCGCTCCGCCAGAACCTTTTTCGCCGCGGCGGAAAACGTCCCGACTCCCTTTCCCGACTTGGCATCCGTCTCCAGCACGCCAAAGCCCTTTCCCTGAAACCAGCTCATCCAGCAGGCGGACATGGCCGGGTCCGCCTGGTCCGCCCGGTTGAAAATGATAAGCCTGGGCCGGCTTCCCACCATGGTGTCGATGTCCGGGTTGCGGCTGGAGATGGGGATGCGGGCGTCCACCACCTCGGCCACCAGGTCCACCAGCTTCACGTCGCTTTCCATCTGTCGCCGGGTCTTGGTCATGTGGCCGGGATACCACTGTATATTCACAGGCCCACACCTTCCTTATGAAATCAGCGCTTTTAATAAAAAAGGAGCGGTCACCCGCTCCTTTTTTATCGCGCAGCTTACAGATCTTCTTTGATCTTTGCGGCCTTGCCCACGCGGTCGCGCAGATAGTACAGCTTGGCGCGGCGGACCTTGCCCTTGCGGACGGTCTCCACCTTCTCGATGGTGGGGGCATGCAGGGGGAACACCTTCTCCACGCCCACGCCGTAGGAAATGCGCCGGACGGTGAAGCTCTCCTCAATACCGCCGTGCTTCTTGGCGATGACGGTGCCCTCGAACACCTGGATACGCTCGCGGCTGCCCTCCTTGACCCGGATGTGCACCCGGACAGTGTCACCCACGCGAACAGAAGGAGCTTCCTCCTTCATGTACTTGCCGCTGAATTGCTGAAGCAGATCCATTTGTATTTTCCTCCTAATTTCAGGCGTTCGTGCGTCCTGACCCATGGCCGCGCAGAGGACCGCCCTTTTTCAGACTTGACTAGTTTACCACAACCCTTACTGGTTTGCAAGACTTTTTTCCGTTTTTCGGCGGAAATTTATCCGCATTCCCGCCGCAGTGTCCCCAGCAGCATCCACAGGGCGGTGAGCAGCAGCGTCACGTTGGCGTAGTGGATGGCGGCCACCGCACCCACTCCCACCAGAAGCCCCACCACACAGCCGGACAAGGCCGTCATCAGCCGCTGCGCCCAGTCCACGTCCAGCCGGAGCGCCAGCAGTCCGTAGATCACCCGCCCGCCGTCCAGGGGCAGGACGGGGAGCAGGTTGAACAGCCCCACCGCCAGGTCCAGCGCCGCCGCCAGGGTCCAGCCCAGGGCCAGCGCCGCCGCGCCGGACAGCAGATTGGCCGCCGGACCCGCCAGCGCCACCAGGCTGTCCTGGCCATAGCTCAGCGGCGATGGGTAACCCATGCGCAGCTCCGCCCCCACCGCGGTCAGCGACAGTTTCTCCACCCGCCCCCCCAAAACGGCGGCGGCGGCCATATGGCCCAGCTCGTGAAGGGCGCAGGCCGCCAGCCCCCAGGGCAGCAGCCCCACCCCCTCGTCCAGCCAGAACAGCGCGCCCAGCAAAAGCAGAAAGCCGGGGGTCGCCTCCAGCCGGGGCCGGTCATGACAGGTCCACATAGTAGGCCGGGTCCAGCCGGATATCGTCTTTCTCTATGGTGAGGTGGAGGTGGGGACCGGTGGCGTTGCCCGTGTGGCCCACCAGGGCCACCGTCTGGCCGCAGGCCACCTGGTCCCCCTTGTGGACCAGCAGCTTGCTGCAATGGGCGTAAAAGCTGCTGACGTTGTTGTCGTGGTCGATCATCAGATAGTTCCCGAACTCGTCACTCGTCCCGATATACCGCACGGTCCCCGCGGCAAAGGCACCGATCTCCGCCCCCTCCTCTGCGCCGATGTCCAGCGCCAGATGGAACTCGTTTTTGCCGTTGATGGGGCTGTCCCGGTAGCCAAAGCCGGAGGTGGCACTGCCGTTGACTGGCACGGCGGTCTCACTGAGCCCCAGCTCATAAAAGGCGAGGCTCACGTTGCGGGGCAGCTTGACCCCGTCATCGGTATACTCCTGGGCCATCGCCGTCACCACCTGGGGCTGAGGGGCCTGGGAGGGTGCCGGCTCCGGCTGGTCCTGGACCGGCTCGTCCCCCTTTTGGACATACTGGCCGCCAGCCAAAAGGCCGTTGTTGTGGAGGTATGCCAGTCCTCCCCCGGCGGTCTGGCCCAGCAGCGTCACCGGGCGCTTTTGTCCCTCCGGCGGCGCCGGGGACGGGGACGGCTGCTCCGCCTCTCCCCCAAGCAGCGTGACCAGCAGCGCCTCCACCGCCCCGTGGACCGGCTCGCCATGGGAGAGGTCGGCTCCAAACCGCTGAAAGGCGGCCCTGAAATCCACGTTGGAGGAGGCGGCTGCCCGCCAGGCCTCCAGCTGAGCGGGAAACACGCCCCGCCCGATGTAAACCAGCAGAAACAGGGCCAGGCTCACCGCCAGCTGGACCATCATGCGCCGCTCTCCCTCGCTCCCGCTGTTTTTGGGCGGGCGCCTGGACCCCTGTGGAGCCCGCCGTCCCCTGCTGACCATCACACGCCTGGATGCCTCGCCCATGGCTGTCCCTCCTTGTCCATACCTTCTGGCTTACTGTATGTCCAAGGCTGAGATTTTATGCGGACTCGCACGGCGCACCGGTATTCCTCGCCCGCGAACCGGGCGGGGCCCTCGTGCCGGGCCCCCAAAGGAAACGCCCCGCGCGGTTATGGAAAGCTTTCCATAACCGCGCTTATCGCTATCCAGGCAAAATGAAAAGGAAGCGAGGACTTTCCCGTTAAACAGGAAAAGTCCCCGCAAATTTCTTTCCATAATACTTATGGGCTCAGCGATTTCAGCCAATCCATCAGTTTACTATCGGATTGCCATGCACCTGCCTCTGGAACAGGGGTTGGATATGCCTGCTCCAGTGCCTTTCGCTTCATCTCGGTGTCAGCACGAGCATATATTTCCGTGGTCTTAATATCGACATGGCCCAAGATATCACGAATATAGACGATATTGACACCGGATTGAAGAAGGTGCATAGCTTTTGTATGCCGCAAAATGTGCGGCGTAATCTTTTCATAACTGGCAGGTGCGTATTTTTGCAAAATATAAGTAATCCCTGCACGTGTGAATGGCCTGCCTTGTGGATTCAAGAACAGCTTTTCAGCACGTTTTTCTGGACTGGATAAGTTTTGTTTTTCAATTATGGATTTTTAGCAAATCCGCAGTTTTGGTAGAAAGCGGAACTTCTCTGGATTTGTTCCCTTTCCCGGTGAGTTGTATCCGTGCATACTTTCCAAGGCGTATATCGCCAACGGTTATATCCAGCAATTCAGATACTCTCGCCCCAGTATCGTATAACAGGCAGAGGATAAGCAAATCCCGGAATCCCTTTTCAGTAGATGGATCTGGTCCCTCCAGCATTTCCTTGATTTCCTCATATGAAAGATACTGAAGGACTGGTGCAGGACACTTTTTTGTGGGGATCTGGAGTATCTGCTCACAGTTATAAATATAGCGCGGGTTTTCCCGGCGAACAAACTTGAAAAAGGCTTTAATAGCAGACAGACGTTGATTCCGTGTCGATGCGGAATTTTTCTGCTCCACACAGAGCCAATTCAGGTAACCCTCAATCAGGTCAGAGGATAAGGCATCAATTGTGATTTTGTGTACAGGCAGTCCGCATTCTTCCTCACAATACACAAGTAAGCGGGAAAAGGCCGCCTCATAGGAAGCAAGTGTATTGTCACTGACTCCGCGCTGGCACGGCAGGTAGGACAGAAGATATTTACTCAACAAAGAGGCAAAATCCGTAGTTCTCATAACTTCACCTGCTTTCCCGGAAAGACATCGAAGCTGTTTTCAAACTTCGAAGTAATGTGAGGAAATGCTTCCGCCGTCAGACGCAGGTATTGCTGTGTTGAGGAAAGTCCAGCATGGCCCATATACGCAGACAAATATGGAAGTTTGGCGTTTAAATCTTCACCAGATTCAGCCCATTTTTGTAAACAATGAACCGCGAAAGTATGACGCAAATCATGGATTCTGGGCCCTTTACCTTTTCCACCATAGGATATCCCGGCATAATAGAGGAGTTGTCGCCATGCGTAGTAAACCGTGGTTGGACTGTAATGCTCGCCTTTTGGTGTTTGAAAGAAGGGAGAATTGGCATCTCTGTCTTTACATACCTGCGAGGCATATTCCGAACAATGATACATCAAGGATTTGGACATTGGTACCAGCCGTTCTTTACCAAACTTGCTGCTGCGTATGTGCAGGACCCCCTGCTCCAAATCCACATCAGCCATAATAAGGTTCAACCCCTCCGAAACCCGCAGGCCGCAGCCGTAAAGCATTCGGAATAGCAAACTCATTACATAGACGCGCTGCGGAGAAATCGGTGTGTATGGAAGATCATCCGCAGCAACAAATAACCGGGCAATTTCATCATGGCTAAAAATGTACGGAACAAAGCTGGATTCAACCCTTCGGATATCTCTGTCAACATATGCGGCAATACCAATTTTCTCTAAGTACTGCATGAATCGCCGAATTTCCGTAACACGGTAATAGTGGTTACGCGGAGTTTCGTTGACATCCTTTGTATTCCAACACTCCACCGCACTTTTGGAGGCATGATCCAATGGCTCACCTTTCGCAGCGCACATCCGCAGGAAACGGAGCAGCATCCGCATAGGTTTCTGTATTTGAACTCCAACACATTCCTTTTCAATCAGATATTCGTGGCATTTTTCTGATAAAACATTTTGAAATCCGGCCTTGCCGCAAAACTCGTCCAACGTAATCATAACTACACCTCCACATCTAACGCACAGTCCCGGAGGTGAGATATATCAACTTGCAAATACTTCTTCACAGTATCGGTTGAGGAATGACCCAGGATATTTGCAATGGTCGAAATGGGGATATTTTCTTCCATAAGCCTTGTAGCCAACGTGTGTCGCAACGAATGCATACCATGCTTACGCTTGGACAAATCAATCTTTGCCATCTGAGCATACCGGACAATAATGCCGCTCAGAGAGGACGTGTCTGAAAAGGCCATAATGGGAGTCCGACCTGTCAAGAAAATATTCTGAATTTCGGTCTTGGGCCGTCCGTATTTTAAGTAATCAACAACCTTGATTATCTCTGCAAAGCCTTGAAAAATAGGCACTTTCGCGGATATGGACAACCGAATTTACTACCGATTTACTACTTTTGCGGAAAGAGCCTTGATATGCGCAGCACCGCGAGAGCCAGCCGCCCGGACGGGGCAGCACACAGATAACCCCCTACAATGACAATTTCATATATCGACCATGACGGCGTTTCTTCACTCCCACGACAGGGAGAAAAGGAACGCCGCTTTTTTATGCCCTTTGTTACGCAGTAGGGGTATAAAGAGCCTTGCGCCATGCGGCTTTTCGGGCGCGGTTTTGGCGGGGCGAGGTGTTTATACCTGACCCCTCAAAATCGCGCTTCTACTACGTAACAAATCTACCGCAAAGGAGTATCACACTATGGCAGTTTTCCGCGTGGAGCGTAACCGTGGCTACACCGTCATGTCAAACCACCATCTGCGCAATAAAGAGCTGTCCCTAAAGGCAAAGGGGCTGCTGTCACAAATGCTTTCGCTTCCCGAAGATTGGGACTATACCCTTGCTGGCCTGTCCCTTATCAACAAGGAGAAGATCGACGCTATCCGCGAAGCGGTGCGGGAACTGGAACGCGCCGGGTATATCGTGCGGTCAAGGGAGCGTGACGCGAAAGGCCGCTTGCGCGGCGCGGAGTATGTAATCTACGAGCAGCCGCAGCCGCCTACATCGGATTTACCTACATTGGAAAATCCAACATTGGATAATCCAACGCAGGAAAAGCCTACGTTGGAGTAAAGTGTACCCAATGTCAAGGACAAAATGAAATACAGATAGAAAGAAGATAGCCAATCCATTAAAGGAGGCCGGGA
>ERZ808042.172-NODE-172-length-58025-cov-9.310848_pt1 | contig 58025 bp, 48 predicted proteins | sample MGYA00380193_ERZ808042 | MGnify/ENA primary metagenome ERZ808042 (study PRJEB31490, sample SAMN06133401) | mouse gut metagenome | isolation source: M1_2 | host: mice | place: China: Chengdu | collected 2015-05 ...
AGAGAAGTTCGTGGAAGCCGCCGACGTGCTCACCGGCATGAAGGTCTTCCAGGGCGACGAGGGCGGCTTCCGTCCCGCCGACACCATCACCCGCGCCGAGGTGGCGGCCCTGATCTACCGCCTGGCCACCGGCGACGTGGACAACAACCGCGCCCAGCTGTACGCCAACTACGGCAACTTCACCGACGTGGCTGAGAGCGACTGGTTCGCCGGTTATGTCGGCTACTGCGCCAACGCCGGCTACATCAAGGGCACCAGCGCCACCACCTTCGACCCCTACGCCTCTGTCACCGGCTATGAGACGCTGGCGATGATCCTGCGTGCCATCGGCTACGACAAGAACGGCGAGTTCACCGGGGCCACTTGGCAGACCAACGTATCCGCGCTGGCCACCCAGCTGGGCATCCTGGAGAACATCAAGACCACCCACTACGGCGACACCCTGTACCTGGCCAGCCGCCGCGATGTGGTGGCCGAGCTGCTGTTCCAGGCTGACGCCAACGTGCCCATGGTCACCTACACCACCGCTTTCGGCTACCAGAACACCGGCATGACCGGCGGCGTGGTGGGCAGCACCAAGAACCCCACCCTGGGCCTGTACATCTTCGGCCTGACCAATGCCACCGGCGCCATCGTGGGCAACCAGGAGACCGGTGAGCGCGTCACCATCCTGGGCCGCGAGGGCAGCCGGAAGTACACCAGCGTTGACGGCACCTCCGCCGGTCCCGAGGCTACCGCCAGCTGGACTATGTACAACTACCCCGGCACCTCCCTGGTGGATAGGCGGAATGTTTGGAACTCCGCCACAGGCGCCGCCGAGGGCACGACTGCCGGCGACAGCTCCGTCAAGGTCAACAACAGCCTGTATCTGGACTACAAGAGCGGCATCGACGTGTTCGGCTACAAGACCAAGTTCTGGTACAACGGCGGCGAGAACGACGGCACCAAGACGGGCACCTCCGACAGCCCCCGCAAGGTGTACGCCTCCTTCGACAAGCACGAGAGCGATAAGATGGTTTATGCCGGTGACGATAACCTAAAGGGCACTGCCGTTGTGGGTATCACCACCCAGAGCCTGGGCCCCGTGGTCAAGGCCAATGGCATGGTCATCGACGGCGGCGAGGCCCTGTTCAACACCGCCTTTGACCGCATGTACGAATCCAGGTGGGTGGACGCGGCTGATCCCACCGCTCCCACCGCCGCCGAAATTAAGGCCTCTACCAAGGTCGGCTCCGACGGCACCGACAGCCCCATCAAGGTGTACAAGATCATCTCCAACCACACCAACGTGGACAAGGAGAAGGTGCTGGACCTGGTCATCGAGCTGAACATCCAGAGCTCCAAGATCAGCGGCGTGGACAACGTCAGCGAGTTCAAGTATGTCAGCACGCCTGACTTCGACGACGCCACCACTCCCGAGTATCTGGCTGCCGCCAACATCTACACCAGCGGCAATCTGAAGACCGGCTTCATCGCGCAGAAGGCCCTGGTGGGCGACTCCACCAAGACCCTGGGCGCCAATGAGATCGGCTGGCACATCACCGGTACCACCAGCACCAACGTCCTCACTTACGGCGGCCGCCGCAATGTGGGTACCGCTGAGCAGAATGCCATCGCCGCCATTACCACCGGCACCGCCGCCAACGTGTCCACCGCCTACTACAAGCTGGCCGCCGTGGGCACCAAGGAAGGCGTGGTCACCAGCTACCACAACAACCCCGACGTCAACACCGCCAAGACTACCACCACCGCTGGTGACGGCGACGTCCCCGGCACCGGTTGGGTCGTCCTGGGCGACGGCACCAAGCTGGAGCAGTCCGTGCTGTACAACACCGTGCAGGACGACTTTGTGAACAGCCTGTTCACCATCCCCCAGCAGAACGATCCCACTGTTAACGGCGCCGCTATTACTGCCAACGCCGCTTACAACGTGGCGAACAACCAGCAGTACGGCTCCATGACCTACCGCTTCTACCTGGATGCCGAGGGCAAGTACATCGGCGCTGAGCCCATCGTGGGCACCGAGTTCGTGTACGGCACTTACATCGACTTCGCCTCCGACCTGGGCTCCTCCGCCTACACCTACCGTCTGGTGGGCGTGAACATGGAAGGCGAGACGGTCACCAAGGACGTGAGCCGCCTCAGCCGCACCACCTTCCAGACCGCCCAGACGACCGCCATCGGCGGGACCAACGCCACGCTGAATGAACTGGGCCCGGTTGCGGGTATTCAGGCGAGCATCCCCTTCCGCGGCGATGTGGGCACTACTCCTGCCGGCACCAGCGTCACCGGCGTGCAGCCCGGCCAGTACTTCGGCTACGCGGTGAACGGCAGCGGCGTCATGAACACCGACATCGACAACACCAGCGCCGCCAACCTGGCCACCCCGATGATGAGCGCCTGGAACGCGAGCACAGCCACCACCAAGGCCACCGCCGCCACCGCCGCGGCCGCTATCTTCAACGCCGCCGGCGGCTTCGACAGCAACACCATGCGGGCCCGGGATGTGGCCATCGGTGCGTTCCAGATCAGCGATGACGCCAACGGCGACGGCACCAAGACTGACGGCCTGTACGTCACCGAGGCCACCAAGTTCATCCTGGTCAGCGGCACCGGCACCGACACCCAGAAAGTGGCCGTGTACAACGGCATCTCCGAGCTGCTGGGCAAGAACAGCACCGTGACCTTCAACTTCGGCACCACGGTGGATTCGGCGGGCGTGCCCAGCTACTTCAAGGTGGCTAGCGACACCGACACCACCTACGGCATGATGGCCGTGTGGTCCCAGAGCGACTTTATCTACGCCCAGGACAACACCGGCACCGCCAAGCAGGCCGACGTGATCTTCCTGCCCGCCGAGGCCGTGTCCGGCGTGGGCAGCCAGCTGTACTACGTGGGCAACAACAACGGCCTGCTGACCAACGCCTATGGCCGCGACGCCACCAAGTTCACCATGTATATGGACGGCGAGAAGGGCGAGTACTGGGTCGTTGGCCTGGTGGGCACCGCTGAGACCGGCGCTTACGCCGGCCGCGACGCCCTGACTGTGGCCACCGCCGCCAACAGCGACCGCTTCTACACCCTGACCGACACCGGCCTGAAGGCCAACGACGGCGAGCCCATCTACGCTGTTGATATCCAGCCCAACAACGCGACGGGCGATCCGTACAACGCCACCACCGGCCGTTCCGAGGCGGGCTACGTCATTGAGCAGCGCTACACCGCCACCACCAAGGACTCCCAGACCGCCGCTATCGGCGGCGTGGCTCCCATCGCCACGCTGAGCCCGCTGTACAAGGTGACTGGCGCCAAGGTGGTCAACCTGAACGCCGACAACAAGACCAGCGCCACCAGCTGCGTCTGGCCGGGCGTCAACGACCTGGCTACCCTGAACGAGGCCAGCTCCCTGAACAACGTGAATGGCACCGGCACCCGTCCGCTGGTCTCCTGCGTGGTGAGCGCCGACGGCCTGACCGTGACTACCATCTACGTCTGCTGGAATCAGACTCCCTAATGATTTGATCTAACGGCGTATACAAACCAAAAGGGCCCCCGGGAGATTCCCGGGGGCCCTTTTTCGCGCTCAGGCGAAGGCGATGTAGTTGTAATGTTTTCCTTCGTAAAAGAAATATCCGCTCGGGGTGGCGTAGATGTAGAACCCGTTCTCCACGATTTTCATGAGTGTATCTCCCCCCGCATTGCCGCCGCCGGTGCATTTATCGCCCACAGCCAAGAGGGTATACCCGCCGTACATACGGTCCTTGAGCAGCACCGCTTTCGGCGTGACGCCGAGGTCCACGGTTTTGTCGGTGTTACTGCCAAGCACCTCCCCGAAAAAGATTTTTTGGACCTCCAGGGCTGTGACGCGCTGGTCCAGGGCCTGGCGGGCGGCGGTCTCGGCGGCATCCGCCCCGTCCAGCCGGGCCAGCTGGACCTCCAGGGTGTCGGCGTTCTCGTTGAGCGGGCCGACGGAAAAGGTGTCCGTGCTCTCGGGCTTGTTCAGCTTATACGTTTCAGTTTGTTGCATAAAATTATCCCTCCCAACAGGGAGGGATAACGCGCCCAACGTTGCCCGAAAACGTGCAAGAAAAAAGGTCCCGTCCGGCTTTTTTCGGCAAAAGGCAACGTTGCACCCGCCCGCCCCGTCTGGTACAATATCCTGGAACACGGAAAGGAGGCGCGCCCATGGCGAGCACCGAAGCGGTACAATATTATCAGCAGGCCCTCAAGCAGGGCCAGAGGGAATATAAAAACTGCGTCCACCGGGGTCTCAACCCCAACATCCAGGCCCTGGGGGCGGACAAGCTCCAGCTGTCCCAGACCAAGCTGGGGGTGATGGAGGTGCCCATCTATCTGGTGGTGGGCTCCACGGAGGAGGCCCGGTGTAACTCCTTCTCCCCCAGCTTCCTCCCCCTGATGAGCCAGGAGTCCGAGTTTGCCATGAAGTGGACCAACCTGTGTGCCATCCAGCTGGAGGAGGGCATCCACGACGCCATCAAATGCTACGAGTACCTGGGCCGGTTCTACGTCCAGGAGGGCAATAAGCGGGTGAGCGTGCTGCGCTCCATGGGCTCGCTGACGGTGCAGGCGGAGGTCACCCGGCTCATGCCGGAGAAGTCCGACGACATCACCACCCAGATCTATCTGGAATTTCTGGAGTTTTTCCGCCACAGCAAGTGCTGGGGGGTGCACTTCAGCGACCTGGGGGGATACGCCAAGCTCCAGGCGGCGCTGGGTTTCGCCAAGGATGAGGACTGGCCGGAGGATTTCCAGAAAAAGTTCCGGGCCCGGTATTTCAGCTTCCGGAGCAGCTTCTACCGCCTGGGGGGCGGAAGCCTGGGGCTGACCACCGGGGACGCGCTGCTGCGGTGGCTGGAGTTCTATGACGCCCAGGAGTTTTTGTCCTCCATCGGCGAGGGGGAGTACCGCAAAACGCTGACGGCCATCTGGAAGGAGCTTTGCGTCCACGGCTCCACCGCCCCCATCGCGGTGAGCCTGGCCCCCGCGGAGGGGGAGGAGAAAAAGAGCGTCATGTCCGCCCTGCTGGGGGGCCGGAAGCGACTGAAGGTGGCCTTTTTGTTCCAGGGGAACCCAGAGAACAGCGGCTGGGCCGCCGCCCACGACAAGGGCCGGGAGTATATGGAGCGGACCCTGGGGGACAGCGTCAGCGTGCGCTGCTACTACGACGTGTCCCCCCAGGAGGCGGAGGGGGTGATCGGGGACGCCATCGCGGAGGGGGCGGAGCTGATTTTCACCACGTCGGTGAGCCTCATCGACGCCACGCTGCGGGTGGCGGTGAAGTACCCCAAGGTGCGTTTTATGAACTGCTCCATCGACCAGCCCTACGTCAATGTGAAGGCGTACTACTGCCGGGTGTACGAGGGCAAGTTCATCACCGGGGCCATCGCCGGGGCCATGAGCCAGTCCGGGCGCATCGGCTATGTGGGCAGCTACCCCATCCTGGGGGTGCCGGCCAGCATCAACGCCTTTGCCCTGGGGGCGGCGCTGACCAACCCGGAGGCCCGGATTGATTTGCGCTGGCACTGCCTGCCGGGGAACTATATGGGCGAGTTCCAGCGCCAGAGCATCCAGATCGTCAGCGACCGGGACTTCATCTCCGAGCAGCCCGACGGCGCCCAGGGCCTGGCCCGGCTGGAGGCGGACGGCGAGCTGGTGCGGCTGGCCTCGCCCAGCTGGCACTGGGGGGAGTTCTATCTGCGCATTGTCCGGGAGATGCTGCGGGACCCCAAGACCATCCCCCTGGCTGAGGACAGCAGCACAGCCATCAACTACTGGTGGGGGATGAACAGCGGCGTGGTGGACCTGCGCTTCAGCCCCGACCTGCCGGAGGGGGTGCGCTCCCTGGCGGAGATTCTGCGCCAGGGCATCCGGGCGGGCACCATCCGGCCCTTCCAGCGGCTGATCCGGGACCAGGCGGGCAATGTGATGAACGACGGCTCCCGGGATCTGACCATGGAGGAAATTTTGAAAATGGACTGGCTGTGCGACCGGGTGGACGGCCGCCTGCCCGCCTTTGACGAGCTGCTGCCGGTGGCCAAGCCCACGGTGCGCCGGCTGGGGGTGGACCGGGAGGATATCCCGCCGGAGGAGGAGAGAGAGACGTGAAGCTGCTGGTGATCTCCGACGCCCCGGACCCGGGGCTGTGGGACTACTTCTCCAAGGATAAGCTTCAGGGGGCGGACGCCATCATCTCCTGCGGGGACCTGCCCGCCTCCTACCTCACCTTTCTGGTGACCATGGCCAACCGCCCGCTGTTCTACGTCCACGGCAACCACGACGTGAAATACGAGTACCAGCCCCCGGAGGGGTGCGACTGCATCGACGGCCAGGTGGTGGAGTTCAAGGGCTATCGGATTTTGGGGCTGGGGGGGTGCATGAAATACAACGACAGCCGCCACCAGTACACCGAGGGCCAGATGAGGCGGCGCATCGCCAAGCTGAAGCGTCAGATAAAAAAGGGGGGCGTGGACCTGCTGGTCACCCACGCCCCCGCCCAGGGGGTGGGGGACTTGGAGGACGCCTGCCACCGGGGCTTTGCCTGCTTCCGGGAGCTGATGGAGCGGTTCAAGCCCCAGTATCATCTCCACGGCCACGTCCATCTGCAATACGCCCCCAGCCTCCCCCGGGTGCGGGAGTACGGGGACACCACGGTGGTCAACGCCTCAGGGAAGTATTTTATTGAATTGCCGGACAGGCCCCAGGCCCCGCCCGTCAAGGGATGGAAGGGCTGGCGGGGGCGGCAGCTTTAGGAGGAAAAAAGATGGACGGCGAACAGAGATGGCTGCAGTGGGCCATCGAATTGCAGAGCCTGGCGCAGGCGGGGCTGACCTACGGGAAGGACGCCTACGATTTGGAGCGCTATGAGCGCATTCGAGAAATCGCGGCGGAAATGCTGTCCCATATGTCGGATGTTCCCCTGGAAGCGGTCAAAACCATTTTTTGCAACGAGAGCGGATACCAGACGCCAAAGATCGACACCCGGGCGGCTATCTTCGAGGACGGAAAAATCCTGTTGGTCCGGGAAAGCAACGGGAAATGGTCCCTTCCCGGCGGCTGGTGCGACGTCAACGTGTCCGTTGGCGAGAACACGGTCAAGGAGGTGCGGGAGGAGGCGGGGCTGGATGTCGTGGCAGAGAGAGTGATTGCGGTTCAGGACCGGGCAAAGCACAATCTGCCTGTCTATGCCTATGGGATCTGCAAAATATTTGTGCTGTGTTTGGTGACGGGCGGACATTTTCAGAAAAACATAGAGACGACGGGATATGATTATTTCGCTGAGAATGGGCTTCCGGAATTGGCCGCTGAAAAGAACAACGAGGAGCAGATCCAAATGTGTTTTGAAGCTTATCGTGCCGGAGAGACCTGGAAAACGCTGCTTGAGTGACCTGACAGGCCCGATAAAACACCCCCGCAGGCCAATGGCCTGCGGGGGGTCAGCTTTTTATATCGGAGACTACCGCTCCCCGGCCTTCACCGCCGCGGCGGCCTCGGCCTGGATGTCCTCGAAGTTGGACAGCATGGGCTCCACGTCTTTCCCCTTCAGCTTGCGCTCCACATAGTTTCTGGTGACGGCCACCACCACCGGGGACAGCACCAGCACCCCCACCAGGTTGGGCAGCATCATCATGCCGTTGAGGGTGTCAGCGATGGACCAGGCCAGGTTTTCCCCCATCACCGCGCCGCCGAAGGTGGCCAGCACGAAGATTGCCTGATACACCTTTGTAATTTTCTCCCCGAACAAAAACTCACAGGCCTTGCTGCCGTAGTGGCTCCAGCCCAGGCAGGTGGAGAAGGCGAAGAGCATCACTGAGATGGCCACAAAGGCGGCCCCGGCGAAGCCGAAGTGCATGGAGAACACGGTGCCCACCAGGTTGGCGCCGCTCAGCTCCACCCCGTTGTAGGCCGCCATGGTGACCCCGGTCTCCAGGTCCACCAGCCCGGAGGACAGCACGGAGAAGGCGGTGAGGGTGCACACGATGATGGTGTCGGCGAACACCTCGAAGATGCCCCACATGCCCTGGCGCACCGGCTCCTTCACGTTGGAGCTGGAGTTGGCCATGACCGAGGAGCCCAGGCCCGCCTCGTTGGAGAACACCCCCCGCTTCATCCCCTGCTCGATGGCCAGCTTCATCACGGTGCCCGCGGCGCCGCCGGCGGCGGCCTCCAAGGAGAAGGCGCGGCTGAAAATGGCCTTGAACACCGGGTCGATCATGGAGATGTTGAGGCAGAAGATGGCGATGGAGCCGGCGATGTACAAAATGACCATGAAGGGCACGATCTTCTCGGTGACGGAGGCGATGCGCTTCAGCCCCCCCAGGATCACCATGCCGGACAGGATGACGATGACAAGGCCCGTGACCCAGGTGGGGACGCTGAACACCGACTTCATATTGCCGGAGATGGAGTTGATCTGGGTCATGTTGCCGATGCCGAAGGAGGCCAGGAAGCACAGTACGGAGAACAGCACCGCCAGCGCCATGCCCAGGCCCTTGCAGCCCTTTTTGGAGCCCAGGCCGTCCCGGAGGTAGTACATGGCCCCGCCGGACCACTCCCCGACAGAGTTCCTCCGGCGGTAGAAGATCCCCAGCACGTTTTCCGCGTAGCTGGTCATCATGCCGAAGAAGGCAATGAGCCACATCCAGAACACGGCGCCGGGGCCGCCCGTGATGATGGCCCCCGCCACCCCCACGATGTTGCCCGTGCCCACGGTGGCCGCCAGGGCGGTGCACAGGGACTGGAACTGGGAGATGGACTGGTCCTCGGTGTGGGCGGACACGTCCTTGTGGAAGATGGAGCCGATGGTCTGTTTCATCCAGTGGCCGAAGTGGCTGATCTGGAAGAATTTCGTGCGGCAGGTCATAAACACGCCCACAAAGGCCAGCAGGATCAGCGCGGGCCAGCCCCAGACGATGTTGTTCACCGCTGAGTTGATCTTGGCGACGGTCTCAAGCATAACGGTTCCCCTCTTTTCTCGTGTTTCCCCAGCAGTATATAATAAAATGGGTCAAAATACAAGAAAAAATTGAAATTCACCCCTTTAAAAGCTGGCTCAAAATGGCGTTCACGCTCCGGGGGTCGGCCTTCCCCTTCAGCTCCCGCATCACCTGGCCCACCAGGAAGCCGAAGGCCTTGTCCTTGCCGCCCCGGTAGTCGGCCACGGACTGGGGGTTGGCGGAGAGCACCTTGGCGCAGACCTCCCGCACCAGTCCGTCGTCGTTGACCTGCTCCAGCCCATGCTCCCTGACATAGGCGTCCACGTCGCCGTCCGTGTCAAATACCGCCTCGAACACCTTGACGGCGGTGTTGCGGTTCAGCCTGCCCTGGGCCACCAGGGCGATGAGCCGGGCCAGGGTGGGGGGCGTGAGCCTCATGTCACGGGGCTCCATGGCCCGCTGGGACAGCGCCCCCAGCACCTCCCCCATGATCCAGTTGGCCCCCTGCTTGGGGGGCGCGCCCAGCTCCACCAGCGCCTCGAAAAAGGCCGCCAGCGCCCGGTCCGACGTGAGCATCCGGCAGTCGTACTCGGGCAGGCCGTAGTGGGCCTGATACCGCGCCCGTTTTTCCGACCCCAGCTCGGGCTGGGCGGAACGCAAACCCTCCAGGTACTGCTCGGACAGCTCGATGGGGGGTAGGTCCGGTTCGGGGAAATAGCGGTAGTCCTGGGCGTTCTCCTTGGAGCGCATGGCGTAAGAGGCGTCCTTGTTCTCATCCCAGCGGCGGGTCTCCTGGACCACCCGCTTGCCCTCCTCAATGAGCTCGATCTGCCGCTTGGCCTCGTAGTCGATGGCCCGGGCGATGGCCTTGAAGGAGCTGAGGTTTTTCATCTCCGTCCGGGTGCCCAGCTCGCAGCTGCCCAGGGGCCGCACGGACAGGTTCACGTCGCACCGCAGGGACCCCTCCTGCATTTTGCAGTCGGACACACCCAGGTATTGCAGGGTCTCCTTCAGCTTCTCCAGGTAGGCGATCACCTCGTCCGCTGTGCGGAAGTCCGGCTCGGTGACGATCTCGATGAGGGGCACCCCGCAGCGGTTGTAGTCCGCCCTGGTCTGGTCGATCCAGGGGTCGTGGACCAGCTTGCCCGCGTCCTCCTCCATGTGAAGCTCATGGATGCGGATGGTTTTTTCCATCTTCCCCGCCTCCGTGTGGATGGGGACGGCCCCGTCCCGGGCGATGGGCAGGTAGAGCTGGGAGATCTGGTACGCCTTGGGCAGGTCGGGGTAGAAGTAGTTTTTCCGGTCGAATTTGCTGTACCGGGTGATGGCGCAGTTCAGGGCCAGCCCGGCCTTGACGGCGAACTCCAGCACCTTTTTGTTCAGAACGGGCAGGGTGCCCGGCATCCCGGTGCACACCGGGCAGCAGTGGGTGTTGGGCTCGCCGCCGAAGGCGGTGGTGCAGGAGCAGAAAATTTTTGTTTTGGTGGCCAGCTCCACGTGGGTCTCCAGGCCGATGACAGTCTCCCAGGTCATGGGGCGACCCTCCCTTCTGTTTTTGCCATTCCCCTCTGACGGGGGGAATGGGAGTACGCAGAGCCGGCAGTGGTCTCCCAGATCATGCCGGTTCGCCTCCCTTCGGTGCGCGCTTGTGGTAGTCCGTGTCCAGCTGGAAGGCGTGGGCGGCGTTCAGCAGCGCGCCCTCGCCGAAGTGGGGGCCGATGAGCTGAGCCCCGATGGGCAGGCTCTTGGAGTCGAACCCGCAGGGCATAGACAGCCCCGGCAGCCCCGCCAGGTTGACAGACACGGTGTAGATGTCGCTGAGGTACATCTTCAGCGGGTCGGACAGGCTCTCCCCCAGGCGGGGGGCGGTGGAGGGGGACACGGGGGTCAGCAGCAGGTCGCACCGCTGGAATGCCTGGTCAAAGGCCCCCTTGATGACCGCCTTCACCTGGAGCGCCTTTTTATAGTAGGCGTCGTAGTACCCGGAGGACAGCACGAACGTCCCCAGCAGGATGCGCCGCTTCACCTCAGAGCCGAAGCCCTGGGTGCGGGTCTTACGATACAGGTCCGTCAGCCCGTCGTACTCCGGCGCCCGCCAGCCGTACTTCACCCCGTCGAACCTCGACAGGTTGGAGGAGGCCTCGGCGGCGGCGATGATATAATAGGCGGGCACGGCGTACTCCAGCACCGGGAAGGGCAGCTCCACAATCTCCGCCCCCCGGGCCTTCAGCACGTCCGTCACGGCCAGCACGGCGGCCTTGACCTCCCCATCCAGGCCGTCCCCGTAGCAGTCCACGGGCAGGCCGATCCTCAGCCCCCGGATGTCCCCGGTCAGCCCCGCCAGCAGATGGCCATAGTCTCCGTCCAGGCTGGTGGCGTCCCTGGGGTCCCGGCCCATGAGCACGTCCAGCACGGCGGCGCAGTCCGCCGCGTCTCGGCACAGGGGGCCGATCTGGTCCAGGGAGGAGGCGTAGGCGATGAGCCCATACCGGGACACGGCGCCATAGGTGGGCTTCATGCCCGTGACGCCGCAGTGGGAGGCGGGCTGCCGGATGGACCCGCCGGTGTCCGACCCCAGGGCGTACCAGCCCATGCCCGCCGCCACCGCCGCCGCCGCTCCGCCGGAGGACCCGCCCGGCGCCCGCGACCGGTCCCAGGGATTTTTCACCGGGCCGTAGAAGGAGGTCTCCGAGGTGGACCCCATGGCGAACTCGTCCATGTTCAGCTTGCCCAAGGACACCGCCCCCGTCCCCGCCAGCCGTTCCACCACCGCGGCGTCGTAGGGGGGCGCGAAGTCCCCCAGAATCTTGGAGGCGCAGGTGGTCCGGACCCCCTTGGCGCAGATGTTGTCCTTGAGGGCCATGGGCACGCCGTAGAGGGGGCTTTGGGCGTCCTTTACCCCGGCCTGGAGCTTGTCCGCGCGGTCCAGGGCCCGCTGGCCGGTGACGGTGAGAAAGGCGTTGAGCGCCTTATCCTGAGCGGCAATCCGATCCAGCGCCGCCTGGACGGCCTCTCGGACCGATACCTCTCCCTTTTTGATGGCCCCGCCCAGCTCCAGGGCAGTCAGTTCTCGCAATACCATATTATTGCTCTCCCCATCTTAAAAATGCTGTCGTTGTCGTGTGAAAACTGTCCAATATCTGCCGCGTTGGTAGCGAATTAAAGTTCTTTTTCGGCTCTTTTTTCTTTCAAGAAAAAGGATCTATTCCACCGTCTTAGGCACCAGGAACGCCTCTTTATCCGGCACAGGCGCGCCCGCCAGCAGCTCGGCCCGGTCCTGGGAGGGGGATACCTCGTCCTCCCGCAGCACGTTTTTCACCGGGAACACGTGGCTCATGGGCTCCACGCCCGTGGTGTCCAGCCGGTTCAGCACGTCCATGTAGGCCAGGATCTGCTCCAGCTCGGCGGTCATGAGCTGCTTTTCCCCGGCCCGCAGTTCCAGCCGGGACAGCTCGGCGATATAGTCTACCATCTCAGTGTTAATGTTCATAAGGACCTCTCCTCATCTATTGAAGGTTTGTTGCCGACGCAATATGTCGGACGACCTGTGCGGTGGTAACGGTCTAAAGTTCTTTTTGCTTACTTTTTCTTTCAAGAAAAAGTAAGTTAGGGCTCCATACGGGTGCGGTCCCGGGGGAACAGGCTGGCGTATCGGATGTTGTCCAGAGCGCACAGCTGCATGGTCAGCCGCTCCAGCCCGATGCCCAGCCCGCCGTGGGGGGGCATGCCGTGCCTATGGATCATGAGATAGCTCTCAAAGTCCGCCGCCTCCATCCCCCGCCGCTCCATCTTGGCAACCTGGGCGGCGTAGTCGTGAATCCGCTGGCCCCCGGTGGTCACCTCCAGCCCCCGGAACAGCAGGTCGAAGGACAGGGTGTACTTGGGGTCGTCCGGGTCATCCATGGCGTAGAAGGGACGCTTTTTCGACGGGTAGTGGGTGACGAACACAAAGTCGCCGCCCAGCTCCTCTTTGACGTACCGGCCAATGTGGGCCTCCTCCTCCGGTTCCAGGTCGTAGGGGTCCCGGATCTGATAGCCGTACTTTTCCGCCGCCAGACGCTTGGCCTCGTCAAAGCGCAGGCAGGGGATCTTATCCACCGCCGGCAGCTCCACCTCCAGCAGGGCCAGCTCCGGGGCGTACTCCCGGGCCAGCAGGTCCATGGCGTGGCGGAGATACCCGGTCTCCATCTCGACCACGTCATAGAAAGAGTCAATATACCCCATCTCAAGGTCCAGCCCGGTGTACTCGTTCAGGTGCCGGGGGGTGGCGTGCTTCTCCGCCCGGAACACCGGGCCGATCTCAAACACCCGCTCGAACACCCCCACCATGGTCTGTTTGTAGAACTGGGGGGACTGGGCCAGGTACGCCTTTTTGCCGAAGTAGTCCAGCTTGAAGATGTTGGAGCCCCCCTCGGCCCCGGCGTGGACGATCTTGGGGGTGTGGACCTCGGTGAAGCCCTCCCCGGTGAGGTAGTCCCGGAAGGCCCGGGCCAGCCCCTCCTGGAGCTTGAACACCGCCCGCTGGCGGGGATGGCGCAGCACGGCGGGGCGCAGGGGCAGCTCGGTGTCCAGGTGGAGGCCCAGCTTCCTTTTGCCCAGGGACACAGGCATGGGGGCGGCGGGGGCGGACAGCACGCTGAGGGATTCCACGGCGATCTCAAGCCCGCCGGGGGCCCGGGGCTCCTCCCGGAGGGTGCCGGACAGCTCCACGCAGCACTCCTCCCGCAGCCCCCGGGGCAGCAGGTCCGGGGCGCACACGCACTGGATACTCCCCCGGGCCATGCGCAGGGTGAGGAAGCTCACGCCCCCCATGTCCCGCAGTAAGTGGACCGCGCCGTGGAGGGTGACAAGGCGGTTATTCAGCCCGCCCTCCACGAGATCTTGCCAGACAGTCGGTTGCTTGCTTGCGCCAGTGACGAACTTCATAACCATTCAGCTCCTTTTTGTTTTAGATGCTCCCCGCAGCGGGGCGATTTGTATATAAAAATCCCGGACTGTACAACAGTACAGTCCGGGACGGAACAATGAAATCATTCCGCGGTACCACCCGCGTTGCCCCTCCAGCAAGGGGCCTCTCTCGAGCCCCGGTAACGTGGGGAGGACGGGCGGGCCTACACCTCCGCCCTTGGAGGCTCGAGCCGCCGGCTCGGAAGCGTTGCGCCATCTCGTCTTTCCGGGGCGGGCTTTCAGTCGGTGGCCCGCGTTCTCTGTCGGACGCCGTGAGGGGCGGTCTTCGTCGATGCCGTTGTGATCTTTGCTTGTTGAGGGAATCATACACTGATTTTTCCCCGTTGTCAACGGAAAATTTTCCTAAGCCGCCCTAGCCGGGAGGCAAAAACTATGGTACAATGTCCTAAAATCAGACAAACAGGAGGGATGGACCCATGCCAAACTGGGAAGAATTACACCGCCGCTGTATGGGCTGTCAAAGGTGCGCCCTGGCGGACACCCGCACCAACGTGGTGTTCGGCAGGGGGCCCAAGGACGCCCAGGTCATGTTCATCGGAGAGGGCCCGGGGGAGAACGAGGACCTCCAGGGGGAGCCCTTTGTGGGCCGGGGCGGCCAGCTGCTGGACGAGATGCTCTCCCTCATCGGCCTGAGCCGGGAGAAAAATTTTTACATCACCAACATTGTCAAATGCCGCCCGCCCAAGAACCGGGACCCCCTGAACACCGAGCAAGACGCCTGCATCGGCTACCTGTGGGATCAGATGGAGCTGCTCCACCCCCGGATCGTGGTGTGTCTGGGGCGTATCGCCGCCACGCGGCTCATTGACCCCAAGTACCGCATCACCAAGGACCACGGCCAGTGGGTGGAGAAGGACGGGGTGTTCTACACCGCCATCTATCACCCCGCCGCGCTTTTGCGGGACCCCACGAAAAAGCCGGACACCTTCGCCGACCTGCGGGCGATCCGGGCCAAGATCCGGGAGATCTGCCCCGAAGCCTACGACTGATCCTCCAATAAATTCATGACAGATATCTCAAAAGCCGTGCGCTCCACCTGCTCCCCGTCGATGAGCTTGTGGTAGCGGCGGCTCTGGAGCCGTCCCTCCAGGCGCAGCTGATCTCCCACCTCCAGAGCGCCGCAGTGGGCGGCCAGGGAGCCCCAGGCGATGCAGGGTAAGTAGTCCGCCCGTCCATAGGGGCGGTTGACCGCCAGCAGCAGGTCGCAGATCTCTCTGCCCAGGGGGGTGCGCCGGGCGGTGGGGCGGCGGCACAGCGCCCCGGCCAGCACCAGCCGGTTCTCCCCCTCCTCCAGCTCCTCCGCCTGGGCGGACCGGGCCAGCACGGTGATGACCAGCTTGCTCCCCGTTCCCGTGCGGTTGTTGTAGGAGCGCACCTCGCCCTGAAGGGACGCCCACCGCCCCCGGGCCCAGACCGCCGGGTCCGGGTCCGCCGTCACCACGTTGAGCACGTCGTCGGTGCCAGACAGCCGGGGCACCCGCAGGGGGAGGAGATAGTAGTCCACCCCGTGGTTGCGGTGGGACAGCGCGGGGGCCTCCAGCACCTGCCCACGCAGGACAATTTTGTTTTCCCCTCTATACTCTTCCATCGGTATCACACTCCGTCATGTCAAATGGTTTCCTGACCTGACTATATGAGGGAGGTTGGGCAAGTATGACCATTGACAAGCGGGCGGGGAGTCGTATAATATAAGACGAGTGTGCGCGGCGGCGCGCCCCATGACGGACCAGGCCGAAGGAGGGCTTTCACATGGAACTGGAACTGACGCGCAAGCAGCTGCGGCGGCTGCTGGATATGGTATACATCGGCAACTGGATTTTGAACTCCACCCGGGGCGAGGACCGGTTTAAGGATTATGACGAGGTGGAGAGCCTGCTCTTCGCCAAGGCCGCCCAGGAGGGGATGCCCAGCCTGGCGGAGACCTATCAGGGGGAGATCATCCCCTCCCGGGCCTTCGCCGAGGGGGGCATCCACGAGGCCATCATGGAGTATGAGAACAACGTGTTCTTCGAGATTCTGGCGGAGGACCTGGCCCGGCGGGATATGGACGACGTGCCCATCGACGAGACCAACTACGACGAGCTGACCCAGCGCATCGACGCCTACATCGACGAGTTCGAGGCCCACGGGACGGACAACATCACGGTGGACACGGATTGATCCTTTTTCTTGTAAGAAAAAGGATCCAAAAAGAACTTTTAATTCGCCACGGAAGCGGGCGGCCGTTGTCAAGTTTTCGCCCGGTGACGTAGGTCGAAAGATATCTAAAAACCAGAGGACGAAAGCAAGCCGCTTTCGTCCTCTTTTCCCTGTCACGCTCGGATTGGGCCCATCACGGGGCGGCTTCCCTCCGCCCCTATGGGCCTATCCTCGCGCTTCTATTTTTTCTTTTTCTTCCCGGCGAAAAAGTCCTTCACCGGAGAGGCCGGGGTGGGCGTTCCCTCCCCCATGGTCTGGGCGTAGGCCAGCAGGGCGTCCTTTTGCTGGCTGGTCAAATTGGTGGGCACCTGCACCTGGACGGTGACGTACTGGTCCCCCCGGCCCCTGCCGTTGACGCTGGGGGCACCCTTGCCCCGCAGGCGGAACACGGTGCCGGGCTGGGTGCCGGCGGGCAGGTCGTACTTCACCTTGCCGTCGATGGTCTCGATCTCCAGCGAGGCGCCCAGGGCGGCCTGGGTGAAGCTGACCTGGCGCTGGGCGTAGAGATCGTTGCCGTCCCGCTCAAACCGGGGGTCGGGGAGCACCGCCACGTTGACCAGCAGGTCGCCGGCGGGGCCGCCGTTCTCGCCGCCGCTGCCCTGGCCCCGCATGGAGATGGTCTGGCCGTCGTAAATCCCGGCGGGCACCCGGACCTTGATCTTCCTCTGGCGGCGGACCTGGCCGCTGCCCCGGCAGTCGGGGCAGGGCTGATGGATGAGCTTGCCCGCGCCCCGGCACTTGGAGCAGGGCGCGGTGGTGGTAAAGGCAAAGCTGCCGCCGCCCCGCTGAATGCGCACCTGGCCGGTGCCCCGGCAGTCGGGGCACACCTCGGCGGTGGTGCCGGGGGCGCAGCCGGTGCCGTGGCAGGAGTCGCAGTTCTCCATCCGGGGCACGTTCAGCTCCTTTTCACAGCCGCTCATGGACTCGGCAAAGGAGATGGTGATGCTGGCGCGGATGGAAGCCCCCCGCTTGGGGGCGTTGGGGTCGGCCTGGCGCTGGGAGCCGAAGCCGCCCCCGAAGAAGGACCCGAAAATATCCCCCAGGTCGATGTCCCCCATGTCAAAGCCGCCGAAGCCGCCGCCAAAGCCCCCCGCGCCGAAGTTGGGGTCCACTCCCGCGTGGCCGAACTGGTCATACTTGGCCCGTTTGTCCTTGTCGGAGAGCACCTCGTAGGCCTCGTTGACCTCCTTGAACTTGGCCTCGGCCTCCTTGTTGCCCGGGTTCATGTCCGGGTGGTACTGCTTGGCCAGCTTGCGGTACGCCTTTTTCAGCTCATCATCAGACGCGGACTTGGACACGCCCAGCACCTCATAGTAATCTCGTTTTTGGTCTGCCATATATGGAATCACCTCTTGACACGGGAACAGCGGGGCATTGCGTGCCCCGCCTTTTCCGTAGGGGGCGGTATCCTCACCGCCCCGCTTTCCCGAATTGGGCCGATGGGGACATCGACCCCTACGCTTGGTGCAGAATTATTTCTGGTTGTCGTCGTCCACAACCTCAAAGTCGGCGTCCACCACATTATCGCCGCCCTGGGGCTGCTGACCGCCCATGTCGGGGCCGGGGCCGGGCTGGGCGCCGGGCTGAGCGTACAGCTTCTCGCTGACGGCGTAGAAGGCCTTTGTCAGCTCCTCGGTGGCGTTCTTGATGGCCTGGGTGTCGTTGCCCTTCAGGGTCTCCTTCAGCCTCTCCAGGGCGCTCTGAACGCTTCCCTTGTCGCCGGCGTCCAGCTTGTCGCCCATCTCCTCCAGGGTCTTTTCCGTCTGGTACACCATCTGGTCGGCCTGGTTGCGGGTGTCCACCTCGTCCTTGCGCTTGGCGTCCTCGGCGGCGAACTGCTCCGCCTCCCGGACGGCCTTGTCCACGTCCTCCTTGGACATATTGGTGGAGGAGGTGATGGTGATGTGCTGCTCGGTGCCGGTGCCCAGGTCCTTGGCGGACACGTTGACGATGCCGTTGGCGTCGATGTCGAAGGTGACCTCGATCTGGGGCACGCCCCGGCGGGCGGGGGCGATGCCGTCCAGGTGGAACCGGCCCAGGGTCTTGTTGTACTGGGCCATCTCCCGCTCGCCCTGGAGGACGTGGACCTCTACGGAGGTCTGGTTGTCGGCGGCGGTGGTAAAGGTCTGGGACTTCTTGGCGGGGATGGTGGTGTTGCGGTCGATGAGCCGGGTCATCACGCCGCCCATGGTCTCGATGCCCAGGGACAGGGGAGTCACGTCCAGCAGCAGCAGGCCCTTGGTGTCGCCGGTGAACACGCCGCCCTGGAGGGCCGCGCCCATGGCCACGCACTCGTCGGGGTTGATGCCCTTAAAGCCCTCCTTGCCGGTGAGCTTCTTCACCATCTCCTGGACGGCGGGGATGCGGCTGGAGCCGCCCACCATCAGCACCTTCTGGATGTCGCTGCCGGACAGGCCTGCGTCGCTCATGGCCTGGCGCACGGGGCCGGCGGTGGCGTCCACCAGGTGGGAGGTGAGCTGGTCGAACTTGGCCCGGGACAGGGTCAGGTCCAGATGCTTGGGCCCGGTGGCGTCGGCGGTGATATAGGGCAGGTTGATGGAAGTGGTGGTGACGCCGGACAGCTCGATCTTGGCCTTCTCGGCGGCCTCCTTCAGCCGCTGCATAGCCACCTTGTCGCCGGTGAGGTCGATGCCCTCCGCCTTCTTGAACTCGGCGGCCATCCAGTCCATGACGCACTTGTCGAAGTCGTCGCCGCCCAGGCGGTTGTTGCCCGCGGTGGCCAGCACCTCGATGACGCCGTCGCCCACCTCCAGCACGGACACGTCGAAGGTGCCGCCGCCCAGGTCGTACACCATGATCTTCTGGTCGGACTCCTTGTCCACGCCGTAGGCCAGGGCGGCGGCGGTGGGCTCGTTGATGATGCGCTTCACGTCCATGCCGGCGATCTTGCCCGCGTCCTTGGTGGCCTGGCGCTGGGCGTCGGTGAAGTAGGCGGGGACGGTGATGACCGCCTCGGTGACAGTCTGGCCCAGGTAGGCCTCGGCGTCCGCCTTCAGCTTCTGGAGGATCATGGCGCTGATCTCCTGGGGGGTGTATTTCTTGCCGTCGATGGGCACCCGGTAGTCGGAGCCCATCTCACGCTTGATAGAGGCGATGGTCCGGTCGGGGTTGGTGATGGCCTGGCGCTTTGCCACCTGGCCCACCATGCGCTCGCCGTCCTTGGAGAAGGCCACCACGGACGGGGTGGTGCGGTTGCCCTCGGCGTTGGGGATGACGACGGCCTCGCCGCCCTCCATGACGGACACGCAGCTGTTGGTCGTACCAAGGTCGATACCGATAATCTTGCTCATAGTTGATTTCCTCCTGTTATATGAAAGTGTATTTTTACAATGTGAAATTGGGAAACGCTTAGTTAGCAACTTTGACCATGGAGAACCGGATAATCTTTTCTCCACACATGAATCCCTGCTGGAACACCTCCACGATGGTGCTCTCCCCGGCCTCCGGGTCGTCGCAGTGCATGACGGCGTTGTGCCGGTTGGGGTCGAAGGTCTCGCCCAGGGCGGGGATCATCTCCACCCCCAGGGCGGTGAGGGCGTCCTGGAGGCCCTTCATGGTCATCTCCACGCCCTTCTTGTACGCCTCGTCGGCGGTCTCCTGCTTCATGGCCCGCTCCAGGTTGTCGTACACCGGGAGGAAGGCCGCCACGGTCTGGGCCTTGGCCTCGGTCCAGGCGTTCTCCTTCTCCTTGGCGGTGCGCTTGCGGTAGTTGTCGTACTCCGCCGCCAGGCGCAGGTATTTGTCCGCCGCCTCCGCCAGAAGCTGGCCCTGGTCCTTCTTGGGCTCCTTTTTGCCCTTCCCGAAGAACCCTTTCGCCTTGGGTTCCGGCGCCTCCGAAGCCTCTGCGGCCTCGGGACTCTCGTCAGCCTCGGGAGCCTCCACGGGTTCAGTCTCCTCGGCGGCCTCCTGCCCGGGGGCCTCGGCGGTCCCGTCCAGCTCTTCCTCCGGGACGGGGTTTTCGTTCTTCTTTTCTTCAGCCATTGGCGTCTATTCCTCCTTTTCCGGCGCACCGGGGGGCAGCTCCGGCTGCCCGAACAGCTTGGACAGCCCATCCGCCACGTAGGACAGCTTGGCGGCAACCTTGGCGTAGTCCATCCGGGTGGGGCCCACCACGCCGATAACCCCTTTCATGCCGTCTCCGATGTCGTAGCTTGCCAGCACCACGCTGGTGTCCTTCAGCTCGTCGGCCACGTTTTCCGGGCCGATCAAGATCTTTGTGTTGTCGTCCTGGAGCGCGGGCAGGGCCAGCGCCTGGGCCAGGGCCTTGTCCTCGGACAGGTAGCTCATCAGCGCCTGGGCCTTGCCCACGTCCTGGTACTCGGGGTGGTCCAGGATGTGGCTGGCTCCGGCGGTGTGCACCGCGCCGCTCTCCAGCTCGTCCAGCACCTCCATGGCGAAGGACACCACCAGGGAGATCAGCCCGTAGGAGCTGCCCGCCGCGTGCTCAGCCACCCGCATCAGCTCCGGGGTGAGCTGGTCCAGGGTCTTGCCCACGAAGGCGGTGTTCAAAAGGGTGGTGAGCAATTGCAATTGGGGCTCGCTCAGCTCGGCGGGGAGCCGGAACAGCTTGTTTTTCACCACGCTGGAATCCGTCATCACCACCGCGATGAAGGAGGCGGAGTCCACCAAAATCAAATCGAACCGCTTGATGGTCAGCCGCCGCGCCCCCTCGGTGAGGGCGAAGGCGGGGTAGTTGGTGAGCTGGGACACCATGCGTCCCGCCTGGTCGATGACCTTGTCCAGCTCCCGCATTTTCAGGTGGAGCGCGTCGTTGATCTGCTTTGTCTCCTCCAGACTCAGCCGCTGTTCCTCCATCAGCTCGTTGACGTACAGCCGGTAGCCCTTGGGGGAGGGGATGCGTCCTGCGGAGGTGTGGGGCTGCTCCAGGTAGCCCTGCTCGGTCAGGTCGGCCAGCTCGTTTCGGATGGTGGCGGAGGACACCTTCAGCCCCGCCAGCTGGGCCAGCGCCTTGGAGCCCACCGGCTCCGCCGTCTGGATATAGCTTTCCACCACGGCGCGCAGAATTTTCTTCTTTCGCTCGGACAGTGCCAAGGCCCGGCCTCCTCTCCAAGGGTTTAGCACTCGATCTTCCGGAGTGCTAAGGACAATGTACCACCACCCCCCCGAAATGTCAATAGTCCAGTTGTAAATTAAATGTGAATGCGGGGGTGTGCAAAAAATCCGCCGCATTTTCGCACACGCCCCCCGGGACTGCTGAGCGATGTTGCCTGTCCGGGTGCAAAAATGAAAATAGGGCTTCCTTTTCCCGCCCGTTCGTAGTATCATATCACTGTATGAGCATTTTTCCCATCTCAAGAAGATCCGGCGCGTGAGCGCCGCTGGAGGTCCCGATGAGAAACATTTTAGCTTTGACTGCCTCTCCCGGCCCGGCGGAGAGCGCTGCCCCCACCCTCCAGGAGACGGTGGCCAAGGGCTTGAGCTGGTTTTTTACCAACCTGTCTCCCGCCTTCGCCTGGTGCATCCCGGCCCTGGCGGTGTGTATCGGCTTTTTCGTCTACTATTGGCTGTGCCTGCGCCCCCGGCCCCACAGCCTGGAGTGGATCGCCATGGCGGAGGAGCGCTCCCGGCGCGCCCGCATGACCCTCACCCTGCCCTGCCACCCCCTGGAGCGCAGCGATGTTCTGCCCATTCTGCTGCTGACGGCGGTATACGCTCTCACCGCCTTTTTTCAGCTGGGCGATCTTCACGGCCCTGAGAGCGTGGTGAAGCTGCGCCAGGGGGAGAGCCTGGCCTTCTCCTACAACCAGCCGGTGGTGGTGGACAAGGTGTCCTTCTTCACCTCCCTGGGCACGGGCTACTATGAGCTGGAGTGGCTGGACGGGGATGGGAACTGGCAGGGGCACGTCAAGCTGGACCAGTCCTTCAACACCCTGTTCAAGTGGCGGGTGCTGGACCTCCAGACGGGGGTGGACCAGAACGGGCTGGAGATCAACTCGGACAACAACAACCTGGACCAGCCGCCCCTGGGGGCGGTCACCGCCCAGGTGTTCCGCGTCACCGCCGTCAGCGCCCCCCGGGAGGAGGGGCTGTGGCTGGCGGAGCTGGCGCTGTGGAACATGGACGCCCCCCAATACCCGGCCATGGCGGACGAGGGGGCCCGGGCCCTGTTTGACGAGCGGGAGGAGTGGACCACCAAGTCCACCTATCTAAACTCCTCCTACTTCGACGAGATCTACCACCCCCGCACCGCGTTGGAGCATCTGAATAACGTCTACCCCTACGAGGTGTCCCATCCCCCCCTGGGCAAGCTGATTTTGTCCCTGGGCGTTCTGATCTTCGGCATGGTCCCCTTCGGCTGGCGGTTCATGGGCACCCTGTTCGGGGTGCTGATGGTGCCCATCCTCTATATTTTCCTGAAAAACCTGTTTGGCAAGACCCCGGTGGCCCTGTGTGGCACGGCGCTGTTCACCTTCGACTTTATGCACCTGGTCCAGACCCGCATCGCCACCATCGACACCTACGGCGTGTTTTTCATCCTGGTGTCCTACTACTTCATGTACCGCTATCTGGCGGTGCCGGCGGGGAAGAAGCTGCGGCACTATATCCTGCCCCTGTTTTTGAGCGGATTGTTCTGGGGGATCGGCTGCGCCTCCAAGTGGACGGTGGTGTACGCCGGGGCGGGGCTGGCCCTGCTGTGGCTGCTGGGGATGATCTTCAAGGCCGGGGACTGGCGGGAGGTGGAGAACCAGGCCCGGCTCCAGGCCGCCCCGCCAGAGGTCCGGGAGGACGTGGCCCAGGCCATGTTCCTGGAGGCCTCGCCCCCCTGGAAGCGGCCCCAGGTGCCCTCCTTCACCGTCCACGTGTGGGGGATCATCGGGCTGTCGGTGGTGTTTTTCGTGCTCATCCCGGTGTGCGTCTACACCGCGTCCTATTTCCCCTACGCCGTGGCCCGGGGGAATACCGAGGGCGTGCTGGGCATGGCCCGGCAGTGCCTGAGCTGGCCCTTTACCCAGCTGCCCCAGTATCTGAGCCAGGCGGGCCGGACCCTGGAGGACGGGACGAAGCAGGGCTTCTTCGACGTGCTGCCCGGCAACAGCGCCCACCCCCTGGAGATCATGCTCCACAACCAGCACTTTATGTTCACCTACCACCAGGGGGTGCACACCCCCCACCCCTATGAGTCCTACTGGTATCAGTGGATCTTCGACGGGCGGCCCATTTTGTACTACCGGGATCTGGATGTGCCGGGCGTGAAGAGCTTGTTCGCCTCCTTCAACAACCCCCTGGTGTCCTGGATGGGGCTGCTGGCCTTCTTCGGCGTGGCCGTCCAGACGGCGCGGCGCAGGTGCGGCAGGGGGCTGTTCATCCTCATCGCCATCCTGTCCCAGTTCGTCCCCTGGCTGCCCATTGGGCGCATCCTGTTCGCCTACCACTATTTCCCCACGGTGCTGTTTTTGTGCTTCGCCATCGCCTATCTGATGGACGGCATGGTGGAGCGCAAGCGCGGGGGATACCGCCTGGCGGTATACGGCTTCACCGGGTACGCCGTGGCGCTGTACGCCCTGTTCTACCCCGAGCTCATCGGCCTCTACGTGCCCAACTGGTACAGCCAGTATCTGCTCAGGTGGTTCCCAAGCTGGCCATTGTAAAGAATGTTCCTTTCTGCTCGTGCAGAAAGGAACCAAAGACACGCTTAGGGGGAACGCCGCCGGTTCGGCTTCGGGAGCAAAGGACGCTCCCTCGCTCACAGGCGGCGCTCCCCCTAAGAACCCCCTGTTTACGGGGGAGCTTGGTACGGGAGGCTTTTGGGGACCTTTCGGCGCGAGCGGCCTTCGACGCAGATGCTCCTAGTTGTGCTGCCGCCGGTGTTTGGTCATTGCAGCGCTTGGCGGTCTATCGTTCTGCGCCTGGGTGGGTGGGCTGCTCGGTGCGGGGTGATAGGCGGTTGTCGGGCGCGGAATATGAAACTGTAAGGTGATGCAACGATGTATTTGTGCGACATGCACAGCCACTCTCAGATATCCCCGGACTGCGACGTGCCCCTGGCCGACATGGTCCAGGCGGCGGTGGACGCCGGGCTCCAGGAGTTCTGCGTCTCCGACCACCACGATCTGCTGGACTACGGCGGCATTCCCGCCGCCCCCTTTGACTGGCCCGCCGCCCTAGAGCAGTACCGGGCCGTCAAAAGGTCCGTGGGGAAGAAGCTGACCCTTCGGCTGGGGCTGGAGCTGGGCTCCGCCCCCTACGACCCCCAGGCCGCCCGGGAGGCCCTGGCCCAGGGCGGGGAGGAGCTGGATTTCGTGCTGGGCTCCCTCCACAACTGGATTGGCATGGAGGGCAACCGGGACCTGTACTTTTCCGACTTCCGCCGGAATACGGCCCTGGCCCGCAGGGTGATGGAGAGCACCCTGGAGCACACCTGGACCCTGGTGTCCCAACTGCCCGACTGCTACGACAGCCTGGCCCACATCGTTTATCCTCTGCGCTATATCCACCGGGACGGCGTGGAGCTGTCCATCGAGGACTACGAGGAGCGGGTCCGGGCCATTTTCACCGAGATCGCCCGCACGGACCACGCCCTGGAGGTGAACGTCTGGGCCGGGCGGGACCTGGCCTCCTGGCCGCCGCTGCTGGGCTGGTTCAAGCAGTGCGGGGGCAGGCTTGTCACCGTGGGGGCGGACGCCCACTGTCCTGAGCACGTGGCCAAGGGGATCCCCCAGGCCCTGGAGATGATTAAGGCGGCGGGGTTTGACCGCGTCGCCACCTATGAGCGCCGCCGACCGGTGCTCCACAAACTTTGACAGAGGAGACTTGGAAGCTATGAAAATTTCCATCGCCTGCGACCACGGCGCGTTTGAATTGAAAGAGCGGCTGAAGGCCCATCTGCTGGACCAGGGCCATGAGGTCATGGACTGCGGCACGAACAGCACGGACAGCTGCGACTACCCGGACTTCGGCATCGCCGCCGCCCGGCTGGTGGCGGACGGGACCTGTGAGAGGGGGGTGGTGCTGTGCACCACCGGCATCGGCATGTCCATGGCGGCCAACAAGGTGAAGGGGGTGCGGTGCGCTTTGTGCCACGAGACTCTTTCCGCCGAGATGACCCGCCGCCACAACGACGCCAACGTGCTGGCCATGGGGGCGGGGGTCACGGGAGGCAATCTGGCCCAGCGGATTCTGGACGTATTTCTGTCCACGGAGTTTGAGGGCGGCCGCCACCAGCGCCGCGTCGACAAGATGATGGCGGCGGAGCTGGAGTAATGGGCCCTCTTTTTTTCAAAGAAAAAAGGAGGCGAAAAAAGAAACTTTTAAGGGCCTGTCCGAATGGACAGGCCCTTATTGCAAACATAAAATTGTTTAAAGTTCTTTTTCTTGCTTCTTCTTTTTCTTTCAAGAAAAAGAAGAAGGCCCTTGACCTAAAAGCCCATTCAGCTCCTCTGGCGTATACAGCGCGTTCAGCGCCGCCAGCAGGGCCTTGGCGCTCATGCGCTCGGGCAGGTCCAGCTGTTTGAGAAGCTCCGCCCGCCGGGCCGCCGCGTCCGGGGTCCCGGACAGACCCAGGGCGAACAAATCCGCCATGGTCAGGTCCCCCGCCGGGCGGTCCGGGGCGGAATCGTCCAGCACTGTGGCCCCCGCCCGGAGCAGGGCGTTTCGCAAAACCTCCGGAGGCATCCCCTCCACCCCCAGCTTGCCCTCCTTGCCGGGGGCCCGCTTGCGCCGCTCCTTGCCCCGCACGTCGGGGATATAGGCGTGCTTGAGCTGGTCCTTGGGGATGGCTCCCTTCAAATAGTTTCGGATGACAAACCCCGCCCCGTCGGAGTCAGTGAGCACGATGAGCCCCCGCTTGGCCGCCAGCTTCCGCAGGAAGGCCAGCCGCTCCCCGTCCTTGAACACGCCGAAGCCCGCCGTCTCCAAAATGAGGGCGTCCACCACCCCGGCCAGAGCCGCCTTGTCGTACCGGCCCTCTACTACAATGGCTTCTTGTATCCTCATAGCAATCTCCCAGATCTCAATCTGTTCCGTTACCGGCGGAAAACGGTATGATTAGCGCCCCGGTCCGCTGCGGCCCCTCGTTCCGGGTCTTGCCAACTATTCCAGCCCCGGCCCTCCCCTCGGAGCCGCACCGAACCGAGGCTTGCGCAGGTGGTTACCAGGCGGAAACCTTCCGTTTACCGCACTGGCGGCAGCGGCTTAAAAGTTTCTTTTTGCCTACTTTTTCTTTACAAAGAAAAAGTAGGAGCCACCCGCCGCCCTGAGGCCAGCTCCACCAGCAGGGCGGTGAGCACCTCGCCGTCCTGCCCCCTGGAGGCGGATTTCACCGCGGCGTCCGTCTCGGCGCACCGGCGCACGGCGTACCGGCACCAGGCCGGGGAGAACCGCCGGGCGGCGTCCAGCAGCCGCTGGGCCTGCTGGTCCATATAGCCGCCCTTCATCCTCCACAGCTCCATATACGCCCCCTTGGTCCGCCCCGCGTCCAGATACAGCCGGGCGGTGTACAGCTGCCGGAAGTACTTGCCCATCACCGACAGGATCATCACCGGGGACTCCCGGTTGTGGAGCAGGTCGGCCAGCACCGCGGCGGCCTTGTCAAAGTCCTTGGCGGCCAGAGCGTCGGTCATCTTGAACACCACCGCGTCCACCTTGGGCACCGCCAGGGCGTCGATGTCCTCCCGGGTCACCCGGTCGTGGGGGCAGTAGGCGGCGATCTTGCCGATCTCCGAGGCCAGATCGTGCATCAGATCCCCGCACAGGAACACCAGGTAGCCCGCGTCCCGGGTGTCGATGGACTTGCCCGCCTTCTTGAACTGGCGGCAGATCCAGTCGGTGAGCTGCTCCCCGTCCTGGCGCTGGAAGTCCACCACGCCCCCCAGCTTTTTCAGCAGGGAGAGCAGCTTGGACCGCCCGTCCAGCCTGGGGGAGAGCAGGTCGTACACAAACACCAGGGTACAGTAGTCCGGCAGGGCGCCCAGCAGGGCCATGAGCTTGTCCCGGCCCTTCTCCCCCTGGGAAAATAGGTCGAAGTCGGTGACAATCACCAGGGTGCGCTCGCTCATCATGGGCAGGCAGTCCACCGCCTGCTCGATCCAGTCGATGGAGCACTCCTTCCCCCGGGCGGCGTGGAGGTTGAAGTCCTCCAGCCCGGCGGGCAGGACGGCCTCCTTCAGCCGGTCCAGGTAGTAGTCCCGCAAAAAGGCCTCCTCCCCGTAGAACAGGTACACCGGCTTGGGCGCGCCCGCCTTCAGGTCCCGCTTCAGCTCCTGCATGGCGGAGTTGTCCGTTCTTTTTCGTTGATAGGCCATGGCCTTCCCTCGTTTCCTTTAGCGTATCCCTACGGCCCCTCCCCGCAGGGCGACGGTGACGCTTCCCTCCAGGTCGGTGCGGTGGATATCGGAGCCCAGGGCCGCGAAGCGGTCCAGGGCCTCCTGGGCGGGGTGTCCGTAGGAGTTGTTGGCCCCGGCGGAGACCAGCACGATCTCCGGGGCGGTGGCGGCGAGAAATTCCTCACAGCTGGAGTGCTTGGAGCCGTGGTGGCCCGCCACCAGCACCTCCACGTCGGGGATGGGGCAGTATTTCACCAGCATCTTTTCCACAAAGGCGTCGGCGTCCCCGGTGATGAGGGCGTCGAACTCCCCATAGGAGCACAGGGCGAACAGCCCGGACTCGTTGGAGGTCCCTCCGCCCAGGGGCGGGAAGAGGGTCAGACCTGCCTCTCCCAGTGGGATGCGCGTCGTCTCGTCCACCAGCACAATCTCCGCCCCCTCGGCCTGGGCTAGCGACCGCAGGCGGGCCAGATCTTCCGGGTCCGCGTCCCCCGCCGGGACCGCCACCCGGTCCACCTCCATGCGGTAGAAGAGCTGCTCCACCCCGTTGAAGTGGTCGTCGTCAAAGTGGGTGAGGACCAGCACATCCAGCCGGGTGCGGCCCATGGCGGCGAAATAGTCGGCGGCAATGTCCCCGGCGCTGCGAAAGCCGTCCCCGCCGCAGTCCACCAAGGCCGCCTTGCCGCCGGACAGCAGGGCGGTGGACGAGCCCTGTCCCACGTCCAGGGCCGTGACGGTCAGCTCGGCGCCCTCCACCTCCAGCCGCCCCAGCCCGATGGCGGCGCACAGCAGCAGGGCCAGCGCCCCCACGGAGATCAGGGGCCGTCTGGGCCGGTCTTTCCCCGAGACCGCCGCCAGCAGCGCCAGATACGCCCCGCACAGCCAGATGAGGCAGTATGTGTTGTCCGCGCTGAGGCAGGCGAAGGGAAGCTTCCCCAGCAGCAGCGTGACCCACCGGGCGTAGTGCCCCAGCAGGCCCGCCGCCGCGCCCAGCATCCCGGCCAAGCCGGGGAGGAACACCGCCAGGGTCCCCAGCACCAGGCCGCACACCATGAGCAGGGACAGAGCCCACAGCGCCAGCACATTGGACACAGGGGACAGGATCAAAATCTGCCCGAAGTACAGAGCGATGAGGGGAACGGTGAACAGCATGGCCCCCAGGGAGGTGGACACGCTCTCCAGCGCCGCCCGGCCCGCCCTCCACAGCAGCAGCTGGAGCGTTTGGCCCTTGGGCGGGCGCTTTTTCTTGAGGGGGCGGTACATCCACCGGAACAGGGGATCGGTGGCCAGGAGTATGCCCGCCACCGAGGCAAAGGACAACTGCAGGCCCACGCTGGCGGCGGCGAAGGGGTTTTGAATCAGCAGGACCAGCAGCGCCCCGCCCAGGGCGCAGGGCCCATCTCCCTCCCGCTGGGCCAGAGGCGCGGCCAGCAGGGCGCTCTGCATGATCACCGCCCGGAGGGCCGACGGGGTGCCCCCCGCCATGAGGGCGTAAAACACCAGCAGGGGGACCAGGGCCAGGGCGGTTTTCCGCCGCCGTCCGAACAAAACCAGCGCCATCTGAACCAGGAAGCTGATGTGGAAGCCGGACACCACCGCGGCATGCATCAGCCCCGCCCGGTTGAAGGCGGAGTAGAGCTGCTCCTCCAGCCCCCGCTTGTCCCCCAGGGTGACGGCGGCGGCGATGGGGGCGGCGGTGCCGTCAAAGGCGGCGTATATGCCCGCCTTGAGATGGTGGGCGCACAGGGCGGGCCAGTGGTGGAGAGGGACCCGGTCCGCCGTCTTGAGCTCCGCCTCCCCGCGGCAGTAGGCCAGCAGGTACACCCCCTTGGCGGTGTAGTAGGTGGTCTCATCGCCGTAGGCGCGGGTAGAGGACTTCACCTGGGCAGTACAGGAGACCCGGTCGCCGGGCTTCAGCGTCCCCCACTCCTCTGGGCCGTAGGCCAGGGCGTCCGGGGCGAAAAGGCCGCCGTCCAGGTGTAGCGTCACATAGTATCCGCCGATGGAGGTGGGCATGGGGTAGGAGGAGACCTCCCCGGAGATGGGCACATCCTCCCCCACCCGCTGCTGCGCCGGAACCCGGAACAGGATAAAATAGGCCGTCGCCCAGCAAAATCCCATCAGTGCGCCCAGGCAGAGAGCCAGCGCCCGCCGGGAGAGCTGATAGCGGACGTACCGGGACAGCGGCCCCTGATCCTTCGGCCTGCGCAGGAGGATGGGGTGCTCTCCCGGCCTGGGCCGGGCGGTCAGCCATACCGCCAGCGCCAGAAGCAGCGGGATCAGCAGCTGCGTGAGGCCCGGCCCGTCGTAGCAGCACCACAGGCAGGCGGCGGCGAAGCCAGCCGAAAACCAGGCCAATTTCCGCAACCGAGCCGCCCCCCTTTCCAACGTACTTCCCTTATTTTATCCGCAAAGGGGGGACAAGTCAACGCCGGAAACACGTTTTGCTGTATTCCCCCGCCGAAGGCGGGGGAATACAGCAAAACCTCTTCACGGAGGGGACAAGTCAACGAGGCGGGCAAAATTTGCGGCGGACCTTGTCAAACCCTCTCCCATCTGGTATGCTGAGAGGACCTGCTAAGGAGTTGAGCCCATGTACATATTCGACCTGGACGGCACCATCACCGACACCAACGGCCTGTGGATCGAGGTGGACCGGGAATTTTTATCCCGCCGGGGGCTGACCAACACCCCGGAATACGAAAGGGTGGTATCCCGCTCCATCTACCCCATCGCGGCCCAGTTCACCAAGGACTACTACCGGCTCCCCGACGCCCCGGAGGACATCATGGCGGAGTGGGACGCACTGGCCCAGCGGCACTACCGGGAGCTGGCACCCCTGAAGCCGGGGGCGGAGGCTTTTTTGCGCCAATGCGCGGCCCAGGGCCGCCCCATGGCCGTCTTTACCGCCTGCCGCCCCGCCCTGTGCCGGGCGGCGCTGGAGCGGTTCGGGCTGTGGGAGCTGTTCGGACGCGTTGTGTTCGCCGAGGAGATCGGCCTGGAGAAGCGGGACCCCCGGTGCTTTGTGGCGCTGAGCGCCCGGCTGGGCGCGCCGCTGGAGACGTGTACCCTCTTTGACGACAGCCCGGACAACTGCGCCACCGCCGTGAAGGCCGGGATGGAGGCGGTGGGGGTGTATGACGCCTATTACGCCGGCCGCCAGGAGGAGCTGAAAGCGGCGTGCAGCCGGTACATCCGCTCCTTTGAGGAGCTCCTTTTTCAATAGATCAGCAAAAACCTCCCCGCCCGCATAGAATGGGGGACAAGTCATTATAACCCCCCGCCGGAGGCGGGGGGTTATAACAATATACTCCCTTGCCGCATAGGATGTGGGGCAAAGGAGGTGTGAACATGGAAGATATCATCCCATGCTCGCTGAAGGACCAGGAGGTATTCCAGCGGGTGTGGCAGCGGGTGATGGCGGGCCGGTCTGAGGACAGCAGCCCCGTACGGCCCGGGCCCGCGGACGGGGGCGACCTGTCCTGCCAGTGCCTGCGGGAGCTGATGCGCCAGGAGGGGGAGGGCCTGCCCCAGGCCTGCCGCCCCGGCGCGGACGCCGCCCCCCCGATGGAGCGGCCCCCTGTGGAGCAGCAGCCCCCGGCGGAGGAGCCCCCCGCCCCGGAGGAGCCCGGTCAAAGCGCCCCCTCCGGCCAGGGCCTGCCGCCCCAGGAGGGCCGAAGCTGGGGCGGCGATCTGCCCTCCCTGTGGGAGGAGCCCCAGAGCGGCGATGACCGCACCGCCCGCCTGCGCGGCCACGTGATGGACGCCCTGGAGGGCTGGCAGTTCTACCGCTACCTGGCCCGCCGGGCCAGGGGGACGGACGCCCGGGCGCTGAACGCCCTGGCCGGAGAGTTGCACAAGCACGCCCGGAAGCTGTCGGCGGCCTATTTTCTCCTCACCGGGCTGCGCTACTGGCCGACAGAACTGCTGGGGGCGCCGGCCATCCCCTCCTACTGGGGAGCGCTGCGCGGCCGCCACCAGGCGGAGCAGCGCCTGGAGACCGCCTTCCGCCTGGCGGCGGACGACTGGGAGGACCAGGAGATGCTGGCGCTGTACGGCGAGCTGGCCGACGCCTGCCAGCAGCGCTGCCGCCGTCTCCGGGGGCTGCTGGAGCAGGGCGTGGGCTGAGGAGCGATACTTAACCCTATACTTTTTCCCGTACTTCTGATATAATGGGGGCTGTCCGCCCTGGGCGGACGGCCCCATTGCATTTGACGAAAAGGATTGATCCTATGCTGACTCCGGAACAGACCCTGGAATTCTGCCGCCTCCGCCGGGAGGTCATCGGCCAAAACTACCAAAATCTCAACCCCGAGCAGCGAAAGGCGGTGCTGGCCACAGAGGGGCCGCTGCTGCTGCTGGCGGGGGCGGGCTCGGGCAAGACCACGGTGCTCATCCACCGGGTGGCCAACCTGATCCGCTATGGCCGGGGCTCGGACTGCCTGGAGGTGCCGGAGTGGGTGACTGAGGGGGATCTGGACTTCCTGCGCTCCTACGCCGCAAGCCCTGACAAGGAAAAGCGCCTCCAGGCGGACCGGCTGTGCGCCGTGGACCCCGCCCCCCCCTGGACCATCATCGCCATCACCTTCACCAACAAGGCCGCCGGGGAGCTGAAAACCCGGCTGGAAAAGATGCTTGGCCCATCCGCCCGGGACGTGTGGGCATCCACCTTCCACTCCGCCTGCGTGCGCATCCTGCGGCGGGACATCGAGAAGCTGGGCTTCCCTTCCTCCTTCACCATCTACGACACCGACGACTCCCTGCGGGTGATGAAGGACTGCGTCAAGGAGCTGAATCTGGACGACAAGCAGTTCCCCCCCCGCTCGGTGCTGGGGACCATCTCCCGGGCCAAGGACAAGCTCCAGCTGGCCCGGGACTTCACCGAGGAGGCGGACCGGGCGGGCGACTACCGTCTGCAAAAGATCGCCCGGCTCTACACCGAGTACGAGAAGCGGCTGTGGGAGGCCGGGGCGCTGGATTTTGACGACATCATCCTCCACACCGTCCGGCTGCTCCAGGAGTACGATGACGTTCTGGCATATTACCAGAAAAAATTCCGCTACGTGCTTATCGACGAGTACCAGGACACCAACAATCTGCAATACCTGCTGGCCTCCCTGCTGGCTGGGGGGCGGGAGAACATCTGCGTGGTGGGGGACGACGACCAGTCCATCTACCGCTTTCGGGGGGCCACCATCGAGAATATCCTCTCCTTCGAGGACCAGTACAAGGGCTGCCGCACCATCCGCCTGGAGCGCAACTACCGCTCCACCAAGAACATCCTGGACGCTGCCAACGCCGTCATCCGCCACAACCAGGGCCGCAAGGGCAAGGAGCTGTGGACGGCGGGCGCGGAGGGGGATAAGGTGAGCCTCTACACCGCCATGAACGAGAACGACGAGGCCCGCTTTGTGGCGGACAAGCTGATGGAGGACTACCACAACGGGGTGAAGTGGAACACCCACGCCGTCCTCTACCGCATGAACGCCCAGTCCAACCAGCTGGAGGTGGCCTTCAAGCGCAGCGGCATCCCCTACCGGGTCATCGGCGGCACCCGGTTCTTTGACCGGGCGGAGGTCAAGGACATGCTGGCCTACCTGTGCGCCGTCCACAACCACGCCGACGACCTGCGCCTGACCCGCATCATCAACAACCCGCCCCGGGGCATTGGCCCCGCCACGGTGGAGCGGGCCCGGAACCTGGCCGGGGCGCTGGGGCTGTCCTTGTGGGAGGTGATCTCCAACGCCGGAGCGTACCCAGAGCTGCAAAAGCCCGCCAAAAAGCTGGGGGAGTTTGTCAAGCTGGTGGAGGAGCTCACCGCCCTGTCCCAGACCATGGACCTGGAAAGCTTCTACGAGGAGGCGGTGGAGCGCACGGGCTACGCCGCCATGCTCCAGGGAAAAAATGACATTGAGAGCCGCACCCGGCTGGAGAACGTGCGGGAGCTGCTCACCTCCATCAAGGGCTATGTGGACAACGCCGAGGGGGAGCCCACCCTGGCGGGTTTTTTGGACGAGATCGCCCTGTATACCGACCTGGACAGCCACGACCCCGACGAGGACGCGGTGGTGATGATGACCATGCACTCCGCCAAAGGCCTGGAGTTCCCCACGGTGTTCGTGGTGGGCATGGAGGAGGGGATCTTCCCCGGCATCCGGGCCATCGGCGAGGCGGAGGAGATGGAGGAGGAGCGGCGGCTGTGCTACGTGGCCATGACAAGGGCCAAGGAACGGCTGTACCTCACCTGCGCGGGCCAGCGGATGATTTTTGGCCGCACCAGCAATAACCGGCCCTCCCGGTTCGCGGGGGAGATTCCAGCGGAGCTGCTGGACCAGTCGGGCCGCTCCTACCTGGACCCCGCCCCCGCCGGGGACGGCTGGGACGAGCTGGACCAGACCCCCCGGGTGTCCACCTACCGGGACCCCTACCGCCCCGCCTACGCCGGCGGGGAGCGGCACGCCTACACGCCGCCCAGTCCCCGGAAGCCCGCCGCCCGGCCCGTGTTCCGCTCCGCCGTGGCCGAGCCGGGCCCCGCCCTGCCCGACTACCAGAAGGGGGACATGCTGGAACACAAGGCCTTTGGCCGGGGTATGGTGACCTCCGCCCAGAAGATGGGGGGCGACGTGCTGCTGGAGATCGCCTTCGACGGGGTGGGCACCAAGCGGCTCATGCTCAAGACGAGCGCGCAATACATTAAAAAACTCTAACGTAAGAAAAGGACTGCCAGATGGCAGTCCTTTTCGCATCAGAACTCCACGCCCTCCCGGGCGGGGATTCCCCGCTCAAAGGGATGGCGGTGGCACTTCATCTCAGTGCTGTAGTCCGCCGCCTCCCTCATCCAGTCCGGGGGGTTGCGGCCGGTGAGGACCACCTCCCGGCCCTTTGGCCGGTCCAGCACCGCCCTTCGCAGCAGCTCCCGGTCCACCAGGTCCTTCCGCCAGGCGGCGCAGGCCTCGTCCAGCACCAGCAGGTCGGCGTCACACTCCAGCGCCCGGCGCAGGTTTTCCGTCTGGAGGGCACGGGTCTCCGCCCGCTCCTCCTCGTCCATCTGGAAGGAAAATTTCTGTCCGGCCTTTCCCCGGAGCACCTGGGCTCCCAGCTGTTCCAGCAGGGGGATCTCCCCGGTCTGGCGGCCCTTGAGGAATTGGACGATGACCACCTTTCGCCCCGTGCCCAGGGAGCGCAGGGCCAGCCCCATGGCGGCGGTGGTCTTGCCCTTGCCCTCCCCCCAGTAGAGGTGGACCAGCCCCGTCATGTGAGCTTCTCCCCCCGCTGGGCCGGGTCCACCGCGTCCAGGGCGGTGTACAGCAGGGCGTTGCAGATGGCGGCACACACGTTGCTGCCTCCCTTGCGGCCCATGGCGGCGACGCAGGGCACATCGTATCTCTCACATGCCTCAAAGATCCGCTCCTTGCTCTCCACCACGTTGACGAAGCCCACCGGCGCCCCCACCACCAGGGCGGGGCGCAGGCCCGCCTCCATCAGCTCGCGGAGCTTCAGCAGGGCGGTGGGGGCGTTGCCCACCGCCAGCACCCCGCCGGGATGCTCCCGGGCGGCCTTCTCCATGCACACCACCGCCCGGGTGGTCCCCCGGGCCTTGGCGGCTTGGGCCACATCAGGGTCGGCCATGAAGCAGTAGACCGCGCCCCCCAGCTTGGAAAGCGCCGCGCGGCTCACCCCGGACCTCGCCATGTTGGTGTCCGTCACGATGGAGGCCCCGGCCCGGAGTGCTATCACCGCCCGCTCCACCGCGTTTTTTGTGAAGTGCAAGTTGACCGCGTAGTCAAAGTCCGCCGTGGTGTGGATCACCCGCTTCACCACCGCCTCCGTTCCCGGCTCCAGGGTGAGGCCCCGGTCTTTCAGCTCCTCGCCGATGATGCGCATGCTCTCCGCCTCGATGCCCGAGGGCGTCGTATAGGTCACATCCATTCACGTTCCCTCCATCACACGGTAGATTTGTTCCAGGTCCAGGGCCTCCCGAACGCCCTGGGCCAGCAGGTCCAGCTGGGTCTGCTGGTAGGCGGCGTGGGACACCGCCTGGGCCGTCTCCACTGCCAGCCCCTTGCGCTCACACAGCAGGGCGGCCAGCTTCTGGGTCAGCTCCCCGCTGTCAAACAGCCCGTGGAGATAGGTCCCCCACACGTTCCCCTGGGCGCAGCCGTCCTCCTGTCCGCTCTCCAGCACGCAGAAGGGCTCCCCCCTTACCTGGGTGGCCCCCATGTGGATCTCGTACCCGTCCAGATTGGCCCCCGCCAGCGGTCCGGCCAGCACCCTGGCCTCCACCCTGGTCCGGGACTTCTCTGGCAGGAAGGTGGTCTCCATGGGCAGCAGGCCCAGCCCCCGGACGCTGCCGGACTTGCCATACTCCACCCCCTCCGGGTCGTGGATGACCTCTCCCAGCATCTGGTAGCCGCCGCACACCCCCAACACCGGGACGCCCTCCGCCGCCAGCTTTTGGATGGCGGGCTCCAGCCCGCTCTGCCGCAGCCACAGCAGGTCGCCGATGGTGCTTTTGGTGCCGGGGAGGATGACAATGTCCGGGCTGCCCAGCCTCCGGGGGTCGTCCACGTAGCGCACCCCGATCTGGGGGTGCTCCTCCAGAGGGGTGAAGTCGGTAAAGTTGGAGATGCGGGGCAGGCGGACCACCGCCGCGTCCAGGGGCTTGTGGGCGTCCTCCCGACCCAGGCAGGGGGCCAGGGAGTCCTCGTCGTCCACGTCCACCCTCAGATAGGGCACCACCCCCAGCACCGGCTTGCCCGTTTTCTCCTCCAGCATGGCCAGGCCGGGGCGGAGAATCTCCAGGTCTCCCCGGAATTTGTTGACGATCAGCCCGGCGATTTGCGCCTGCTCCTGGGGCTGGAGGAGGGCCACCGTGCCGTAGAGCTGGGCAAACACGCCCCCCCGGTCGATATCCCCGGCCAGCAGCACCGGGGCGTTCACCCGCAGGGCAAGGCCCATGTTGACGATGTCATCCTCCCGCAGGTTGATCTCCGCCGGACTGCCCGCCCCCTCGATGACGATGACGTCGTTTTCGGCGGACAAGCTGTCGAACGCCTCCAGCACCTCGGGAAAGAGCCGCTTTTTATAGCGGAAATACTCCGCCGCCGACATCTGCCCCCGGACCTCCCCCAGGACGATGACCTGGCTGCCCGTATCGCTGCTGGGCTTGAGCAGCACTGGGTTCATCCGCACGTCTGGCTCCGCCCAGGCCGCCTGGGCCTGGACCACCTGGGCCCGGCCCATCTCCAGACCGTCCCGGGTGACATAGCTGTTCAGCGCCATGTTCTGGCTCTTGAACGGGGCCACTTTGTAGCCATCCTGGGCGAAGATCCGGCACAAAGCGGCGCACAGCAGGCTCTTGCCCGCCCCCGACATGGTGCCCTGGACCATGATGCGTTTGGCGCGGCTCATGGCGCTCCCTCCTTCAAAATTTCCTCCAGCGCGGCCAGGAGGCGGTCGTTGTCCTCTGGGCCCCGGACCGCGACCCGATACCAGCCATCACACAGGCCGTGGTAGTTCCCGCAGTCCCGCAGCAGGATGCCCCGCTCCCGCAGGGGCTGGACCAGCGGCGTCGGGGAGTAGAACAGCAGGTAGTTGGCCTCCCCGGGGATCACCCGGAAGCCCAGCCGGGACAACGCCTCCGCCAGCCGGGGGCGTTCCGTCCGGACCAGCGCCCGGACAGCCGCCACGTATCCCGTCTCCTTCAGCGCGGCCACCCCCGCCGCCTGAGCCGGGCCGGACACCGCCCAGGGCTGGCCCGCCCCTCTCATGGCGTCCAACAGGCCCCGGTCCGAGCACAGGCAGTATCCCAGCCGGAGCCCCGCCATGGCGTACAGCTTGGTGAACGCCTTGAGGATCAGCAGGTTGGGATACCCACCCAGGCAGGCGTTCATGGTGAAGTCCTCCGGCCGGTCCAGAAAGCCGCAGAAGCACTCGTCCACCACCAGCAGGGCGCCCACCGACCGGCACCGCTCCAGCACCCGCTCCAGCAGAGGGCGGGGGACGGCGCGTCCGGTGGGGTTGTTGGGCTGGCAGAGGAACACCAGGTCCGTCTCCGGTCCGACGGCCTCCAAAAAGCCCTCGCCCAGCCCGAACTCGTCCTCCTCCCTGAGCATAAAGCGGTCTGTTTGGCACCGGGCCAGGTCCAGCGCCGCCTCGTACTCGGAGAAGGCGGGGGCGGTGACCAGGGCCCGCCGTGGCCTTTTTGCCAAGACCACTCGGTAGATGAGGTCCGCCGCCCCGTTGCCGCACAGGACCCAGCCTGGGTCCGCCCCCTCCGCCTGGGCGACGGCTCTCCCCAGGGCGCGGCACAGGGGGTCTGGATAGCGCTCCGCCTGGGCCAGCGAGCGGATGACGGCGGAGCGCACCCCCTCCGGCAGCCCCAGGGGGCTGATGTTGGCGGAAAAGTCCAGGGGGGTCCCCCCGTACCGGGCCTCATAGCCCGCCCAGTCGCCGCCGTGGGTCAATGTCTGTTCCATGGTCACCTGCTCCGTCTCCGGCCCCTGACCAGCGCTCCGGTCAGCAGCCCGGCCCCCAGGGCCAGCCCGCCCCCGGCGTACAGCATCCGGTTGGCCCGGCCGATGTCCTCCGGCTCAACCGCCCGCCTTGGGTCGCCGATGGTGGGCTTGTCCACCACTTTGCCGAAGTAGGAGGCGGGGCCCGCCAGCCGCACCCCCAGCGCCCCGGCGCAAGCGGATTCCGTCTGGGCGGAGTTGGGACTGGCGTGGTTCCGGCGGTCCCGCCGCCAGATTTTCCAGGCGTTTTTGCCGTCCTGTCCGGTGAGATACGCGGCAAAAACCCAGCACAGCGCCGCCAGCCGGGAGGGCGCCAGGTTAGCCAGGTCGTCCAGCTTGGCCGCCGCCCGGCCGAAGTAGAGGTAGCGGTCATTTTTGTACCCCACCATGCTGTCCATGGTGTTCACCGCCTTGTAGGCCAGGGCCAGGGGCGCGCCGCCCAGCACCATGTAAAACAGGGGCGCGGCCACCCCGTCGGAGAAGTTCTCCGCCACCGTCTCCACCGCCGCTTTTGTCACGCCCTCGGCGGTCAGCTCCTGGGTGTCCCGGCCCACGATGCGGCCCACGGCCCTCCGGGCGGCGGGCAGGTCGCCCTTTTCCAGCTCGGCCTGGACGGCGGCGCTCTCCGCCGCCAGCCCCTTCAGGGCCAGGGCCTGCCAGCACCACACCGTCTCCAGGGCAAGGCCCAGCGCCGGGTGTACCGCGTTCGCCCCTTTGCGGGCCCCGGAGGCGGCGGCATAGGTCCCCGCCGGCAGGGCCGCCGCCAAAATGGCCCCACCCAGCAGCTCCCCCTGGGGGGTCTGGGGCAGATGGGAGCGCAAAAGGTCCTCCAGGGCTGAGATGGCCTTTCCCATGTACACCACGGGGTGGGGCATCCAGGCCGGGTCGGCCAGCAGCAGGTCCAGGGCGAAGCCCAGGGGGACGGCAGGGTTAATTTTCATGTTCTCTCGCCTCTCGTGTATCGAACTGTGTCCAAAAGGGTCAAAACGCGCTCCTCACGCCAGCGCACCCCGTCCAGCACGAAGCCGCCCCCCAGAGGGCCCCGCCAGGAGAAGTACTCCCCGCGGGGCAGGGCGAACCGCTCCAGCGCCGCCATTTGGGTGCCCCCGTGGGCCACGATGGTCAGGAGCGCTTCTCCCGCCTCAAGGGCTTGGCTGACCAGGGCCTCAAAGGCGGCGCAGGTGCGCCCGGAGAACGCGGCCATGGACTCCCCATCCGGAACGGGGCCCCGGCAATTGCCGTCCACCCATTCCCGGTAGGGGGCGAAATCCTCCATGTCCCGCCAGCTCCGGCCCTCAAAGACGCCGAAATCCATCTCCCGGAAGCCGGGGACCACCACCCGCTTTGCGCCGGGGAACAAGATCCCCGCCGTCTCCGCCGTCCGCCCTAAGGGGGAAACATAGACGGTGTCCGGCGCAAAGTCCGCCTGGACCAGCTCTGTCCTGCCCTTTTCGGAGAGGGGCAGGTCGGTGCGGCCCAGGTAGCGGCCCTGGGCGTTCCAGTCTGTCTCCCCGTGGCGCAGTAAGTAGACCCTCATTTCAGCGCCAGGGGCAGGCCGCAGAACACCCGGACCACCCGCTGGGCCCGCTGGGCCAGCAGGACGCTCAGCCGCCCCGCCGCCTCCCGGGCGGCCCGCTCTTCCTGGTCGATGGGCACCACGCCGCCCCCCACCTCGGTGGCGATGACCACCTCATGCTGAGCCAATTCATCCGCTAAGACGTTCAGGTCGGCGCTCTTGGCAGCAAGCTCCTGGACATCCCAGACGGCATGTTTCTCCAGTTCCTCACGGGAACAGCCCAAAAGCCGGCAGGCATACTCTTTTTTGCCGCTGTACAGCGGCCCGGTAATGAAGATCATAAGAATTTCGCCTCCAAAAGCTGGCAGGCCGCCAACGCCCCCAGCATCCACAGCTCACACCGCTGGAGGAACCACCCGGCCAGGTCGCCGGACAGCCCGCCGAACTGCCTGTCCGCCGTCACCCGGTAGCGCCGGAACACCGCCAGCGCCACCGCCGCCATCGCCAGCCCGGTGACGCCACCCACAACGATCATCCCGGCCCCGGCCAGGGCGCACTCCAGCATGAGGACCCGGCTTGCCATACGCCGGTCCGCCGCCGTGGCGAAGGTGTGGGCAAGGCCCGTGTTCCGGGCCAGGGGGAACCGGGTCACCGCCAGGCCGGACAGCCCCCGCTCCAGCACAAAGGCCAGCCCCATGGCCCACAGGGCTTTTTGGGTGGGGACCAGGGCGGTGCACAGGGCCAGATGGGCCGCGAAATAGGAGCACAGCCGGATGACCGCGAAGGCCCCGCACCGGGGGTCCTTCAAGATCTCCTGCTTTTTCTCCGGGGAAGCGTGGCTGGCCAGGGCGTCGCAGGTGTCGGCGTAGCCGTCCAGGTGGATGCCCCCGGTGACCAGCACCGGGATCAGGCAGAAGCCCGCCCCCCGCAGCAGGTGGGGGACGCTGAGATAGGCGCAAAGCGTTCCCCAGCCGTACCAGAGCGCCCCGCACACGATACCGATGAGGGGGAAGGCGCACAGGGCGTAGCGCATGTTTTTGCCGTTCCACTCGGGGCAGGGCAGGGGCAGGGCGGAGAACATGGCGAAAGCCACAAGCACCGTTTCCACAACGATCATCCCGCCGCCCCCTTATAATATTGCGGCAGGCCGCACACCACCTCGCACACCCGGTCCGCCCGCCTCGCAAGCGCCCGGTTGGCTTCCGCAACCAGCTGCAGGTAGTCCTCCGTCCCGGCGGCGTAGTCCGTCCCGCCGGTGAACACCTCGTTGCTCACCACCACCAGATCGGCGCACTGCTCCAGCAGGGCGTCCACGCCTCCCGTGATGGCGGACAGGGCGCCCTTCACCGTCCCGGCCCCGTTAGGGCTGTACAGCTCGTTGGCCGCCAGATTGCCCACGCACTCCAAAAGGACGGTGCCCCGTGCCGGTAAGCGCACAGAGGCCAGATCTGTGTAGCATTCCACCGTCTCGAACTCCTTGTCCGCCCGCATCCGGCGGTGCTTTTCCACCCGCTTCCTGCCCTCCTCATCAAAGGGCTCCATGGTGGCGATGTAATACCGGGGCCGGTGGGGGGAGGCCAGCACCAGACTCTCGGCGTACTCGCTCTTGCCGCTGGCCGCGCCGCCTACAACGAGCGTGAACACCTCAGCCTCCCTGGGGCGTGTACGCCTCGATGCCCGTGCCGTCGAAGGTGGTGCCGTCCTGGTACAGGGACAGGGCCATGTCCAGCATGGGGATGGCGCACACCGCCCCGGTGCCCTCCCCCAGCCGCATCCCGGCGGTGATGAGGGGCTGTTTGCCCAGGGCGTCCAGGATCAGGTGTCCGGCGGGTTCGGCGGACACGTGGCTGGCGAACATGGCCTTAGCGGACTCCGGGCACAGCCGCAGGGCACACAGCGCCGCCACGGTGCTGATGAAGCCGTCCATCAAAATGGGCACCCGGTACAGCGCCCCGCCCAGGTAGACGCCGCACATGCCGGCGATGTCGAAGCCCCCCACCTTGCTCAATACGTCCAGGGGGTCCATGGGATTGGGACGGTTGCGCTCCAGCGCCGTCTGGATGGCCCAGAGCTTGCGCTCCAGCCCCTTGTCGGACAGCCCCGCCCCCCGGCCCGTCATCTCCGCCACGGGCCGGTTCAGCAGGACGCAGGCCACGGCGGAGGAGGTGGTGGTGTTGCCGATGCCCATCTCGCCGGTGGCCACCAGGCCCACGCCCTGCTCCTTCAGCTCCCCCACCAGCTCCACCCCGGTGAGGACGGCCCGCTCCACCTGTTCCCGGCTCATGGCGGGGCCGTCGGTGATATCATGGGTGCCGTTGCCCACTCGGCGGTCCAGCACACCGGGGATCTGGCCGGGGTCCCGCATACCCATGTCCACCGGGACTACTTTACAGTTAGCCACCTGGGCCATTTTGCACACCGAGGAGCGGTTGGCTCCGGCATTCCGGGCCACCGCCGCCGTGACGGTGTAGTCGGTCTGGGTGACCCCCTGGTCCACCACCCCGTTGTCGGCGCACAGCAGCAGCAGACTGCGCTTGGATATGTCGATCTTGTGGTCCAGGGTGAGGGCGGCCATATCCTCCACCGCCGTCTCCAGCAGGCCCAGGCTGTCCAGGGGCTTGGCGATGGACGCCCACTGGCGGTGGGCGGCTTCCCGGGCCTCGCCCTCCCTGGGGTCGGGCCGGATGGCGTCCAGAATTTCTGTGATTGTCTTACTCATGATCAATCTGTTCCTTTCCATACAGCTTTGCCGCCCGGACAAACCGGTTTGCCAGCTCAGGGCGGCCCGGAAAATACAGGTGGGGGAAGGCGGCGTACAGGTGCTCGTTCGCAAAGCCGCACCTCCAACTGCGCCCCGTCAGGGGCTTGACGGCGGTGAGGCCCTCCCCGTTTTGAGTGGAGTCCCAGTAGTGGAATTCGTGGATGGGGACCTCCTCCCCCGCCCGGAAGAGCAGGCTGTCCCCCTCCGCCCGCAGATGGCAGTAGCCGAAGCGCACCAGCCGGTCCTTTCTGATTCCTTCTCCGGGGAGACAGCCCGCCATGGGATGGGCCTTGCCATCCATCCCCTCCAGAGACTGCCCCAGGTACAAAAACCCGCCGCACTCCGCCACGGTGGGCATACCGCCCGCCACCGCCTCCCGGACGGAGTTCCGCATGGATTCGTTTTCCGCCAATTGGGCGGCGTACAGCTCCGGGTAGCCCCCGGGCAGGTACAAAGCACAGGCCCGCTCCGGGATCTTCTCATCGTGGAGGGGGCTGAAGTACACAAGTTCCGCCCCGGCTTCCTCCAGGGCGTCCAGGGTCTCGGCGTAGGTGAAGCAGAAGGCCTCGTCCCGGGCCACCGCCAGGGGGACCCGCTCCTCCGCCCAGGGCGGCGGGGCAGTCGAGGTCTCCCAGCCCGCTCGGCGGTCAAACAGGGCGAAGAATTTCTCCCAGTCCAAGGTATCGTTTAACGTCCGGGCCACCCGCTCGATGCGGGCGGTGAGATCCTTGATCTCCCCGGCGGTCTGCAAACCCAGGTGGCGGCTTTCCAGCGCCGCCTCCTCCAGGTGGGGCAGATACCCCACCACGGGCAGCCCCGTCTCCCTCTCCAGCATGGGCTTTAGGCTCTTGGCCAGCATGGGGGAGCAGTCGCTGAGAAACAGCCCCGCGATGTGGCTGGGGGTTCGGAAGCCCGTCAGCCCCCTGACCTGGGCCGCCAGGGTGAGGCTGGCCCCCTTTGGCCGCACCGCCAGCAGGACGGGCAGGTCCAGGGTATCCGCCCCGTGCCAAGCGCTGGCCCGGTCCGTGGACCCGCCCAGGCCGTCGTAAAAGCCCATGGCCCCCTCCACCACAGCGGCGCCGTGGCCCGCGCCATAGCGGCGGTACAGCCCCCGGACGGTGTCCTCATCGGACAGGAACAGGTCCAGGTTGTGGCTGTCCACCCCCAGGGCGGAGCGGTGGAACATGGGGTCGATGTAGTCCGGGCCGCATTTGAAGGCGCAGGGGTCCAGCCCCCGGCCCTTCAGCGCCGCCAGCAGGGCGCAGGTGAGCACCGTCTTGCCGCTTCCCGAGGCGGGGGCGGAGATCATCAGCTCAACCATGGCAGTTTCCCGTGATGAGGAAGGTGGGGTTGTTGGCCATGAGCAGGTGGAGCTTTCCCGCCGGCTTGGTACGGCTGACGGCGACCTGGGTGACCTGGACCTCCAGCCCGTGGCTGGTCAGGGCGGTGACGGCGGCGCCCAGGGTCTCCACCGCGATGGCGGACACGCACACCCGGGCCAACCGGTTTTTGTACAGCGTCAGATCTATGATCTCCTCCATGTTCCCTTTGGTGCCGCCAATGAACGCGGCGTCCGGGGCGGGCAGGTCCTGGAGGACCTGAGGGGCCTGTCCCTCTACTAATTGTAAATTCCAGGCGGAAAATTTCTTTCTGTTTTTACGGATGAGGGCGCAGGCCTCCTCCTGGCACTCCACGGCGTACACCTGGCCTCGGGGCGCGGCCAGGGCCAGCTCCACGCTGACGCTGCCGGTGCCCGCCCCCACGTCCCACAGGACATCGCCGGGCCGAACGGCCAGCTTCGCCAGGGCGGCGGCCCTCACCTCCTGCTTGGTCATGGGCACCTGCCCCCGCAAAAACGCCTCGTCGGGCAGGCCGGGACAGCGGGGCGCATACCGAGGGGCCGCCTCCGCCAACAGCACCGACAGGGAGGCGAAGGACTGGCCCGCCAGCTCCGCCGCCGTGGAGAAGGTAATATTCTCCTCCGGAGAGGACAGGTTTTCCGCCACTGTGACGGACAGCGCCCCCAGTCCGGCCTCGGTGAGCCGGGCGCACAGCTCCCCCGGACCCAGCGCCCCCCCGGTGAGGAAAAAGGCGGGCTTCCCCTTGGATACCGCCGCCACCGGGTCGCAGCCCATGCCGTGGGCGGACACCAGCTCCCAGTCCTGCCAGGGCAGGCCCAGCCGGGCGGACAGCAGCTGCACGCTGGACACGCCGGGCAGCACCCGCGCCGGGATGTCCCGCTCGGCCAGCAGGGGCAGCAGCCCCCGGGCCCCGGAGTAAAACCCGGCGTCACCGCTGTAGACTGCCACGCAGTCGCCCTCCTGGGCCAAAATGGCGCTCAGCAGCTCCTGGGGCTTGACAGCGGCGACCCGGTTGTCCGTGCACCCCTGGGGCAGGCTGTCCAGCAGCCGCTTTGCCCCCAGAATACATCCGGCGCTTCTCAAAGCGGAGATACACTCCGCCGTCATGGTCTCCTCCCGGCCTCCGCCCAGGGAGGCCAACGTCACCCGCATCCCATCATCTCCCCGCATCGTTGTAGTACGTCCTCATAGCTCATCCCGTCCTCCTGGGGGCGGCGGATGAGCACCAGCCCGGCCCCCGTGGCCCGGGCCGCCGCCGCCTTTTCCTCGAAGCCCCCGGCGCTTCCCCCGTCCTTGGTGACCAGCCAGGCGATGTGGTGCTGGCGGATGAGGGCCTCGTTCAGCTCCCGGGAGAAGGGGCCCTGGAGGGCCAGGATATGGCCGCTGGGCACCCCCGCGGCGGCGCAGGCCTCCAGGCTGGAGGCCAGAGGCAGCACCCGGGGATAGAGCCGCTCCCCGCCCAGGGGGGCGAAGGCCCCCAGCTCCTTGGCCCCGGTGGCGAGCAGGATATTGCCCGTTGTGGTTTCCAGCCACTGGGCCGCCGCCTGGGCGGTGGGGAACACCGCCGCCCCCTCCGGAACGCCGCTCTCCTCCCGGAGAAGCCGCAAAAGGGGCGTGCCCGTCTCCCCACAGGCGGCCCGGATGGTTTCACTGGCCTGGACGGCGTAGGGGTGGGTGGCGTCCACGCACAAATCCGCCCCCGCCAGGGTCCGGACCATCCCCTCCCGGTCCATCCGGCCGGACAGAACAGCAATCCCTGGGGCCTCCCCCTGCTCTTCTTTGCCATACTCCGTGGCTACGCAAACCGTGACCGGCGCTCCCAGCGCCGCCAGGGCGTGGGACAGCCGCCGCCCCTCGGTGGTGCCGCTGAACAACACAAATCTCATAGCGTCCGCTTCTTCTCGTAGCCCCTGGGGGTGACCATCCGCCCCTGAGCCGCCAGAGTGGTGGACGAGCCGATGAACACCGTGGAGAACATGTCCAGCCGGGCGTTCCGCAGCTCGGCCAGCGTCAGGAGCTTGGACTCCTGCCCCGCCCGGCCGGTGTTGCGCGTATAGCCGCATACCGTGTTGGGGCTTACTCCGGCGCAGAGCAGAATATCGCAGGCCCTTTTCAGATAGTCCGGCCGCTTATGGGAGGCGGGGTTGTAAAGGACCATGGAGAAGTCCCCCGCCGCCGCGCATTTCAGGCGGTTCTCGATGACCTCCCAGGGGGTGAGCAGGTCGGACAGGGAGATGACGCAGAAGTCGTGGCCGATGGGGGCCCCCAGCAGGGCCGCCCCGGACAAAGCGGAGGTCACCCCCGGCACCACCTCCACCTCCACCTCCGGATATTGGGGGGCCAGTTGGAGGACAGGGCCCGCCATGCCGTACACCCCCGCGTCCCCGCTGCACACCAGGGCCACCGTCCTGCCGCTGTCCGCCGTCTCCAGCGCCCAGCGGCAGCGGTCGATCTCCTTCGTCATGGGGGTGGTGTAGGTCTCCTTGTCCGGAAACAGAGCGGACACCAGCTCCACGTACACCGTGTAGCCGCACAGCACCTGGGCGTCCTCCAGGGCGGCCCGGGCCTGGTATGTGAAATACTTCTGATCTCCGGGGCCCAGCCCCACCACATACAGCCGTTTCGCCATATTCTCAGCCTCCCTGGGCGGGGGAGTCCGTCCCCCGCCGGAATTCGGTGGTGAAGCCGGGGTCGTAGAGCTTGCTGCGCTGGTAGCTCTGCCCCAAAAAGCCGCCCACCAGGATGATGGCGGTTTTCCAGATGCCCGCCTCGTCCCCCGCCGCCGCCAGGTTCCCCACGGTGCACCGGACGATCTTCTCCTCCGGCCAGGTGGCCTTATAGACGATGGCGGCGGGAGTATCCTCGGTGTAGGCGCCCCCCGCCAGCAGCGCCGCCTGGACCTGCTCCTGCATCCCGGCGGACAGGAAGATAGCCATGGAGGCCCCGTGGGAGGCCAGCCGCTCCAGGCTCTCCCGCTCCGGCACCGGGGTGCGGCCCGCCATGCGGGTGATGATGACGGTCTGGCTTACCCCGGGGAGGGTGTACTCCGCCCCCAGGGCCGCCGCCGCCCCGCAGAAGCTGGACACCCCCGGCGTGTCGTCCCAGGGTATCCCCAGCTTGTCCAGCTGGTCCATCTGCTCCCGGATGGCCCCGTAGAGGCAGGGGTCCCCGGTGTGCAGCCGCACCAGGTCCAGGCCTTTGCCGTGAGCCTCCCTCATCACGTCCAGCACCTGCTCCAGGGTCATCTCGGCGCTGTTGTAGATGGCACACCCCTCCTTTGCCAGCCCCAGCAGGGCGGGGTTCACCAGGCTCCCGGCGTAGATGACCACGTCGGCCTTTTGGACCAGCTCCGCCCCCCGCAGGGTGATGAGGTCGGGGGCTCCGGGCCCCGCTCCCACAAAATGCACCATGTCAGCTCTCCTCCTTTACGATGACGGTGGCGAAATAGCCCACGTCCTCCGGCACGTGCTCCCAGTCGGCGCACACCCGCTCGGTGGGCAGGCCGCAGTCCTCCACCAGCGCCGCCCGGTCCAGCTGGCCGGTGGCGTTCAGCGCCTCTTTTATTTCCGCCAGACCCCGGCCCGCCTTCATCAGCACCTTGCCCCCGGGCAGCTCCACCAAGGGGGCCACCGGGCCCTTGCCCACCGGGATGACGTGAAGAGGGGACCCCCAGCTTACCAGAGTGGCGCTCAGCCGGGCCGCCGCCGCGCAGAAGCTGGGCACGCCGGGGACCATCACCGTGTCGTACCCCCGCTTTTGGAGGATGTCCATGAGATACCCCCAGGTGGCGTAGATGGACACATCCCCCAGATTGGGCATGGCCACGTCCAGCCCCTGATCCAAATAGGCCTGGATGGCGTCCGCCGCCGCCTGGTGGGAGGCGCTAAGCACCGCCGGGTCCTTGGACATGGTGAAGGTCAGGGGCAGGACGGTCTTGCCCGTCAGGTCCACCGCCCCCCGGACGATGTCCAGGGCCAGCGTCTCGCCGCTCCTGGTCTGGGGCGCGGCGATGACGGGGCACCGCTCCAGGATATGGACCGCCTTTAGGGTGATGAGCTCCGGGTCGCCGGGGCCCACCCCCACTCCGTAGCAAACGCCTTTTTTCACTTCCATCCCTCCAAAATTTTCTCCGCCTGCTCCGTCCGGCCCAGGAGGCCGTATACGTTGGAAAACATCACCGCGCCGATGGCGTAGGCCCCCGCCGCCCGCCGCTCCAGGTGGCGCTGGATGGCGGCCATCAGGCTGTCTATCACCGTTTGGCGCAGCCCGGCCCGGTCCAGCAGCTCAACGCAGGCGTCGGTGGTGGCCGCGTCCATCAAGCTCCGGCACAGCTCGACACCCGCCCCGCGTAGGGCGGCGTGGGCGCAGAACAGTTCTGTTCGGCAGTCGGCGTATTTGGAGTGGGTGTTCATCACCCCGCCCGCCACCTTCACCAGCTTGCCCACGTGGGCCGCCAGCAGCACACGCTGAAAGCCCTCCGACGCGGCGATGTCCAGCGCCTCCCCCAGGAAGTTGGAGCACTTCACCACCGGCACCCCCAGGCCGTCCAGGCCGTTGGCCTTTAAAAAGTCCTCCCCGTAGTTGCCGGGGGTCAGGATCAAATCTTTTGACTCCAATGCCGCCTGCCGCAGCTGCACGGCGATGGTGTCCACAATGGCCCGCTCACTCATGGGCTCCACAATGCCGGAGGTGCCCAGAATGGACAGCCCCCCCTCCACCCCCAGGGCCGGGTTGAAGGTCTTGGCCGCCCGCGACCCCCCGCCGGGGATGGAGATGACCACCTCCATGCCGCCGTCATAGCCCAGCTCGTCACATACCTTCTCCACCTGCTCCCCGATCATCCGCCGGGGCACCCGGTTGATGGCGGCGGCTCCCACCGGCTGGTCCAGGCCGGGGCGTGTCACCCGGCCCACCCCCTCGCCGCCGTCGATACGCACCCCGGGAGCCTGTGTTTTCCGCACAGAAGCCCACACCAGCATCCCATCCGTCACATCGTAGTCGTCCCCGGCGTCCTTTTGGACGGCGCACCGGGCCCGCCGCCCGTCCTCCAGGAGCTCGGCCCCAGCCAGGGGGACGCTGACCTCCAGCCCCTTGGGGGTGGTGAGGGAGACCGCCTCCGGGGCCCTCCCCGTCAGCAGCAGCCGGGCCGCGCCCTGCGCCGCCAGCGCCGCGCAGGTGCCCGTGGTGTAGCCCATGCGCAGCATGGTCCGCCCGCTGCGGGCGTAATGTTCAAAATTTCCCGTGGCCGTCCGCCCCCTTACACGCGAATAAAAAAGCGCCCCTGCTGAAGCAGGAACGCACAGCGCCCCGGGTGGCGGGGCCGATCAAATCGAGATGCTTCCGGTTTCGGCAGAAAAACCAAGCTGCCACGTATCTGACTTATCCTCCCCCAGGAGGCATCACAGTGACCGACTCGCAGGGACTCTCACCCTATTCCATGGACCGCCGGGGCGGCTTGCAGCTGGCACGTTATCGAATTAGTCATATTGTATCATACGACCGGGCGGCTGTAAAGGGAAACTGTAAGATTTTTCAATCCTGGCGGCCCCGCCCCTTGACAAGCCCCGCCCACCCTGCAATAATCAAAGCACGAGAGGAGGCGGGAGCCATGAGGCTTGCCCTGTTTGCCTACAGCCGCCGGGGGCGGGAGACCGCCCGCCGGGCCCGGGCCGCCCTGGAGGGGCCGGGGGACCAGTGCCGCTGCTATGCCCCGGAGAAGTATGCGGGCGGAGAATTCGCGCCCATCCAGTCCCCCTGCGCCCCATTCACCGCTCCGCTGTTCGACTGGGCGGACGCCCTGGTGTTCGTGGGGGCGGCGGGCATCGCCGTGCGCTCCATCGCCCCCCACGTCAGGGACAAGCGCACCGACCCGGCGGTGCTGTGTGTGGACGAGCTGGGACAGTTCGTCATCCCCCTGCTGTCCGGCCACATCGGGGGGGCCAACGCCCTGGCCAAAACGCTGGCCCAGGCCCTGGGGGCGGTCCCGGTGGTCACCACCGCCACCGACATCAACCAAAAATTCTCCGTGGACGCCTGGGCGGCCCAAAACGGGCTGTTCATCGACGGCATGTCCGCCGCCAAGGCCGTCTCCGCCGCCATTTTGGAGGGCCCCGTGCCGCTGGCCTCCGATTTTCCCATAGCGGGGGAGCTGCCCCCCGGCGTGGTTTCAGGGGAGTCGGGGCCGGTGGGGGTGTGCGTCTCCTGGCGGGAGAGGAGGCCCTTTGAGGCCACGGCGCTGCTGGTGCCCCCGGTGGTCCATCTGGGGCTGGGGTGCCGCCGGGGCGTGAGCGCCCAACAGGTCGCCGCCGCCGTGGACCGGGCGCTGGCGGCCCACGGGGTCCACCCCGGAGCCGTCAAACGCGCCGCCTCCATCGACCTGAAGCGGGACGAGGCCGGGCTGTTGGAGTTCTGCCAAAGCCGGGGCTGGCCGCTGTCCTTCTACAGCGCCGGGGAGCTGGCCGCCCTGGAGGGGGATTTCACCCCCTCGGAGCGGGTGCTGCGGGTGACGGGGGTGGACAACGTGTGCGAGCGGGCCGCCATGATGGGGGCGGGATGGCTCATCGTGCCCAAAACCGCCCACGACGGGGTCACCGTGGCGGCGGCGGTGGAGGGCTGGACGGCGCGGTTTGAGGCGTGAGGGCGCGCCGCGCCCGGGCAAACGGAAAAAGCGGCCGGCCGGTTTCCCGGCTGGCCGCTTTGCGCCGCTTGGCGTTATTCCCCGGCAGTCTCCGGGTAGTCCTTGCCGAACCAGGTGCACACCAGGCCGTAGGGCGGCTTGGGGGTGACCAGGCACACCACCACCATGATGACGGTGGACAGGGCGGTGGCCATCAGCACGGGGTTCACGCCCAGGCACAGGGCGGTGGCCAGGCCGTTGCCGGCCTTGGAGCCCATGTCCAGGGCCAGGTAGAGCACGATGCCGCTGACCAGGCCGGCGATGGCGCCCTCCTTATTGGCCCGCTTCCAGAACAGGCCCAGCAGCACGGTGTGGAAGAAGGCCACGGTCATGCCGCCGGTGGCGTAGGTGATGAGGGAGGCCAGCAGGGGCGGGGGATTGCAGGCGAAGAGGAACACCACCAGGGCGACGACGACGATTCCGGCGGTATTCAGCTTTTTCAGCTTGTCCTCCTCGATCTTCGGGTTGATGATGTTCTTGTAGAGGTCGCCCACCAGGGTGCCCGCCAGGGAGACGATCATGCCGCCCACGGAGGACTGCACGGCGCCGCACACGCCCGCCAGCACCAGGCCCGCCGCCCAGGGAGGCATGACGGAGACGGCCAGGCTGGGAATGCCCAGGTCGGGAGTGGCCAGGGAGCCCTCGGGGAAGAGGTACTTCACGGTGAAGCACAGGCCGTTGAGGCACAGCAGCCAGGCCGCCACCACGATGGCGCCCACCTTGATGGCGTTGTGCAAGGTCTTGGTGTCCTTGTAGGTCAGGGTGGACATGGTGACGTGGGGCATGGTGAAGGTGGTGTAGCCCCACAGGAAGGCGAAGGAGATGGCGGTGCCGATGCCCTTGGGCACGAACCAGTCGGTATTGGTCTTCATCAGCTCCTGAATGGTGGCGGTATAGCCGGGTGTGGCGTTGACGCCCATGATGAAGAGCACGATGACCGAGATGGTCATGACGATGCCCTGGATCACGATGGCGGAGGCCACGCCCTTGACGCCGCCGGTGAGGGCCGCCACCACCACCAGCAGGGTGAAGATAGCCAGGCCGATGCGGTAGTCGGCGCCGGTGAGGATCTGGAAGATGCGCCCGCCGCCGGTGATGGTGGACACGGCGAAGGCGCCCAGGAAGAACAGCACCACCAGGCAGCTCAGCGCGCCGAATACCCTGGAGCTCTCATAGCGGTTCATGAACAGCTCCACAAAGGTGTTGGACTTGGTGCGGCGGGCCACAATGCCCACCCGCTTGCCGATGAGGCCCAGCACCATGAAGTTGGTGCACAGGGAGAAGAAGCAGCACACCATCCAGATGGCGCCGAAGGTGTAGGTGTAGCCGGGCACGCCCATGAACACGCCCGCGCCGGCCACGCCGGCGGACACCATCATGGCGGTGACCAGCACGCCGCTGGAGCGGCCGCCGGTGTAGAACTTGCTCATGAAATCGCCGCTGCCCGCGCCCTTCTTCATGGCCTGCCGGCTTAAGAAGCTGTAGAAGAACTGGAACAGGGTATAGATGGCAAAGACAACGATAATGATTGTTTTCGCGGTGCTTGTCAGGTTTTCCATATCTCTCTGGCCTCCTTACCTTATTTCTTGATGGAGCCGCGGGGCGTCACGTCCATGTCCTTGTAGACGAAGGTGACGATGAGCTCCTGGGCCACCACCATGCCGATGATGATGACGATCTCCAGGAAGATCCACAGCGGCATTCCCAGCACGTAGGTGTAGCTGCCGGGGTCGGCCCCCAGGGTAAAGAGGTTGACGATCATCAGCAGGACGAATACGCTGTACGTCAGCATGGTGATCCAGAACTCCTTGGCGGTCTGGGTAAAGCGCTCGTCAGGTACGATGGAGGCGGGGTCGTAGTCCCGGCTCATGGGGTCGATCTGGTTTTTGTCCATGAAAAATTTCTCCTCTCTGTTGTGTCTCTGCCCGGCGGGACGGGGCTCTTTTCTTTCCGGGGGCGCTTACTCCTTGAGCAGGAAGTCCGGGGACATGGTCTGCCAGCGGTCCATCCGGGCCTTCAGCTCGGCCTTGCTCTCCGGGTCCTCCTTCATGGCGATCAGCTCCCAGGGCATCTCCTCCAGGGCCTGGACCACCTCGTTGATCTTCTGATAGGGGATGGCGATGATGTGCCGCCCGGCGGGGTAGGTCTTGCGGCGCTTCATGCCGTGGTGCATACCGGTGATGCAGGAGTTCACCTTGCCGCTGACATAGGGATAGCTGTACATCCAGGCGCAGCTGAGCACGCTGGAGCACTTGGTCTCCCACAGATCGCCGGAGATGTAGCTGGTGGCCCGCATGAGGATCTCGGCCTGCTCGGTCTCGGCCACGCACACCACCAGGTCCGGGTCAAAGTCGCACAGGGCCACGGGGCAGAACTCCACAAAGTTGATGGAGCCGGGGACGATGGTGGTCATCACGTTGTACAGCCGGGCGTTGGGGGCCTGGCTCTTGAACACGCCGAAGTCATAGCCCGCCTGGCCGCTGGCGCCCAGGCCCGGCTTGGGGATCATGCCCAGCACCATCTTGCCGAAGCAGTTGTCATCCTCCTTGGTGATGAAGAACTTCTTGCCGGTGGTCTGGGCCTCCTTCACGAACTCGCAGAAGGACAGGGTCTTGTCGATGTGCTCCACGCCCTCCGGCTGGGCGTAGCAGTACTTCAGCGCCACGGCGGGGTACTCCATCCCCAGCTTGGCAAACAAGTCCTTCGCTTTTTGACTCAGCATAGCTTCTCGCCTCTTTCTTTGTTATGGTGGGACACGGCGCCTTCCCGCAGGCAGCCGGTTTGGTTTATTATATCAGCCGAGGGGCGGCGCCTGAAATGGGGAAAATTGAGGCTTTTTGTCGAGCCCGCCCGGAGAAACGGGGCTGCTCGCTCCTGTTTCGCGCCACAAAATAGAAGGAATATACCTATAAATAGGAAGCACATTCCTAAAATACTCCATTTCCGCCGCGCTGATTGGGTGTGCCAATTGTTTTTTCCGCCGAACTGTGATAAACTAATGCGGACTCCGGGAATCCGATTTCTTATCCAGATCAAACGGTGGTGAGGTGAGGCGTATGCGGTACACATTATCGGACCGGGAATTCACGTTTTTCTCCCAGATGGTCTATCGGATCAACAGTCTGGCGGGCTACGAGGAGGTGGCTGCCACCGTCCTCAAGCAGCTGCAGTACATCATCCCCTTCACAAAGGGAATCATCTTCCAGATCTGTGAGGCGGAGCCGGGGCAGGGGCTGGTGTACCAGCACCCGGTGGCCCTGGACCCTCCGGGGCAGGTGTTTGACGAGGACCAGTTCATGAAGGGCGGATACCGCTCCGACTGGCTCAGCTACACCTCCTCCCCCTGGAGCAACACCTTCCGGCAAAGCGACATCCGGGACGAGGCCACCTTCCGGGACACCCCCCTCTACCGGGATATCTACCGCCCCCAGGACATCTACTACGGCCTGCACTCCATTCTGGTGCACCAGGACCACAAGCTGGCCCAGCTGGGGCTGTTCCGCCCCGAGACCGCCAAGGACTTCTCCGAGCGGGATGTGTTCATCCTCAGCGCCTTGTCCCTGCATCTGGAGCTGAAGCTCTACTCGGTGCTGGAAAACTCCCCCTGCGTCAAGTGCCGCAGCCAGGAAAACCGGATGCTGGAGGAGAACGAGTTCCACTATGACATGATGCGCAGGTACGGCCTGACCAAGCGGGAGATCGAGGTGGGCGTGCTGCTGTGCCGGGGCATGAGCAGCCAGGAGATCACCGTCAGCCTGTTCATCAGCAAGTCCACCCTGGACAAGCACATCTATAATATCTACCGCAAGACCGGGGTGAAAAACCGGACCCAGCTGGTCCGCCTGTTCAACCAGGAGAGCAGCCGCTTCAACGCCGCGCTCCGGGGCGGGTCCGGACCTGTGGGCTACCTCCGCCAGGGCGGGACCCTGTGACATGCAAGGTTGTATCGAAGGCTTTGCGAAGGCCCTCAGCGAAAAAATCCCCCGGATGGGGGATTTTTTCTTGCACCGGAACGGGCAACACCCGCCCCCTTATCCCTCCCTGTTGGGAGGGATAATTTTATGCAACAAACCGAAAAATACAAGTTGAACCTGATCGAAACGTCGGACACGTTCTCGCCGGTGCCGCTGAACGAGAACATGGAGAAGGTGGAGGCGGCGCTGGAGGCCAAAGCAGGTGTGGCAGACATGGAGCAGCGCCTCACCGTCCTGGAGGCGCACAAGCTGCTGTTTGGCGGCTACGGCGGGGGCGGCGATAAGACCATTGAGATCGGCGAAACCCCCAAGCTAGTGATTCTTCACAAAAAGGGGTACGGCAACGTCAACAGCTTCCTCTGCGAAGCCTGCACCAGCCATGGGCATATCGTAGACAACGGTTTCTTCCTCATCGGAAGCAGCGAAGTCAACCGCAGCGGCAACAGCTATCTGTATATTGCCTTCATTTAAATGCGGAAAAGGCCCCCCGGGAAATCCCGGGGGGCCTCTTTTGCTGGGATGGTTTAGCCGACGCTTAAATTAGGTCAGGTCCTGCAGGTAGCAGACGTAGATCACGTCCACCACCAGCGGGTTGTCGGCGTTGAGGACAGCGGTGACGTACACGTCAGCGCCGTTGCCGTAGGCGGCCAGGGAGCCGGCCTGGTTCAGGGTGCCCAGATCGGTGATGCCCGGCCACTCAGCCTTGCTAGCGCCCTTCTCGTCCAGGTTCACGTTGACCACCTTGGCGTTGGCCACGTTCAGCATGGTCTGCGTCAACACGGCGGCGGCACGATTGTCGTTAGTGTTATCCTGAGCGAAGTTGCCCACCTGAGAGCTGTAGGTGGTGGCGGTGTACTCGGACGCGGTGACGAGGGTGCCGTCAACTGCGTCGGCGCTACCCTTAATCCGATAGAGGCCGTCCACCGCGGTGCCGATTACCTTATAGATGGTTTCGCCGGTCGTGGTGGTCTTATCGGTGGGCTCCAGGGTGTAGAACTGGTCGCACCACTTCTTCTCAGCGCCAGTCGCGCCGGGAGCATGAGCCATATCGTCCAGAATCTTCGCGGCGGAGCCGGTGCTGGCAGCGGTGACGCCGCCAAAGTCCTTCACATGACCGTCAACCCAGACGCTCTTCTTCACGCCGTCCTGGTACATGGTGAACTGGGTAGCGGTCTCACCATAGGCGTTATACAGGGTCGGGGTCGGATTGCCCACGTAGTACAGGCTGCTGGTGCCATGGCGGACCACGGCGGCGGCGGGCAGGATGACGGTGTCCATCTTGGCGGCGGTCTTGACCACCTGAGCGTAGGTGAAGTCGCTCTTGGTGTAGTACATCATGTTGTAAACCGCTTCGCCGTTGTCGATACGGTCGGGCTGCGGGATGTTGGGGACATCGCCATAATAGCTGTTGAGATAGAGATCCACGCTGGTGCAGCCTTCCATCAGCTCGTCAAGGCCGTTGAAGACCTCGGTTTTCAGGTCGGAGGTGCCGTAGCCGGACACCAGGATGATCTTGGTGTCGTTGGTCCAATACAGGGCCTCGGCGGCCAGCTTGTTGTCCACCTGCTTGGAGCCCAGGGTCACGTCGGTCTTGGTGACGGTCAGCGGGTCGGCAATGGTACCGAAGCTGGCGATGCTGCCCTTGGTCACGCCGGCCTGGCCGTAGGCCACGTCGCTGGCGTTCTTATCGGTGACCACCCAGCCCTTGTAGATGCCCTCGCCGATGCCGTTGATCACCTGGGTCTTGGTGTCGCGGAAGGGGGTGTCCAGGGCGTCGGTGGCGCCGATGGTGCCGGTCACGGCGCCCACGGGGTTGCCGGGATCAGCGGAGTTCCAGGTCTTGCTGGTGATGGGCACGGTGACCTTCTCGCCGTCCAGGTTCACGCCGGTCAGCAGGTACTCAAACGCGCCGGAGCTGGTCTGGGTATTGTAGTCGGTGTAGGTGCCGTACACGAAGGTGTTCTCACGCTTGGCGCGGGCGCCCAGGTACTTGCCCACGGGGTCCAGATAGAACTCGTAGGTCACATTGTCGTAGGTGGTCTGCTGGGGGATGTTGTCGGTGCCCACAACGGTATCGTACAGCACGGACTGCTCCAGCACGGTGCCGTTGTCCAGGGTGACCTTGCCGCTCTCGGTGTTATAGCCGATGACGCGGCCGGAGGCAGTCTCGGTGACGGGCTTCAGCAGGAACCAGGCGTCTTCATAGTCGGTTCCGGTCCCGTACCCATCGGTGTCACGGTCGGCCACATAGGCGGCATTGCCGACGATGCCGGCAGTTGCCCCGTTGGGCAGCTTGGGAGTGCCGCCCTCCTGAGCGGTGCCGTCGATATGCACGCCGATCTCCTTCTGCTTCAGCTCGGTGGTGGAGCCGGAGACCAGCTGCTTCTGCTCCAGCACGAAGGCGCCGGAGGCGGCGGGCAGCTCGTTGTCCGCATCAATAAAGTCGATGGCGCCGGTCTTGCGGGGCACAGAAACGCTCTTGATGGCGTTGACGTTGTCCACGCCGGTGATCTTGGCGCTCTCGATGGCCATGCCGATGACCACGTCCAGGGCCTTGTTCTCGCTGTTGGAGATCAGCAGATACACGGAGTCCGTCGTGGTGGTGCCGGCGCCCACCTTGGCGTCAGCATTCCGGCTTTCCGCATCGTTATTAGTGCCAGAACCGTCATTGCCATCCGGGATGAAACGCTCGAAGTTGGCGTTCTGGTACACCTTGCTGGTGGCGGACACCTCAAAGCCCTTGGCCTTGGCGGCCTTGCCCACGCTGTTGGCGGTGGCGGGGGTGATGTCCGTATCCAGGGCGGTGGGGGCGGCCTTAGTGCCGTGGAAGCCCTTCACCGCGTCCACCTTGACCACCTTGTCGAAGGTGGCGTAGGTGTGCAGGTTGTTGTTGTCCCTAGAGGTGATGGGGGTGTCGGGGTCCCAGCGGGAGCCGCGGCCGTCGAACCAGATGTTCACCTTGTGGGCGAACTGGTCCAGGCCGGTCACCGCGTCGAAGGTGGCGATGGTGTTGATCTGCTCGTCCAGGGCATCGGTGGCCAGCCAGGGCTTCCGGTAGCCGTTGGTGTCCAGCTTGGCGGTCACATAGGAGTACACGTCCTGGTCATAGGGCAGCTCGGAGAAGGAGAAGCGGGTGTTCTTCTCGCCGGTCTGCTGGTTGCCCACGATGATGCCGGTATCCTCGGTCAGGCCGAAAATCTTGAAGCCCAGGGTGGGGTTCTTGATCTCGCCCAGCATGCCGCCGGTGGTGCCGTAGGGCTGATAGCCGAAGGCGGGGGTGTAGTTGACCATGTTCACCTTGGCGTCGGCCTGGAACAGCAGCTCGGCCACCACGTCGCGGCGGCTGGCCAGATACAGGGTGTTGCCATAGTGGGTGGTCTTGATGTTCTTCAGGATGCCCAGCTGGGTGGCCAGGGCGGACACGTTGGTCTCCCAAGTGGGGCCGGTGAACTCGCCGTTCTTGTCGTAGCCGATGGCACGCAGGATCATAGCCAGCGTCTCATAGCCGGTGACGGGGGCATAGGGGTCGAAGGTGGTGGGGCTGGTGCCCTTGATGTAACCCGCGTTGGCGCAGAAGCCCACGTAGCCGGCGAACCAGTCGCTCTCCGCCACGTCGGTGAAGCCGCCGTAATTGGCGTAAGCGCCTGCGCGGACGTCATCCACGTCGCCGGTGGCCAGGCGGTAGATCAGGGCCGCCACCTCGGCGCGGATAATCTGGTCGCCGGGACGGAAGCCGCCCTCGTCGCCCTGGAAGACCTTCATGCCGGTGAGCACGTCGGCGGCTTCCACGAACTTCTCT
>ERZ808042.184-NODE-184-length-55164-cov-10.934830_pt1 | contig 55164 bp, 52 predicted proteins | sample MGYA00380193_ERZ808042 | MGnify/ENA primary metagenome ERZ808042 (study PRJEB31490, sample SAMN06133401) | mouse gut metagenome | isolation source: M1_2 | host: mice | place: China: Chengdu | collected 2015-05 ...
GGCGCGGTAGTTCAGTTGGTTAGAACGCCGGCCTGTCACGCCGGAGGTCGAGGGTTCAAGTCCCTTCCGCGTCGCCAACTTGCTGCTATAGCTCAGTCGGTAGAGCGCATCCTTGGTAAGGATGAGGTCTCCAGTTCAAATCTGGATAGCAGCTCCAGTGAAACCCGTTGTCCCGTAAGGGATAGCGGGTTTTTGCTTTTCCTGGGAAGCGATGTAGGGCAATCTAAAACCCATACAGAAACCCATACCGATAAGCCACGAGATCTGATGAAATCTATTTTTCGCCAATTTTTTTCAATGCATTACGGAAGATTTGACTGGCCCGTTTCATGCTCTCTTGATCCGCATGGGTATACATGCGGAGAGTGACAGCCTTGTCGCTGTGCCCCAGCTTTTCAGATACGCTGGCCACGTCTGCGCCATTTGTGATGGCGATGCTGGCGAAGGTATGACGAAGTTTGTGGGGATGAAGGCCAGACACACCGCACCGTTTAGAGAATTTCTGCATATACCGGGCAGGGGACTGCGGGTGCATGGGTTCCGGACTGTTGGGTTGGGTAAATACGTAGGTACTGATTGCCTGGGCGGCCTGCTCCTGCCTGAGCTGGCGGAGCAGAGCGATGATCTCGGGATCAACATCTATCGTCCGCATTTTCCCGCTCTTGGGTGTGTCCAGGTAGATGCCCTTTTGGGGGGTATAGCAGAGGTTTCCCGAGATGGTGATCGTGCTTGCCTTAAAGTCGATGTCTTTCCACTGCAGGCCGCAGCACTCGCCGCGCCGGATGCCGGTGTCGATCAGCAGGCGCATCAGGGTACGCCATTTCAGTGGCTCATTTTCCAGGGCGGTGAAGATGCGCTGGACTTCTTCAATGGTGTAGGCTTCCACGTCTTTTTCCTTGAGCTCTCCCTTGCGGGGCTTGGGCCGCTCCACCTTATCCATGGGGTTGATGGGCACGACATCAGCCATATAGGCCATCTTGAACAGACTGTGCAGAATGGTGTAGACCTTGACACAGGTGCCATGGGCTTTCCCCTGGGACTGCATGGACAGCAGCAGGGCTGAGATGTTGGCCGGGGTGATGTCCGGCATTTTCAGATCGCCTAGGGCGGGGTAGACCCAGTGGTCAAGGTTGCCCTGGTAGGCGCACCGACCATTCTCACTCATTGTGATGCTCTTGGCGGGCATAAAGACTGTCTCGCCGTACTGGCGCAAGGTCTGAACCTTTGCGGCCTCCCGCTTTTGCTGGAGGTCGCTTTCTTTTTGCTCGGCGCGGCTGACTACTTCGCCCTCATGACAGCGCCGCTCAAACTCGGCAGCCTCCTTTGCCAAGGCGCGGTCTATGGCCTTCTGGCTCCAGCCATCGGGTGGGTACCAGCGGGTGGTCAGGTAGGACTTGCCTCGTCCCCGGCTAACCCGTATCTCATAGAAAATCTGGCCGTCCTTCGTTGTTCGTTTTCGTGTAGATGCCATAAGTGTTCCTTCCTTTAGTCACGCATGGCGGTTTCTTCGCTTTGATAGGGAATTTCGATTGGGATGCCGGTTTTCTTTTGATACTGATTGACCAGGTACTCGCCGTAGGACACCAAATGCTCCACAGATTTCGTGTCAAGATGGTCCGCTAACTCAATTAAAGCCCGCATAGTGTGCATTTCTTTTTCCTGATTTGCTACATTGATCCGATACAATACTCCAAGCAGAACTTTGAACTCATACTCCATGAACCCGCCACAGGTGGGCGCCTTCATGAGGATGCAAGGGTAGGTCGAACCCTCGCTGGAGATACCGTCTTCGAGCTGTGCAAGGATTTTATCCATTTCCTTTTCATGTTCCGCGAGATTCCGCTTTATGAGGCTCCAGTCCATCAACTCGTCCGGCGAGGTATTCAGGGCATCGGCCAGAGGTTGTAACATACTGGCCGGCATCTCAATTTCATCGTTTTCATAGCGGTAGATGGTGGCCCGGTTCTTGCCCACTTTTTTAGCCAGCTCGTCCACCGACATACATAGTTGTTTGCGCCGGGTACGGATCTTCTCTCCTGTGGTCATAGTAAAGCCCCCTATTTATTTGTAGGCTTTAGTATAGCATTGGAATCGCAAAAAAGCAAGAACAAAAAGAGCTATCAGAATATTCTCAAAAAATACAAAATTCAGAGTTGACAAAATAAGGGAGGTCATGTATGATGAGAGTATCGCAGAAAAGCATAAAGGAGATGATAAGACGCCGATTTGCGAAATCAAAGGAAAGGAGGAGATGCTAACGGTTCCATATCAGAAAATCGCGGAAGCCTGCAAAACCACCGGCCTGTCCCAATATTTCTTGCGGCAGGGGTGTAAGAACGGTACGATCCCGCACGTCAAGAGCGGCGGCGTGTACTACATCAATGTTCCGGCGCTGATGGAGACCCTGGATAAGGGTCGGAGCGGGCCTGTTGGACAGTAAAGGCGTAAACGGACCGGCGGACAAACACCCTTCCGCCGGTCCATCGAAATGTAATGCAGCGCTAATACCAATTTAATACGTACAGATGGTAACGCCATCTTCTAATACGGAGTTTATACGGTAGTAATACGCACGGGATTTCCGCTGATTTTAATACGTATAGAATACGGCGTTAATGCGGACTTTGTACGTCATCTATGCGTATATAATGGATTACCAGTACGCACACAATGCGGCGGCAATACGCACAAGGAGGTATTTTTTGAATCGAGAACAATTAAAAGATCAAATCAAATCTATTTCAAGTGATGTCCGGCGGCTTGGCGAGGTGTTGAACACCATGTGGGAGAACGAAAGCCTTTGCTTCGATGAAACCTATGAAGCGAAATCTGTTAGGATGGCGCGGCGGGCGGAGTGGATCGCGCTGCGCCTGCGCGAATTGGTATATGTGAGCACCAATGTCAGAAAGTGGGACTACTTACCCCGCGCTGCCGAGGCGATGGGGATAAAAATCGAGGAGCGGGAAGGGATCTATGAGATCACCCTGCCGGGTTTGATGCCCAAACGGAAATCCCGGAAGGGGACGGCGTATCTCATTGAGCCGCTCTATGCGGCGCTGGAGAAGTTTGTCGGGGAGCACCGTATTGTGCGCCACGCCCATTACACAGTCTGCTTTGTCCTGGTCTATGACCGGGCGCTGTCGGAGCGGCGCGTCCGGGACTATGACAACCTGGAGTTGAAAGAAGTACTGGATGCGGCGGCGGCCTACCTGATGGTGAGCGACAGCGGCCTGCTGTGTGACGCCTACCAGACGACAGAGCTGGGGGAGGCGGACTGTACCCAGGTGTTTGTCATGGACACGGAACGTTATCCCGAATGGTATGCCGGGCGGAAGGCCGCCGCCAGAGAGGCCATAAATCCGAGCCGCTGACAGAGAAAACAGGGGTCCCATTTTGGCTGATTTTTCAATTTTATTTTGGGACCCCGCCCGGATGTCCCGCAAAGTATTGCGGCACAGGCGATTGAAACGTTTTTGCCCAAGAAAATCTACCGAAGTGCTGTCGGCCACGGTAGAAAATTCAAAAATCAGGAGTTGGTGCCATGTCCCAGAAAAGAAAAGAGGCCCCGCCGCTGGACACAGCGGCGGGCCTGTTGCTAACGCTGACCGCACTGTCTGGCGAGCTTCCCACGGCGCTGTTGGGCCGCTTGCCCGGTGGTGAGGCGTACAAGGCCAAGGTGGTCAAGCGGCTCAAAAAGGACGGCCTGCTGCGGACATACTATGCGGACGGGCTGCGTGGGTTCCGCCTGACCGCCGCCGCGAAAAATTTGCTATTGAATAGCTGGCCGGATCTGTTTTGTCCATATCTCACCGGGCAGGCTGAAACGAATACGCTCAAAACCGAGCTGACCCGCCGCCTGCGGCTCCATCGGATGGCCGAGGTGCTGGTGACGATGTACAATGCCGGGGCGGGTGTGTTCCCCTGGCAAAAGCCGGATGTGTTTGGGCCCACGCCGCCGGACGATGCCCGGATCGAATGGCCCGTCTATTACAGCTCCCGTGAGGTGAAGGAGATCGGCCCCCAGCGCGACAAGATCCGCGGCTCCCGGGCCACGGGAGTGCTGCTGACAGAAAGCGACGTCTTTGCCGTTTACAATACGGGAGCGGCTGAGATGAAGTGGGAGCGCAACTCTGAACTGCGGCTAAAAATCCTGCTGCAACAGGAGCTGTGCTGGCGTCGGCTTCCGATGCAATACCAAGGGACGGAACCAAATGCCATCGTGTTTGGGGCAGATATGGAGCGGATGCCGGTGTTGATGGGAGTGGGCGCCGACCAGCGCCACAAATACTTCGTATTGGAAGAAACCTACCGGCATTTCCACTACCTGACCAGCGATCACCGGGGAGAGGTGATCCTGGAGCTGCTCGGTGAGCCGGAACAAAGGGCCGTGCTGGACGGTATTTTGCTGGAAGGACTGTCCGAGGCCCGGGAGAACTGGCTTGTGGTGAACGACGCCATGGACGGCGAGACCCCGGTGCTGTTTGGCTACACCTGTGATATGCCCCGAATCAGACGCTTTTGCGACGGCTTGCGGGCCCATGGGCTCCGGGGTACGCTGTACTGCTTTGACTTTCAGGAGGAAACGCTGAACAAAATCTGTGGTTCAAACGCGGATATTCAATATATTGATTTTGAAGCTGCTAAACGGTTGCTGGAATGACCACAGCATTCAAGGCGGAGGAATTGCCGATTGTCTTTTGCGCTTGGGCATGGTATAGTTTTTTTAATGGGGAGGCGGGGCGGCATGATGAAGTTGAATCAGCAGGGCAAGCGGGCGGCCGTCCAGGAATTACTTGACCAGATGCGGGAGGGCAAGATCAACTGCATTATCGTGAAGGATTTTATCCGGTTCGGGCGCCCCGTTTACAACGGAGAACGGCGCGGCGGAACGGCGGCAACTATGCGCTACGCACAGAAAGCGGGCCGGGAGATCATCGTGATTGACCCACTCACCCGGCTGATTTCCCATGGTGAAACTGTGCCGTCACCGGCGCAACTCTGACGGGGCGCAATTGCGCCCCGTATTTCCTGTGCGAATGTGCAGGAATGAGCGGCCGCAGGGAGCGAAAAAGCCAGCCGAAGGCGTGTTCGACTGGACGCAGAGCGGCCAGTCCGGGGCTTGGGGGCGCGGGTCGCCGGTGGCGACTGCTGGGTGCCATCGGCACCCAGCAGCGCCGACCGAGCCGACAGGCGAGACCCCCAACAAGCAGGGCATGGGAATATCCAAAAGGATATTCCCATGCCCTGCTTGCCTACGTTATGGGAACGTTCTTATACCTACAGTATCAAAAACTATGGCCTGTAGGCAATCATCATTACGGATTGTTATTCCTCTGTTGCTTCATTAGAGCTGCATAACGAAGCAACTGCTTTCGAGACGAAACCCCAAGTTTATTGTAGATGTTTTTATTATGGAACTTTAGTGTGTTTTCTGTGATTTCGAGAATTGCAATAATCTCTTTTGCGCTTTTCCCCTCCAGATACAGTTCAAAGACTTTACGCTCCGTGGGAGTGAATTTGCTGATTCCATCCAAGAAAAATTGGAAATCGTCTGGATCTACTTCTTGTTTTCTGGAATATGCAAGTCGAGCAATTTCCACCTGAGCCGACTCATATTCGCTGTTGGCCTGCTCCAGCTCACTTTGCAAGCGTTCCTGCCTGCTCTTTGCTTCCAGTTTCTCACGATGTAAAGCGGACAAAGCTGCTTCATGATCCCGATCCTGCTGTGCAAGAAAAGCAAAAAGGTCTCCAATCTCCAAAACGCGGGAGTGTCCCTGCTCTGGGCCTGCGCCGTTTTTGATCCGCTCCAGGTCTTTCAGAATAGGCGCAACATATTTTTTGCTACCCCAGAGAGCAACAACCAAAATAGCAACGGCTGTGATAAGCAGAATTGCTGCAATTTTAAGCTGCACAGTCTTTACAAGTGTCTGATATTCTTCAGCGGGGAGCATTACGGCCACGACATGGGTAGTTGTCCCTATCTTCAAATCCTGTGCTTTACCGATGAATTCAATATCGCCGCTATGAAAGATAGTCAAGTCCGGATTATTTTCAATGGTAAAGGCGCTGTCCACTGGTGGAAAATAACCTGATTGGTTTCCGGCGATCTGACCTACATAGCCATCAGAACTGCGGTTAAGGAGAGCACAGAAAATATGAGATTGCTCTGTCTCCGATGTCTTGTGGGAAAGCATAAAATACAGATTGCTGATTTCAAAGCCGCACACACCGATGGTAACCCCACGGGAGTCAAAAACAGGTACGCAGAGTAAACGCACATTTTCCCAAGTATCGGGCAACCGATAAACGGATGTGAGCGAGTAAGCCTTGGAAATGTTCTCGCTTTTTGAAGACATGAGGGTATCAATTTCTGGAAACGATCCTTCTTGGTTTTCCAACTGCCAAGTGCTGTGGAGATTGATGTGGTTTTTTCTTGCAATCGAGGAAAAACCACGGAACAGGCAAATATCATTATGGATCGTATTTTCCGCACTCAGGTTCGCAAATTTTAAGTATAGCCCCTGATAACTTTTGTTGGGCAGCGTATCGTTAACGGTGGTGTTCAAAAAGCAGAATGCCCCGCTGCAAGGTGCAAGCTGCATATTGTTGTAGACAACTTCAAAGATGCTGTCTTGAACAGATGTTAAGGCATCCGGGGCATTGCGAAGCTGGTCAAAAGTAATCCCGGAATCAACAAGTTCATCTCTGATTGCTGATGTTAGCTGCTGGGAGAATGCAACCGCATAGGCTGCTTGGTCATTGCTCTGTGCCTCAATGAGGTTGACAGAGTTCTCAAGCTGATTTGTCAATGCCCACTCCATCTCAGAGCCAATGGGGTCAACTGCGCCGAACAGAAACAGCAGCATAGCAATCAGAAGCGCAAAAAAGAGCATGATGGCAAAAAGATAAAGCATAAGGCGGCGGCGCATGGAGACTCCCTGCGCTTGAGCTGTCTCCAGCGCAGATTTGATTTCTTTCAGATGTAGTATCATGGCGGTCCCCCTTTTCCTGTCCTTACTCTACGGCGTCTCGAATCTCCGCAAGTGAGGAAAGAAGGAGTTCTGAAAGGACAGTTTCCGGGTCTTCCCCGTATTCCACCCGACTAACATAGTCATTGCGGTATTTTAATAATATGCCTTTCATAGCATACTCAAAGGATTCCTGCGTTTTGCCGGAATTGTCATACAGTGGCAAGGGGCAGAAGGTATAGGAGCCATACATCTGGTCTACCGCGCCATAGAGCATTTGAAATTTTTCGTTCTCGACAATACTCATATTAGAGAACAGGGCAGAAAAGGCATTCTCCGTAACCGGGAGATAACCAGAGGCCACGGCGAAGTCCAGGTTGTGGGTTTCCTGGGTGATCCATTTTGCAAAGATGACGGCAGCTCTATTTTTTCGCTCGTCCTCACTTTTCATGGCAAACAGGCCAGTCCCCCTCTGCACAACTACAGGTGAAGCACCGGAGAACGTAGGGTAGGGATATACTGATGTCTCAATATCCTCGGTAGTGTTGTTTTCGTAGGTCACATAGTCCCGCAGGTACAGCATTCCCGCCGTGGAACCGATATTGCTGATGACCTCTGCGGTTTTCCACCGGTCAGAGGCATAACCGTCCCCAACGCAGAGTCCTCCATGGATCGCTGCACGCGCCATGGGAAGATAGACCCGCTCAAATTCTTCACTGTTACAATCCAGCTTTCCGTCTCGAATAAACTGCCCGCCCAATCCAGCTATGTTAGCGAGAAAGTAGTGGTAGAAATCATTGATTTGGAACATTTCCACACCATTTGACCAATCGTAATACTGGCAGCACAAGTCAAAGAGGGATTCAAAGTGTAGGAGCATCTCCTCTGATACTCCTACATCTGCGGCGAAGCGGTCGAATAGCGTCTTATTCAAAAACAGCAACTCCGTTGATTTGGCGATGGGCAGCATTACCAGCCGTTCATCCATGACGCCTTCTGCTAAGAATTCATCCACATAAGCCGAACGTTCGTCCTCTGAAAGATATTCGCTCCAATCCAAAAGCCTTTCCATACCAATTTCTTCCGCAACCCGCGGGTATGCGGTAAACAGGTCCGGCATGGGAGCCGCGCCCGGTTCATTACGGGCGGACGCGATCAGCGTTTCATCAATGGCGGTCGAGTTTGTGACGGAGACAACAGAAATAACAACACCTGTCTCCTTTCCCCGTGTCTGGTTAAATTCGTCGATCATCACGTTAAACGGCGACTCTGTCTGGCTCCCATAGACGTGCCATATGGTCAAAGTGATCGGCTCTGTCGCAGCCCTATCATTACAGCCCGTTATACTGACCAGCATGATAATGGCAAGAAATAAAGTGAGTATTTTTTTCATTTTGGCGTCCTCCTATCACTCGGCCTGATCTGCATTGGCCTGTCTTCTAAAGCGCGTCTATAACAGCGGAGAGGTAGCTGGAGGAGACGGAACCGTAGATAAAATTATCTACCAATCCGTCTTTTTTGGCCTGGCGTACCATGTCCGCCAGTTTCCTTTCGGTGTTCTCATCCACCACCAGCACAGTCTTGCAGTACGGGACGGTTTCTTTCAAGGTATCCCGGAGCTTCATCCGCTCCTCCAGACACCAGGGCGTGTATGCGGTAACCTCCATGATCAGGATGTGTGCAGATATGGTCTCACACAGCGACAGGGTCTGGTTCGGGTTTTCGCTCAGAATTGGCTCCAGGTCGGAATCAAAGTTACGCAATGCTTCGGCCACTGCGTCGGCAAACAAGGTATTTTGCATATCAATCACGATCCTGCGCATGAGACCACCTCCATAAAATCTGCCCGTTGATAATACAAGTATAACGAAAAGCTCCCTTTTGCGCCCTGTCCCTAAGTACAGGTTTTTGAAATTTCCTCAAAAAATTTCCCGGCTTCTCTGAAACCGGGAAATAAACCGTTATTCTGTTGTATCGGATCCCAAATCCTCCGGAAGACTTGGAATGATAAACTTCTTGCCCGTGACCGCTATGGCAAGGCGGGTCTTATTGGCGTAGCCTGTTTTTTGCAGGATGTTGGAAACGTGATACTTTACAGTCCTCTCTGCAACGCAAAGGGCTTGGGCGATCTCGCTGTACTCCAGGCCATCGCACACAAGACGCAGTACCTGGATCTCTTTTGCCGTCAGCTCGGTACTGTCCGCCAATCCTAATTGGACCTTCGGCGTTTTCTGCGGAAAGAGACGTTCGCCTGCCATGGTGCGGTCGATCACATCAATCAGTTCCTCGGGGCTGAAATCCTTATACCAAAAACTGTCCACCTTAGCAGCCTTGGCTCTCTCCAAAAAGCCAACCTCTACCATGGATGTAACGATAATGATCTTAATGTTCGGGAACACCGCCTTGATCTCGGCGGCGGCCTCAATGCCATCCTTGTTCCCTGCGGTGCATACGTCCATCAGGATGATGTCTATGGGCTGCCGCTGGCAGTAGGCGAGAGCAACGTCTGCGCCGCTTACGCTGTCGGCCAAGGCATATTTTTTGCTGTCGGAAATCATTCGCTCCATGTATTTGCGGGGCATCCGCTGATCCTCTACGATCAATACCCGTTTCATTCTATCGCCTCCTTTTCTGTGGGTATGGTAATGGTCAGCACAAAAATCGGTGACCACTGTATTTCCATAGAACCTCCCAAATTAACAATATGGCGGTGGACATTGAGCAGTCCGCCTTTTGGCTGGGCGGGACTCTTAGGAGGCTTTCCGTTATTTGTAACACGAAGAGAAACGCTGCCATCGTTGCGCGTTACGACAGCGGAAAGCTCTGTTGCGTCTGCGTGACGGACGCTGTTGGTCAAGCTCTCCCTCATGGCGATCACGAATATGTGATATAGTTCCTCCTGCTTCGGCAGTTCGCCTGTCAATTCTACCTTTACGCCGATGGTGGCGGCATCTTGCAGAAATTCCGCAAGTTCACCGCGCTCCAAGGGATATTCGTTATCACTCTTGATCGCACTGACCGCTTTCTGAAACAACCGAATACTCTCAGCGGTTTCCTGGGAGACCTGGCCCTGGCGCAAAATCTGCCGTATTGCTATGATTCCTGCGCCCATCTGGTCATGCAGTTTTGTTTTGGCGGACAAAACCTCCGTTTCTTTTGTCAGCGTCAAGACATTGTCCGAAAGCACCTTTAAGTCACAGGCAAACCTTTCGAGCTGTTTGGTTTGTTCCTTGAGTTTCAAGCCCTTTTCGTAAAGTTCGGTCACGTCCGAGAAGATCGCTTCTGTAAAAATTGTTCCATCCTGCACTGCTATTTCAGTCTGAGAGTAGCGCCAAGCCTTTCCGTCAGGAAATAGATAGGTTTGACTTTCATCTGGGATCCTTAAAACGCCGCTTCTCTTGTCGGGAAACGCAAGCGCTTTCTGCAATTCATCAAAATGCTGCAAATCACTTTGCGCCAGAATCCGGAACAGACGGTGCATTTGCAAATTGCACAGCTTGATTTTGCCCGATGAGGTAAAATAGCAGATCGCGCTGGGCAACGTATCGATTGCTTGTTTCACGGAATTATGGTTGAGGGACCGGCCTTTAGGGAGAATCAGGCTCACAATTCGGTAGAGTAACAGAGCGTTTGATGCACCCACAATGCACCACAGCACCCACATCGGCAGAGGAAGCAGAGGCTTTATGGGAACTTCCGACACCTTTTTATCAAAGATATCCGCAGTCATACACAGCAGGAGCAGCAGGGCGATCAACACTCCCGTATTGAACAACCTGTTTTGCTTTCGTTCATTTCTGCCAAAGGATGCAAACATATAAAACACACACAGGATCAAAGAGCAGAACAGACAAGTCATGAGTGCAAACTGTTCTGTCTCAGAGGCCAGATAAAAGGTTGTCACGGCTACCCACCCGCCTTTCTGAAATGGAGGACAAAGCACCACACGCCATCCTCAAGTGAACAGCTTTCACAGGCATCCTGAAGATCCGCAAGGGAGCTTTCGCACTCCACCTCCAAGCGAAGGACGATTGAATCGGTGAGGCTGCGCACTTTCAGCCAAACGAAGTGCAGGTCATCTATGGCCGCCTCTACCACTTTCTCAAAAAAGTCATAGGCTGAAATTGCATCCTCCGTAAGGATCTTGATGCCCTTCTTGATGTCCGATTCACATTCTACGCCCATTAGCTGCAAATTCGCAAAGGATTCCTCCATGCAAAGGGATAATTCCGTGGTATCAGTGGTCTGCGTTTTTTCACGAATAAATATCAGGTTACCCATCCGTTTTATATAAGCGCCGATCACAGTGATTTTCGCAAGCAAGCTGCGGCGCTTTTCCGGTTTTTTTTCGGCGTCATACTGAGAAAACAGGGAACTCAGCAAGTCGATCTGATGCGCGGTCATTTTCTGCAAAAGATCATACAGACGATTCTTTTCCCGCCAGGTATGGATTTCCAACTTGACACGATAATTTTCCTGGTCCAAGTAAACGCTTTCTGCAAGCGTTTCCCTGTTTTCCTCCAGTTTTTCCAGCAGAGCGGTAATGTCTGTTATATCTTCCCGCCAATATACACGGCCGCCTTCAATGGAATGGCTTTTCAGCAAAGTATTTCTGTCGAGTCTGACGGCGCCTTCCTCCGCCGCAGACATGGCCTGCTCGGAAAGTACCGGGGAATTTGCGGAAGCATAGCGGATCTGATGATCGTGATCGGCAATCTGTGCGCCGAGAGTGCCGGCTTCAAACAGCTCATCATAGCCAGTGTTGGTTTGGATTAGCCCACACTGGATGCAGCTTTCGAGTATACCAGTAAACATCAGGCACTGTACCGCAGTAATATCTCCGCCTATTAGCCGCATCCACTTGGCCCCGCTGACGTAGATAAAAGCATATATGATCGAGCAGGACAGCAGAAACGCCGGTAAATATTTTCTTCTTTGCGCCATACGGCATTTTACAAGCATGACTGCAAAGGCAGACAGCGCGCAGAGAATTTCCCACCCGATGACAAGGTAATACCCATATTCATAGCCATTATCCGAATCGCTCCAAACCGTTCCGGCGGGAAAGGAAAAAACAAGCTGGTGAAAATCGTTTGACAGCACCAGCAGCAGGAAAAGCAGGGTGGGGATATATAGCAGAGTTGTCCATTTGGGCAGACGGTAGCTCTCCGGCTTGCCCAGGGACATAGAAACAAATACGGAGAACAGCGGTATGAACAGCATGGGAAAATAGAACCAATACCATAACTGCCGGATCGCACCAGGATCAGAGATAAAAAAGTATTTGATTGACCGTACAATAAACCAGAATACGGCCAGAAAAGAAACACCAGTCATATAGCGGCGCACCTGCGTCTGCAAAATGCGGCGGTTGACGGAGAAGCCCCAGCCTATATAGAGACTGATATAGATCATCGTGCGGACTAAGCCCAGCGGAACGGGAAGAACATCGAACTTCCCCAAAACGCGGGCGAGAACAGCGCAGGCAACCATCGCAGTTATAAGTAGACCCATCTTTTGATTCTGTTTTGTCATGTGGGGACACCTCCCCTCAGAAAATGAAAAACCACTTTCATCACAGTTTCCTTTTCGTTGCATCTTATCCACGAGGTTCCCGCCACCTGCTTTGAAAGAAACCTGTTTTTCTTGCCCCTCCTACCCATTTTTAGTTTGGAGTGGCAAAGGGAATCAGGTTTTTTTCTTTTATCCTACCCTTTTGGGGGTTTGGGGTGGGGACAAAAGAGGGAAAATCGCTTAGATTATGGGCACAGGCAAAGCCAAAGGAGGGTATAGTCTTTGCTCAAGATTCCACTGAATCTTGAAGGGGGTATCCTTTTGGGCGAGGAGTAGCACTCCCCCCAATGCCTCTGGTTCCGCTTCGGTGAACGGAAGCCGCCCCTTTTGACATTCATTATACCATAAAGTCTTAGCAAAATCGAGGGTCAAACAAAGAAAGGAGTAGGTAAATATGGGACTTATTCAGGCAGCATTGGGCAGCGCGGGCGGCGTGTTGGCCGACCAGTGGAAGGAGTACTTTTACTGCGACGCGCTCCCCGCCGACGTGCTGATGCGCAAGGGCCGGAAGCGGACCTCCGGCCGCAGCAGCAACACCAAGGGAAACGACAACATCATCACCAGCGGCTCCATCATCGCCGTGGCGGACGGCCAGTGCATGATGATCGTGGAGCAGGGCAAGATCGTAGATCTGTGCGCCGAGCCCGGAGAGTATACCTTTGATTCCTCCACGGAGCCCTCCATTTTTGCGGGTGGGCTCAACAAGGAAAATCTGATGGCGGTCTTTGCCAGCGTGGGCAAGCGGTTCACCTTCGGCGGCGAGGCCCCCATGGATCAGCGGGTGTACTACTTCAACACCAAGGAGATCCTGAACAACAAGTTCGGCACCCCCACCCCCATCATCTTCCGGGTGGTCAACCGGGAGATCAACATGAGCCGGACGGTGAGCCTGCGCTTCAACGGCGTCTATACTTACCAGATCTCCAACCCCATGCAGTTCTACACCCGGCTGTGCGGCAACGTGGCGGACGAGTGCACCCGAGAGCTCATCGACGGCCAGCTGAAGGCGGACTTCATGGACGCCCTCCAGCCCGCCGTGGGGGTGCTGGCGGAGCAGGAGCTGCGGCCCGACCAGATCCCGGCCAAGGTGAAAGAACTGAAAAAGGCCATGAACGCCGAGCTCCAGGAGAACTGGGGTGACCGGGGCATCACCATCGCCACCATCTCCATGAACCCCATCACCCTGTCGCCGGAGGACATGAAGAAGGTCCAGGAGATGGAGGAGTCGGCATCCTACGGCTCCAGCCCCCAGATGATGGCGGGCCGGATCACCACCGGCACCATCGACGTCATGGGTACCGCGGCTGGGAACTCCGCCGGGGCAATGACCGGCTTCATGGGCATGGGCATGGCCGGCGGCATGATGGGCGGCGGCGGCTTCGGGGCCGCCCAGAACCTGTACGCCATGGGCCAGCAGCAACAGGCCCCTGCGCCCGCCCCTGCTCCTGCTGCCCCCGCGCCCGCCCCTGCTCCTGCGGCCCCCGCCGGCTGGACCTGCGCCTGCGGCCAGGCCGGGAACACGGGAAAGTTCTGCCAGAGCTGCGGTAAGCCCAAGCCTGCGGACAGCATTGGCTGGACTTGCTCCTGCGGCGCGGTGAATAAGGGCAAGTTCTGCGCCGAATGCGGCAAGCCCAAGCCCGCCGGTGTGCCCCAGTACAAGTGCGACAAGTGTGGCTGGGAGCCGGCCGACCCCGCCCATCCGCCCAAGTTCTGCCCGGAGTGCGGTGATCCCTTTGACGATGGCGACCTCCAGGGATGAGCCGGCGGATGAAGATCCTGGGGATCAGCGCGCTGGTGGCCGCGGGGCTGTTGGCAGGCGGCGGACTGCTCTGGAAGCACTTCGTGATCGACGGGACCATGGATAAAGGCGGCATGATGAATCCGAACTTTGTGGATGGAACAGATGATGTCCATATACTGGACGGCGATTATACATACGTCGATAATGAAAAGCTGCTTCAAGTAATCACAGGCACTTGGTCAAGTGAGGACGGGCACTATACTATCCAGCTGGACAGCGACTGCCGCGTCACGCTTTCACTGGATGGCGAGCCGTTGCTGGAGGATGATATCCAATTTGCCTATCTTCAGCCGGGAATCGTCCAGTCTACGGATTTTTCCTTGGATTCCTGCGTATTGCAAAGGAAAGATGGGTCACCTGCGGGGGAGATCACTTCCTTTTACCATGAAGTTTCTGATGAAGATACCAGCGGCAGACTGATCGTGGAGATTGACCTTGCGGACAACAGCAAAACCGTTGAGTTCAAAAAGCAAGAGAAATAACCAAAGATACTGAGAAAAAACAGTATCCTAAATCAACAAAAACGGAGGAAATTACAATGACTGACAACGGACAGAAATTTTTGAAGATCACTTCTATCCTGATGATCGTAGGCGGCATCATCGCCGTTATCGCCGGTGTGATCGCGATCCTTGGCATCAGCGCCCTGGCGGCGCTCTCGGGGAATGCAGAGGGAATCGGCCTCCTCTACGCCAGTTCCATCCTTGTGACGGTCGTCTCGGTGATTGAGATCATCGCCGGCGTGAAAGGTCTCAAGGCGTGTAAGGCTCCTGAGACCGCCGGGAAGTGCGTGACCTGGGGCATCGTGATTGCGATCCTGAGCATTATCTCCTTGGTGATCGGTCTGATTGGCGGCGGAGACTTCAACATCGTTAATCTGGCGCTCAATCTGCTGGTGCCCGGTCTGTATGTCTACGGTGCGCTGAAAACGAAGCCCAATGTAAATGTATAACTGGCAGTACAGAATAACTATTTTTGAAAGGACAGATTACAATGAAAAAGATGAATAAAACTTTGGCTATCCTTCTGGCACTTGCGATGATGCTGGCTTTGGCCGCCTGTGGCGGCAACAACGGTGGCAGCGGCAACAGCGGCAATGGCAACAACAACGCCGACAGCGCGCCCAAGACGACCACGGCTTCTGGCGACATGATAACGGTGGAGCTTCCTTCCGGCTGGAGCCTGGTGACCGGCACCGACATGAACGGTGCTGACATAGCGGACTTCATCTGCCATACCGAGAAATTTGAATATGGCGACCCCTATCTGCAGGCTGAAGAATATCCCCAGGATCTGGACAGCGCAAAGGCGATTCTGGAATCCGGCGATCCCTATGGAACCTACAATGGAGAAAAAGAGCTGGCCAACGGCACCTGGTATCTGGCTGAAAATGCAGCCAGCGCACAGGTCGGCGAAAAAGTGTTTATGGTAAGAGGCTACGAGTGTGACTTTGGCAGCGAGGAGGTACAGAACATCCTCGGCAGCCTCCAGTGGGCCCAATAGACCACGTTACATAAAAGAAAGGAAAATGGTCATGAAGAAGTTGTTATCTGTCATCTGCTGCCTGACCATCATCCTCATCCTCGCCGCCTGTGGCAAAGAAGATGCACCTTCGGATCCCCATCACATCGTCATTGGCGACTATGAGCTGCAATACAAGGGTGCCAGCATCATGACGGACTCGGAGGGGAAAGATGCTGTTGTTCTGACCATGGATTTCACGAACAATGGGAAGGATGCCGCCGATTACTTGTGGAGCATCTACGAAAAAGCAATGCAAGACGGTATCGAGTTGGAGGGTGCCATTGTCTATGTCAGTGAAGATTCCTTTAAAATGGTGTCCGATTCTCAGTTTACAGAGATTGCCCCCGGCAAGACGATTGAGGTTCGTTCCGCCTATACGCTGCGGGATGCGGAAAACCCCGTGGAGGTGACGTTCACCGATCTGCTTGAAAAGTATAAGGGAGCGGTCACCATTGATCCGACAACGCTCACACGCGAAGGAGCGAAACCGGAACCATCCGCTGCCGAAACGGACGAACCCATGACCGCCGCCCCGACCGGTGACGCACTGCTCGACTGGTGGAACGGCGACTGGTACGGCTGGTGGATCATCACCGAAGCTGACGGCGGCTATGAGAGTTCAAACAACAACTGGTGGGACTGCTGCGCAAACATCAGCATTGGCGCGGACTACACCGGCAATGTGATCATCTGGGATGAAGATCTGCCCAAAGACAATGCGATCAGTGCGGCCGCTGTTAACCTGAGCTCAGCCGGAACCGGCGAGTATGGCACCCTCACTTCCGAGAGCGGCTATTTCATGGACGGCGAACTGGCCCATGCCGACTGGATCGTGGACCCCGGCCTGATGGATTACGACAACCTCATCTGCATCGACGGCTGGTACGAGGATGAAAACGGCAGCTACCACTACAGCATCTATCTTCGCCCGTGGGGCACGCTTTGGGATGATGTTGCAGCAGATGACCCCGACGACCTGCCTTATTATTATGAAAGCTGGTATCTGCCTCTGGTGAATGCGGGCAAGGCCATGCCCGATACACTGGGCGGCGCAGATAGTTCTTCCGCTGAAAACCAGGACGGCGGGCAGAATACTGCCGGGGCGATTGACGGCGGTGCGGCGGCAAACGACGAATACGGCAAGTCCAATGCCAATGCGACGGGCATTGCCAAGCTGGAAGATATGCAGGCTCTCTACAAGACCTGCTCTGAAAGCCGCAACTCCGCAGACCATCTGTTTAATTATGAGGATGCCAAAGAAGCGCTTGGATGCGACGGCGTTGTCTGGAAGAAGGGCACCTCCTGGGATGAAACCAAACACACCTATCGCTGGGAAACTGAGGACGGGAGTGACTACATCAACATCTCCTTCCAACTGAAGGACGGCGATGAGTGGTACTGGTCCTGCAATATGAGTGCAAATGTCATGAACGGCCTCTTGTAAGCAGAAACTTTCTTATATCCTGCGCCTGCCCCTTTTAGGCGGGAGCACACAAATCCCATAAGAGATCGGGATATTTTTCGACTGATCTGTGAGCAATAAAAATAGGAGGCAGCCATCATGGGACTGTTTGGGAAACTGTTTGACAAAAAAGAGTGCGCCATCTGCGGCGGCGAGATCGGCCTGCTGGGCAACCGCAAGCTGGAGGACGGCAACTGCTGTAAACAATGCGCGGCAAAGCTGTCCCCCTGGTTCAGCGACAGGCGGCAGAGTACGGTGGAGGAGATCAAGGAGCAGCTGGCCTATCGTGAGGCCAACCAGGAGAAGGTGGCGGCATTTCATGTGACCCGCACGTTGGGCGAGAGCACCAAGGTTCTGCTGGACGAGGATGCCGGCAAATTCATGGTGACCTCCGCTCGCAGCTGGCAGGAGGCCAACCCGGATGTATTATCCTTCTCCGATGTAACCGGCTGCCAGCTGGACATTGAAGAACACAAGACAGAAATCGAGTACAAGGATCAGGAGGGCAAGCGGCAGAGTTTTAATCCCCGGCGCTACGCCTATTCCTACGATTTTTACATCGTGATCCATGTCAACAATCCCTATTTCAATGAGATCCGTTTCAAGCTGAACAACTCCTCCGTGGACAATGACGAGGAGACCCTGCTGGACGGTCCGCAGGCCATGCCTCGCTCCCGGCCCGGTGCGGCCCGGCCCGGCGCGGCGCGTCCCGGTGCGATGCCTCCGGGAGGCCGGCCCATACCCGGCCGCGCCCCCATGGGCGGCGGTATGATAGGCGGCATGATAGGCGGAATGATGGGCGGCGTGCGGGTGTCCAACGCCGACGAGGTCCGCGCCAGCGTGGAATACCGGCAATACGAGGAAACGGGAAATGAGATCCGGGAAGCTCTGCTTCAGGTACGCCAGGAGGTCCGGGACTCCGTGGAGGCGGCCAACGCGCCCAAGACTGCGGTGACCTGCCCCTGCTGCGGCGCCACCACTATCCCGGACGCCAATGGCTGCTGCGAGTTCTGCGGCGGCGCGGTGGGCGGCTGAACCGGGTACGCTTCAGAAATCGAAACCGTGTAAACCAGACTTGGGCGGCCCCTTCCGTGGAGCCGCCCAAGTTCGCAGAAGCCCCGTCGGACTGCCCGCGCAGCGCCCCCCCCCGACGGCACGGCAAAGGAGAGATCTTTTGTGAAAAACCTGAAAAAACTGACGATCCTGCACTCCAACGACATGCACGGCGATTTTGTGGCCAGTCTGGAGAACGGTCAGTTGACCGGCGGCGTGTCCATGCTCTCCGGCTATCTGAGCCGGGTCCGGCTGGAGGAGAAAAACGTGATCTACGCCATCTCCGGCGATATGTTCCGGGGCTCCCTCATTGACAGCGAGTACAAGGGGATCTCCACCATTGAGATCATGAACCTGCTCTCCCCCGATGTGGTCACTCTGGGCAACCACGAGGTGGACTACGGCGTTGCCCATCTGCTCTTTCTGGAGCGGTGCGCCAAGTTTCCCATCATCAACGCCAACATCTATCTGACCAACAACCATGTCCGCCTGTTCCAGTCCCACAAGATCCTGGAGATCGACGGGATGAAGGTCCTGTTTATCGGCGTGCTCACCGAGGAGGTGCTCTCCCAGACCCGCCAGGACCAGCTCATCGGCTCCTTTGTGGATATTCGGGAGGCGGCCCGGGAGATTGGCTCCATCTGCAACAGCTATCAGGCGGTGGACATTGACTTCACGGTGCTGCTCACCCACATCGGCATCGAGGCGGACAAGAAACTGGCGGCCATACTGGACCCCCGGTGGGGGGTGGACCTGATTATCGGCGGGCACAGCCATACCCTCCTGGAGCGGCCCGTGGAGGTGTCCGGCATCCCCATCGTGCAGGCGGCCAGCGGCACCGACCAGATCGGGCGGTTCGATATCATGGTGGACACGGACAACAACTGCATCGACTCCTACACCTGGCAGCTAGTCCCCATCACGGAGGACCGCTGCCCTCGGGACCTCCAGCTGGAGGCGGTGGTGCACAAGTACAAGGACGTGACGGACCTGAAGTATGGCCGCATCGTCACCCGCTTCAAGCAAACCTATACCCACCCCATGCGAAATCAGGAGACGGAGCTGGGCCGGTTGTTCAGCGACATCTTCAAGGACAGTCTGGGCCTGGATCTGGTCTTTGTGGGCTCGGGCAGCATCCGGGGGGAGATACTGGGCCCCATCGTGCAGCTCCAGGAGCTGATGGAGATTTTCCCCTACAATGACGAGATCTACCGGGTCTATGTCACCGGGGCCCAGTTGAAGCGCATGGTGCGGTGGCTCCTCCGGGACGAGGCATGGGAGGGGCATACAGAGTTTTACCAGTTCTCCCACGGTTTCCGGGTGGTGTACTCCCGCTCCAAGGGCGTCATAGAGAGTATGGAGCTGGACGGCAAACCGGTGGAGGACGATCAGCGCATCAGCCTGGGACTCCAGGCCTTCCATTTTGCCAACATAGAGTCCTTCATGAACGTGTCCAGAGACGCGGTGGAGGAAAACGGAAAGATCAAGGCGGTCACCACCAACTGCTTTGATACCCTGAACGAGCGGCTGAGCCAGATGGAACTGGTGACCGTTTCCGAGGAGCCGCGCCTGATCCTCAAGGATTGAGACGAGGAGGGATATTATTGAACGGTCATTCATCCGGATTCCTGGGGTTGCTGGGCCTGTTGGGAGCCGTAGTCCTGTTTGCGATCTTCCGGCGTCTCTTTCCCTCCCTCGGAACGCTGCTCCTCGCTGTTTTGGGGGCCATCGTCCTTGGGGTCGCCGCACTGGTGGCGCTGGCGCTGTTTTTCTCCCTCCGAAAGCCCAAGCCCAAGAAGGGCCAGGAGAAAGCCGAATACGTGACGGCGCTGCTGACCCAGGGCCGGGCCGATCTGCTGGCGCTGCGCCAGCTGGCCCTGCGGGTGAAAAATCAGGAGATCCGCACGTCCAGTGAGGGTATTTGTCAGGTGATCCAGAAGATCCTAAGTACACTGAAAGAACAGCCGGGGGACATCCCCGGGGCCCATCAGCTTTTCAGCTATTATCTGCCCACTTTGGGCGGTATTCTTCAGAGATACATTCGCCTGGAGCAGAGCGGCGTACCCGCTGCGGACGCCACGGAAAAGGTGATCTCCTGCCTGGGCAGTATCCAGACCGCCATGGAAAAGTTGCATGCTGGCCTGTTTGACGACGACAAGCTGGACCTCACTGTGGAGATGGAGGTTCTGAAACAGTTCTGCCGGAAGGAGGGCCTGCTGACAGAGGAGGTCATTCAGGCACAGGACGGGGAGCAGAACATCACGCTGACGCTCTGAACATCCGGGCCAACAATGAAAGAGGAGAGATTCGATGAGTGATTTTCAAGAGCTGGCGGCGCTGTGCGCCGGAAGGCATGTTTACATCCAGACCCACAACTTCCCGGACCCGGACGCCATTGCTTCCGCCTTTGGCCTGCAGCGCCTTCTGGCTCTGTACGATGTGCAGTCCACCCTCTGCTATGACGGACGGATCGACAAACTGAGCGCGTCCAAAATGCTGGAAGCGTTTCAAATTCAAATGTTTTCCTATGAACAGCTCCGCCCCAATATGGCAGAGGAGGATTATGTGATCTGTGTTGACGCACAGAAGCACAGCGGAAATATCACCGACTTTGTGGGCAGCGAGGTGGCCTGCATCGACCACCACCCCACCTTTGTCCCAGTGGAGTACCGTTACCAGGATATCCGTCAGACCGGGGCCTGCGCCACCCTCATTGCCCAGTATTTCCAGAAACTGTCCTGCAAGCTGGACTCGGACACCGCCACTGCCCTGCTCTACGGCTTAAAAATGGACACCTTGCAATTCACCCGCGGGGTGACGCCCCTGGATATTGAGATGTTCGCATTCTTGTTCCCGCTGTGTAACCAGGAAACCCTGGCCCGTCTGGAGAGAAATAACATGGAGTTTGCCGACCTTCAGGCATACGGCGCGGCCATTGAGGACATCCAGGCCTATGGCAAAACCGGAATCGCCAGCATCCCCTTTCCCTGCCCCGATGCCCTGATAGCCATTATATCGGATTTTATCTTGGCATTGCAGGAGGTAGAGGTAGCTGTGGTGTTTTCCCACCGGGAGGACGGGATCAAGTTCTCCGTCCGCTCGGAGGATCCGGCAATTCACGCGGGGCATCTGATTCATGATGCACTCCAAGGTTACGGCGATGGCGGCGGACACGCGGAAATGGCCGGCGGGATGATCCGAAAAGAAAATGAGACTCTGCTGGGACGGTACCCCAAGGATGTGATCCGGGATTCGTTTCTGCGGTGCCTCGCTGACCCAATGAAATAAACCAAAGGGAGGAATTGAACAGATGCCTTCACAAGTTACAAATTACCAGTGCCCATCCTGCACAGGGCCGCTGCATTTCGTGGGCAGCTCCGGCAAGCTGGAGTGTGAATGTTGTGGGAACACTTATGATGTGGCGGAGATTGAGGCGCTGTACCAGAAAAAAGAAGAACAGGCGGTCGAAGCCCATGAAAAGGCGCAGGCCAACGCAGAGGAGGGTGGCGACAGCTGGGATACCTCCGGCCTAAGCGATGATTGGGGTGCGGACGCCGCCGGCATGAAAGCCTACATCTGCCCCTCCTGTGGGGCGGAACTGATCTGCGATGAGAGCACCGCCGCCACCTCCTGCCCCTACTGTGGCAATCCCACTGTGGTGCCGGGGCAGTTCAGCGGCACCCTAAAGCCGGATTTTGTGCTTCCCTTCAAGCTCAGCAAAGAGGACGCCGTTCATGCGCTGAAGCAGCACTACAAGGGCAAGTTTCTCCTTCCCAGGTCCTTCACCAGCGAAAACCACATTCAGGAGATCAAGGGCGTCTATGTCCCCTTCTGGATGTTCGATGGCGTTGCCGAGGGCGATGCCCGCTATGAAGGCACACTCTCCCACTCTTACCGTTCCGGGAGTTATGAGATTACCGAAACGGAGCACTACGATATTTTCCGCGCCGGGTCTGTGGCGTTTGAAAAGGTGCCGGTGGACGCCTCCTCCAAAATGCCGGATGACCACATGGATTCCATCGAGCCCTATGACTACAGCGAACTGAAGCCCTTCTCTACCGCCTATCTGCCGGGGTTTCTGGCAGATAAGTTCGATGTGACGGTGGAACAGAGCAGAGACAGGGCGGATCAGCGGTGCCAGCGGACGCTGGAGCGGGCCTTGCAGAACAGCGTTCATGGTTATCAAACCTGTATCCCCGTAAACAGCCATGTCCGTCTGCGGCGCGGCAAGGTACATTACGCTCTCATGCCGGTGTGGATGCTCAACACCAAATGGAACGGAAAGGACTTCCTCTTTGCCATGAACGGCCAGACCGGCAAGCTGGTGGGTAATCTGCCCGTGAGCCAAGGGAGATTCTGGGCCCTGTTCGCCGCCATCGCGGCACCGCTGACGGCTATCAGTGCGGCGGTGATCCTGCTGCTTTTGTGATAAGGAGGGGTGAGAGATGACACGAAAATGGACGATTCCTTTTCTGGGGCTGTTAATGGCCCTGCTTTTGGCAACTCCGGCTCTGGCGGCTGTGGAATACGGCGTGATCTACGACGAGACGGAGCAGCTGCGTTCAGAACCGCTGGTGTATGCGGGAGAGACGACGCTCCCTGCCCTGACCGAACAGTATGGTATTGACCTGCGGGTAGATGTGCTGGCCCAAAGCGACTATGACACTGTTCTGGACGCGGCGGAGGGCATTTATGATAAATACGAGTACGGCTATGGTGAAGACCGGTCTGGGATCACTCTGACTCTGCTGCTTTCTCCCTCCGGGGACGGCTATCGGATGGAACCGGGAGACTGGTGCGTATACCTGGGCGGCACGGATGAAGACCTGATGTACGGCGACTGGCTGACAGACATCGCCGATGCGGTGGAACCATATATGGCGGAACAAGCCTGGTCGGGCGACATGGACATGAGCGCCATTGCGCTCTCCCAGGCGGTAGACGCTATGGCCAATGCCGTCGAGGACTGTTTCGGTAATGGGTCGCGGTCGGATCATACACCTGCACCCGAGCAGGAGGAGTCAGAAAGGCAACTTGGTTATGTCTTTGACACGGTGCCGCTCCTGGGCGACGGAGAGTGGAGCAGACTGGAGGATATGGCCGAAACGGTCTCCACACATTATAGCTGCGGCGTCTATATCGTGACAGTGGATGACTATAAGGAGTACGGCACCGGCGATGTCTTTGATGTCACCACACAGATCTATCATGACGATGATATCGACTTTGGCGTAGGTACCGGCAGGGACGGTATCATGCTGCTTTTGAGTATGGATGACCGGGACTGGGCCATGTTCGTATACGGCGAGAATGCCGAATACGCCTTCAACAGCTACGGGCAGGAGCAGCTGGAGGAGGTCTTTCTGGACAATTTCGCCGGTAACGACTGGTACGGCGGCTTTTCCGACTATATAGAAGCCTGCGGTGAATATCTGGCTAAGGCAGAGGCGGGCAAGCCGGTGCGCGCGAATCCTCTGTGGGGAATCGGCCTGAGTACAGGACTCTCCTGTTTGGTTGCTTTGGCCGTGTGTATGGTGATGAAACGAAAGATGAAAACCGCCAGACAGAAGATAGAAGCGGATGCCTACATCTCGGATGGCGGCCTGATGCTGACAGCCAGCCATGACCACTATACCCATACCACTGAGACACGCCGCAAGATTGAAAAGAGCTCCGGCTCCAGCAGCGGCGGAGGCGGCAGCGGATCCAGCGGAAAATTTTGAGAGGGGAGCGCCCATCGGAAAGGATAATGGTACTATGGCGAAGCGAAGGCCCTGAGTCTGGTCGTTCAAGAAGATGGCAGGAAAGGGAAAGCTGATGAAGATTATGAGCAAAAAAATTGTGAAACTGGTGGTTTGGGCCCTGATTGCGGTCACTCTGCTTGGCGGATGCGTGCCGACAAAGTACACCAAAAGACAGGAAGAGGCTTTGGTTCAGGCTTGCCTGCCTGCCGTCAATGAATTTCTTGCGGAGCACTGCGGCGAATATGAGCTGGGAGAGTTCCATCTGCAAAAAGGTCTCATTGAGCCGGAAAAACCTCTGTTCGGGCACTATGGGAGCAATGTTGTCAGAGGAAGTTATATCGCGGCGGGAAATACCTGGGACTTGGTCTATGACAGGGAGACCGGAGAATTTTACACCGGCGAGCTGCTTGAAAAGCTGAGAAAGCAGGAAGAGGCGCGTATTCTGGAATATCTGAAAGATGAGCTCCCGGAAGAAGATCTCAGGGATTTTGATCTGACGGCCCTGGATATTTATTACCTGGTGCAGTCTCACGATATCAGGATTGGCGGCAGTACTACGGCAGATACCTATGTCTATATATCGAACGTGCTGCCGGCAGGGATTTCGGAAGCGGATCTGCCTGAATTTGCCGCAAGAGGTTTTGACGGCGGCATCGTCAACAGAATAGGCTGCCATTATTACAGCGACAGGGCCAATGCTCTGACGCAGGAGGCTTTTGAGCAATTCTTTGATGATTGTATTCATTACTATGCGGGCGGCGAAGAAGTGTTTCCCGATAGGGAACTGGAACGGTGTGTGCGTTAAGTGCCTGCGAGATGTATTACCCCAAAGCCTGACCGAATACAAAAAAGGAGAGTACATAATGAGTATTTTCGACCAGATGAAGAGCAAGGCTCAGTCCCAGCTCAAGACGGCGGCCCGATCCGCCATGCAGAACCTGGGCAATCAGAAAGAAACCTTTACATTCGCTGCCCTACCCGAGAGCGTGAACCAGATGCGGGCCCTTCCCGAGGCGGCGATGGATACCCCCTTTAAGACGGCGGCGCTGACAGTATGCGCCCTGTGTGCCTTTGCCGCCGACCAGAACATCGGTACAGAGATGCTGAACCTCCTCCGGGGGCCGCGGCCGCTGAACGGGCAGGACATCTCCTTCCTCAAGGACCGCTTCCGGGGCGGTGAGCGCAGCTATATCATCTTTTCCTATTTCGCCGGCGCCACGCCGGAGAACAACTACACCCCTAAGCAGCCCTACACCGTTACCGTTACCTCGGACCCGCACTCCTATGACGAGGAAAACTACGCCCGGCTCTATGTCGCCTGCGGCGGCGCGGACAGCCCCCGGCCTGTGAAACTGCGCAAGAAAGCGGACGGTCAGTGGTGCCTGTGGGAGCAGTACCTGCTGACCGACATCCGCCAGCCCAAGGCAAACGACCCGTGGGCATAGCTGGCTGTTTTTAGATAGCCCAATGAAGCCGGAAGGAGTGGAGTGATTTGAAAAAGAGACATACGGCCCTGTTTCTTGCCGTTGTTCTCCTGCTGACCACCTTGTGCGCCTGCGGGCAGCAGACGGAGCAGCAGGAGGGCGGCGGCGAGGAACCCACCAAGGGCTTGATCACATGGGAACCGGCAAAACCTTCGTCTGAACAGTCAAAGGAGATTGCCGTCACCGAGCTTATCAGCGAGGAGGGAGAGGGCGCTTCCGACGACGGCTTTTCCTACCAGTATTCCTTCCATGTGCCGCAGATCGAGGATGACACAGCCGGTGCCGACGCCATCAATCAGGAGATCATCTCCACCTACGGCAAAATCGCAGAGGAGTGCCTGGAGAGCGTCCGGAAAAAGGAGACCCCCTATTGCAGCAGCGTGGAGTATGAGAGCTTCCACAGCGGGGACGTTCTCTCCCTGGTGCTGAAATGCGCCTATTTTTACGACGGCTTTGAGGGGTACGCCGCTTACAGCTATGACACGGCAAAAGCCGTGAGGCTGACCAACGAAGACATTCTCAAGATGCAGAACATGACAGAGGCGGAGTATCTGACTGCCCTGCGCCGGGCGGCGGCGAAAGAGTTTGACGACGCTTACCACGTCGGCTGGGGGGACATGGAAGATATCCATTCCGGCGGCTATCAGGAGCTGCGGAGCTGGACGCTCTCGGAACAGAACCTGAGCCTGGACCTGCCCCTCTACCTGGACAATGGCGCTGTCCATGTCATCGCCCACATCGGCAGCCCTGCGGGGGCCAGTTATATAGACCGAGACCTGGCCCTGGAGCTGGAGGAGGATACCTCTGATGTGGAAACCGCGCAGCTGGGGGACTATCTGACCGTGAAGCGGCAGGGCAATGCCGTGACCCTCCGCATCCGGCAGACGCCACGGCTGGAGGCCCTGCTGGGGGAGGACGGCCTCATTAACACAGACACCGCGCTCTATGACAAGGATCTGGCTGTAAACGGGCTGCACGGCAGCTATACCAAAATCTTCTGCGGCGAGATCGGGGAGGCCGACGAACTCTTTGTGTTCCTGCTGACCGAGGAGGGGCGGGTGGAGTATATCGACGTCCTGTCCTGCCTTTCCTGCGGGTACTTTTGCGGCGGCGGGCCCCTTTTAGGCGAGGCGGACGTGAAAGATCTCGTTCAGTCCTCCGCAGACGGGCTCCCCGACGTCTGGGCCGTCACCAAAAGCGGAGAGAAGGTGGGCCTGTGGGATACCGTTTCCTTCCAGCGGTACACGATACCGGCAAGCCTGCAAAACAGAGAGTGGTGGAACGATGAGACCGGCGGCTCCCTGACTGTGTCGGAGGGGAACGGCGACAATTTCCATTATTACGTCTTCCGGGAGACCGGCAGCGTCAGTGCGGAGATTCACGGGACCCTCAGCTATCTCGGCATGACGGAGAAGGGCATGGTGTACGCCTACCGGCTGTGGGGGGCATTCAGCAACGGCCCCGGCCTGATCGGAGCGGCCGCCTTTGATCAGCGCTCTCAATTTAACGGGAACGACTATGAAAGCACACTGACCGTCACAGAGCTGGGCGGTACGCCCCTGCTTGGGGAGCGGACAGGCGATACGACGGTCCTGATGTCCAGCAGTGGTTGAGAGAACAGAAGGATAGGAAGGGAGTCATACCATGAGGAGATGGATTACACTTTGCTTGTCGCTTTTGCTGCTGGCGGCCATGACGGCCTGCGGCGAGCAGCCGGCGGCCAGCAGCTCGTCTGACGGAGAGGGATCGTCCCCTGTCCGCACACCGGGCCTCATGATCCCGGAAAAGGGCGGCAAAAAGCCGGTAGGCACGAAGGACCCGGAGCAGACATCGGAACAGGCCACCGACCCTGAGCTTGCGTACAGCGAGCTGGTGGAGCGATTCCGCGCCCTGGTGATTGACCCCTTCGGCCAGGACAGCGACAAGCCCGGCGAAATGGGCGTTTTGGAGACAGCCCGGGCCGCGGGGGACAGCGCCGTGTATGAGATGGGCTATCTGATCGAAGACCTCAGCGGCGACGGGATCTCAGAGCTGGCGGTGGGAGGGCTCAACGGGATGACCAACGCCCTCTATACCCTGGTGGACGGCAAACCGGAGCTGGTCTTTGAAGGCTGGTACCGCAGCAGCTACGTCTACATGGGCGACGGCCGCTTCTACTACTACGGCGCCAACAGCGCGGCGGAGAGCGGCCAGGGCGTGTTTTATCTCACCAAAGACGGTACCAGGCTGGAATGTGAGAGCTTCCTCTTTACCGGCCTCAACAGCGACGGCGATCTGGAGATCTATTCCAACGAGACCGGAAGCTGGGACATCGCGGAATCGGAGAAGTCAGACATGACCGCAGAGGAATTCTGGGCCTTGGACCCTGCCGGGGAGCCGTTGCCTCTGACGCCCTTCTCCGTAACGGGCGGCTGGAAGGCCGTGGATCCGAACCCGGTGTCGGTGGAGTACCTGCCGGAAGGGATGTTCCCCGACTACTATGTCACCCTGTACGACGGCGAAGGCGTCTGCTGCCTCCTCTTCACCACGGACAGCCCGGTGAGGTCGTTCACAGTGCTGACGCTGGAGCTGGAGGACTTCACGGAGACTGGGGCGACGATCTTCTCCGCCACGCCTGTTGTACTGGAGGAGGGGCTGGACAGCCTGCCGGAGGTGATGACGGCGGACACCCCGGTGGCGGTGCAGCTGGGCTTTATGGGGACCATCCCCAATTACGGCATCTCCTATGTGGACGAAGGCGGCGATCTCCGCCGTTTCGCCTTGGTGCAGAGCGGCTACGATGGCTCCGTCCTGCTGAAGGAGGCCGACCCCAATGAGCCTCAGTTCATCCTCCCGGGGGCGGTGTCCGAATCATGAGTGGAGCAAGGGTGGTTCGGGGACATATAAGCAAAAATATGAAGGAACATTACATGAAAGGTCAATGGATGAATAGGAGGAAACATCTATGGGACTGTTTGAAAATTTATTTGAAAAGAAGCAGTGCGACCTCTGCGGCGGCGACATCGGCCTCTTGGGCAACCGCAAGCTGGAGGACGGCAACTGCTGTAAGGAGTGCGCGGCGAAGCTCTCCCCCTGGTTCAGTGAGCGGCGGCAGAGCACCGTGGAGGACATCAAGGCCCAGCTGGAGTACCGGCAGGCCAACCAGGGTACAGGTGGCGGCCTTCCACGCCACCTGTACCCTGGGCGAGGGCACCAAGGTGATCCTGGACGAGGACGCAGGCCTCTTTCTGGTCACCTCCGCCCGGAACTGGCAGAGCACCAATCCCGACGTGCTGGCCTTCTCCGACGTGACCGGCTGCACCTTGGACATCGACGAGGACAGGACGGAGATCGAGTACAAAGATCAGGAGGGCAGCCGGCAGAGCTTTAACCCCAAGCGGTACGCCTACTCCTACGACTTTTACATCGTGATCCATGTCAACAACCCTTACTTCAACGAGATCCGATTCAAGCTGAACAGCTCCTCTGTGGACAATGATGAGGAAACCCTGCTGGATGGCCCCACGGCCATGCCCCGCTCCAGGTCCGGTGCCGGCCGTCCTATGCCTGGCGGCGCCCGCCCCGGTGCTGTTCGGCCTGCGCCCGGATGCACTCGTCCCGGCGCTGTTCGCCCCGCACCCGGAGGTGCCCGTCCCATACCCGGCCGCGCCCCTGTGGGCGGAGGCATGATGGGCGGTGGACGGGTATCCAACGCAGACGAGGTTCGAGCCAGCCTGGAGTACCAGCAGTATGAGCAGATGGGCCAGGAGATCCGGGACGCCCTGCTCCAGGTGCGCCAGGAGGCAAGAGACACTGCGGCAGCGGCAAACGCCCCAAAGACCGCGGTGACCTGCCCCTACTGCGGCGCCACCACCACTCCCGACGCCTCCGGCTGCTGCGAGTTCTGCGGCGGTGCCATCGGCGGCTGATCCCACTTAGCCCTGGCATAGGACAACTGCTGCATCTGGGAGCGGCTGCCCCGTGGCGGCCGCTCCCATTTTTATCATACGGCGGCGACCGCCGAAAGGAGGGGACACATTGAAAAATCGTTCATCAGGGGGACTGGGGCTGCTGGGCTTGCTGGGAATCGTGGCCCTGTTTGTGATTCTCCGGCGTCTGTTTCCGTCCTTTGCGGGGCTGCTCCTCACCGTCGGGGGTATCGCGTTGCTCTGTATCATTGTGCTGGTTGGGCTGGTGATTTTTTTCTCCCTCCGAAAGCCACGGCCCCGGGAGGGCCAGGAAAAGGCTGAATACGCAGCGGCGCTGCTGGCCCAGGGCCGAACCGACCTGCTGGCGCTGCACCAGATGGCCCTGCGGATGAAAAACCAGAAGATCCGCGCCTCCAGCCAGGACGTCTGCCAGGTCATCGAGCAGATCCTGGGTGCCCTGAAGGAGCAACCGGAGGACATCCCCAAGGCCCGCCAGCTGTTCAGCTACTATCTGCCCACCCTGGGCGGCATCCTTCAGCGGTTTGTCCGTCTGGAGCGCAGCGGCGTGCCCGCCGCGGACAGCGCAGATAAGGTGATCTCCGGGCTAAGCACCATTCGGATTGCCATGGAAAAGTTGTACGCCAACCTCTTTGAGGATGAAAAGCTGGATCTCACCGTGGAGACGGAGGTGCTGAAGCAGCTGTGCCAGCAGGATGGCCTGCTTTCGGAGAGCGCCGTTCAGGCACAGGACGAGAGCCAAGATCAGAACATTACATTGTCGCTTTAGAGGAAAAGGAGCAGGCTCTCATGAATGATTTTAAGGAACTCGCGGCGCTGTGCGATGGGAAACACGTCTACATCCAGACCCACAACTTCCCCGACCCGGACGCCATCGCCTCCGCGTTCGGATTGCAGCGTCTTTTGGAGCTGCACGATATACAGTCCACGATCTGTTACGACGGACGATTGGACAAGCTGAGCGCGTCCGAAATGCTGGAGGCGTTCCAAATCGAGATGTTCCCCTACGAGGCGCTGCGGCCCGACCTGTCAGAGCAGGACTACATCATCTGCGTGGACGCCCAGAAGCACGCCGGGAATATCACGGGCTTTGTGGGAGAGGAGGTGGCCTGTATCGACCATCACCCCACCTTTGTCCCCATGGAATACTGCTACCAGGACATTCGCCCCGTTGGGGCCTGTGCCACCCTCATCGCCCAGTATTTTCAGCAGCTGGGCCGCAATCCGGATCGGGCCGTGGCCACCGCCCTGCTCTACGGGCTGAAAATGGACACCCTGCAATTCACCCGGGGGGTGACAGAGCTGGACATTGCCATGTTCGCCTTCCTGTTCCCCCTGTGCGACCGGGAGGCGCTGGCCCGGCTGGAGCGGAACAACATGGAATTTGGCGATTTGAAGGCATATGGCGCGGCCATTGAATGCATCGAGATCTATGACAGGATGGGCATATCCGATGTGCCATTCCCCTGCCCGGACGCCCTGATCGCCATCATATCCGACTTCATTCTGGCGCTGCAGGAGGTGGAGGTGGCGGTGATGTGCTCCCACCGGGAGGACGGGATCAAATTCTCCGTCCGCTCCGAGGACCCGGCCATCCATGCGGGACATCTGATCCACGACGCGCTCCAGGGCTACGGCGACGGCGGCGGCCACGCGGAAATGGCCGGCGGAATGATCCATGAGGAGAGCGTACACCTTCTGGGGAAATATCCCAAGGATACCATTCGGGAGCTTTTTTTGAGGGCCTTGTCACGCTAGGCGCCGTATGAATTGACAGATATATGATCGGTAAGGCGGCAGTCTGAGTCGTTGAACCTCTCTGATGAGGTGCCTCTCCCGCCGCCTGTGTGCCGACAACAGTGAACGAAGAAGGCTTCTATGTGGTGGGTGACTGTCTCCATCGCATTGAGACGGTCCGCCGTTTTCAGCTGTCCAGACACACGGTTTATAGGGATCTGCGGTGCTGTGCCCAACAGTACCGGACGGGATCAGGGCAATATACCTCCCCACCGCCTACTGAAAGATATTGCTCTAACGGACCTCCCAATGCCCGACCAACAGCCGGTCTTGTACTTCGGTGCAAGGTCGGTTGTTTTTTTGTTTATACCTCCATCCGCTGCCGGGGGCCGCCCCTCCACGTCTGACTTCACAAATCAGACAAGGAGGCCGCCCTATGGGACATAAAAATAATGGACAGGGTGAGTGTAGCGCCCTGCAAAATCAGTTTACTGCCTATCTGTTGACCGCATTGAAACGGAAAAAGCGGGACTACATGAAGAAACAAATGCGGATCAACGGCCATGAATTTGCTGTTGATTTTCAGACCGTTCAGTTTCCTGACGATACCCCTGGCAGGGAGATCCCAGCCGAGGATTTTGCGCTGACGCAAGCCCTGGACAGGCTGACGGCGCGGGAACGCTATATTCTGTTTGAGCACATCCTAAACGGGCGCTGCTATGACGCGCTGGCCAAGCCGCTGGGACTGCGATACAGCGGCGTCTCGGCGGCCTATCATCGAGTCATTCAGAAGCTGCGGAAGGAGCTGGGAGGTTAAAGAGAAGTGAATTTCAAACAGCTGTTGCTCCTGGCGCACTTGGGGGATAAATATGCCCAGGAGGAGATTTTAACGCAGTACCGTCCGCTGCTGGTCAAAGAATCCATTCATAACGGCTTTTTTGACGAGGACTTATACCAAGAGCTTTGCATCACCTTGCTCAACTGCATCCGTAATTTCCGTATCTAAAAAGCACACAATGGGGCGGACCTCGTTTGAGGAACGCCCCATTGTGTGCTTGATTGTCTTCCATGGCGGGGTGCTGGACATGATAAGAGCAAGTTACCAGCAAGTTAAATCATGCCCATATCTCGAACGGAACCTTAGGTAACGCAAAAAATGCGTTAGAGGTTTACTCTAACGCATTTTTGTGTTAGAATTGTGTTGGAGGTGCTGCATATGTCCAGGACGATTCCAATGAAAGAAACTCTGACGGTCGAATTCAAAAGCGATCTCAAAAAGTACAGCGATACCGATTTGTTCGAGGACGTGGTGGCGTTTGCGAATACGGAGGGCGGAGATCTATATTTAGGGGTGGAGGACGATGGGACAATCACCGGCGTTCATAAGGATCACGCCAACCCCATCATATTGAGCGCATATATCGCCAACAATACGGTCCCCCCGATCTCCGCACGGACGGAGATCATTGAGGAAGAACACCCGGTGCTGAAAATATCCGTGCCCAAATCCTACGGCGGAATCGCCGCGACCCGATCCGGGAAAATGCTACGTCGGCGCATGAAGGGCGACAACACCCCGGAGAATGTACCCATGTACCCCACTGAAATCGCAACGCGCCTGTCCGATCTGCGCCTGCTGGACTACTCGGCAATAATGGTATTTGACGGTGCGCTGTCTGATATTGACCCGCTGGAAATTGAGCGGCTGCGAAGGATTATTTTGGCCTATGACGGGGATAAGGCGCTGTTGGAGCTGGAGGATGCGGAGCTGTTAAAGGCCCTCGGGTTTGCCCGAGAGCAGAACGGCGCGGTATATCCCACGGTGGCGGGACTTTTATTGGTTGGGAAGGTTTCGAGCATAGAGCGGTTTGTACCAACGGCGAAAGCGTCTTTTCAGGTGCTGGAGGGCACCCGGGTCAGGGTCAACGAGGACTATGTGCTGCCCATTTTGGCGTGTATTGAAAAGATTGTATCCCACATGGAGGCGTGGAACCCGGAGAGCGAGATAGAGATGGGGCTGTTCCGAATGCCCGCGCCGGAATTTGACAGGCGGGCGTTCCGGGAAGCGGTGGTCAACGCGTTCAGCCACAGGGACTACTCCATCATGGGGCGCGTCCGCGTGGCCATCACGGAGGAAGGGCTGACAGTAGCCAACCCGGGCGGACTGATTGAAGGCGTCACAGTCCAGAACCTGCTGACCGCGGAACCCCACGGGAGGAATCAATTGCTGGCCGATGCCCTCAAGCGGGTGGGGCTGGCGGAACGGACGGGCCGGGGGATCGACCGGATTTTTGAGGGCTCTTTGATTTATGGCCGGAGCCTGCCGGATTATTCCGGCACGACGTCCGTCTCTGTTTCTCTGTTCATCCCCAGAAGCAGGCCGGACGCCCAGCTGGCAAAGATGATCGCGGAGGAGCAGAACCGGCTGGGACGCCCGTTACCAGTCAACACGCTGTTGGTGTTGAATCTGCTGAAGGACAGCCCGCGCAGCGATGTGAAGCAGCTTTCGGACGCGCTGAACCTGCCGGAGGCGATGGTAAAATCGATTCTTGATAAGGCAATCGAAACGGGGCTGGTAGAAGGGTATGGAGCGGGGCGGGGGCGCAACTATATCCTTTCGCATAAGCTCTATCAAGATCGACAGAGCACCGCCGGATATGTGCGCCAGCGGGACATTGACGAGGCGAGATATCGGGAGCTGATCGTGAGCATGGCAAAAAACAGCGAATATATTTCCCGGGCGGACGTTGTGAAACTGCTCCATGTCAAGGAGGCTAAGGCGTATGGGCTGCTGAAATCATTGGCGGAACAGGGCATTTTGCGGCCGGTCAATAAGGGACGGTATGCCAAGTATAGGCTGAGTGAATCCTCTAACGCATTTTAACGCAGTTTTTGCGTTAAAATGCGTTAGGGGAATGCGTTAAAAACGTTAGATTTTGACGGAGGCAAAGGAGCCGCAGAAACCCATACAAAACCCATACGGGCATCAAAAATATGACCACGAGAGCGTATGACAGGGTATGCTAAGACAAGAGAAGGAAGTGCCTGGAATCGTTGCGGCACAACGGTTCCAGGCGCTTTTACTATCGTAGAGATGAATATCTGGCGTGGTATTCTCAGGGCCTGACGTTGATTCGCTGTAAAATCATTGGAACATAACCACTGTGCTATAGCAATTCAGGTGATAACGACCTGCCTGAAATCAGGCGGATCGTTTTTTGTGGTGAAAACGGTTATGGCCTTGTGCCATAATCAGTATAGAGGTGTAGCAAAAATGGCTGTGTTTTTTTAGTGTACCTTATATATGCCCAACTAAAATATAGGTTGATTTCATCCTATAATCGGCGTATACTATAGATGAGGTGATAAGCTATGATCATAAATACAAATACATTGGTTCCCATGACTGAAGCTAACCAAAATTTTTCTAAAGTAACACGTTTGGTAGACCAAGCGGGATTAGCCGTCATATTGAAAAATAATAAACCCCGCTATATCGTAGTAGATTTTGCAGAGTACGATGAACTACAAGCTGTCAAGGCCGCCCGGAAACAGAGGGTGAATGCTGTCGCAGACCAACTAATTTCCGAAAATCTGGAGGCCTTTCAGGAGCTTGCCAAATGATTCTTTTGACAATAGACGAGATTATTGTGCTCCATGAAAAATTATTAGCTGCAACTGGGGGAACACCCGGTTTGCGTGATCAAGGACTACTGGAATCTGCTGTGTTTGGTATCAATGCCAGTTTTGAGGATATAGAGCAGTATCCCACGGTTGAGGAAAAAGCCGCACGGCTGGCCTATGCGTTAGTTGCTAATCATGCCTTTGTGGATGGAAATAAACGCATAGGGGTGCTAGCCATGTTGATGACACTTGCGCTAAACGAAGCAACCCTGCATTATAAGCAGGAAGAGTTGATTAAACTCGGGCTTGATGCTGCAAGCGGAGTAATTCAATATTACGGGATTTTAAAGTGGATTGAGCAGCACGAGGATAGGAAGACGTAGCGATGCATATCTATGTTCTTATTGTTTGGTTCGCGGCAACAAACTATAAATGGAGAACAGTCGTAGCCCTATGCCATGAATGGCATAGGGCTACGACATAGATTTGGCATATGTACCTTGCAATCAAACGTTGAGCAGAAGGATGGCTGCTGTCAAATAGACGCAACAAATACCTAATTACGTTGAATAGTTGGAGACTAGAATGGTGACATAGTAGCAATGTGGCGAAGGACTAAAAAACCGAGTGAAAAGACTATCCGCAACGTAGATAGGAATATGATGGACAACAATGAGGGAGTTGTGATAAAATGGTTCAAAAATGTGAAACTGTTGAAAGAATTGTAATCCAAAAACAAATCTAAAAAATTATTACTATGCGTCTAAATAACTAGTTTGAAGAACAGAAGGGATATCTGTGAATATTCTTGAATGCAAGAGAATACATGAACCCAAGAACAATAGGGTTTTTTTTCTGCGTGTTGACCCGGAGGACATAGAAGTAACACTGCGGAAGATTATTGAAATTCTGTTCGACTGTTCGTGGATTAGCAGATTTGAAAAACCGTATATACGCACAAGTTTATTGCAGAGAGTTGAACCAACGATTGCTGATATTAAAGATAAGCTTTTGGCATCTAACCCAAATTCTATTTCACAAGACGCAGGAGAATATGTGGTGTCAGAGCTCGCAAGAGAAGCTATTATTCAGCAATTGAGCTACTTGGATATCCCGTTGGCAGAATTATACAATAAAAAGAAAGCAGGAAATCCAGGATTTGACTTTCATAGCCAAACTACAGATGAGATAATCATATTTGGAGAGGCAAAATACTTAAGTGATAGAAATGCTTTTGGAAACAGTCTTGCACAAATAGTAAAATTTATTAAGGCAGAGAAAGACATTAAAGACATTTTGGAGTTGGAGTACTTTTGCAGTGAACCCGCACTAAATGCGGCCTGTGAAGGTAAAAAAGGATTTGCAGCGGCTTTTTCTGCAAAGAATACCGCTTCAGATGATATCATTAAACATATACAAGGGAATGAGCACTATAAAGAACTTATTAAATATCAAGAACTATTGTTGGTGGCGGTGAATATATGAAGAATGTCATACGTCAAATAATCGACCATGAAAATCTTGAAGAGATATATAAATGTGCCCAGGAATCATTATTTATGGATGGCCCTGTTTCTTCAACGACACTGGAAATATTATCATATTTAAAGTTGTTTGCCCCGGAGTTTTTCTCTACAGTGCAGGATGAGGTTTTGTCTTTGATGGGCGTTTTTTACAAGAAGCCCTCATCCACAACATTAAAGGGGCAATTATTAAATGCATATGGAGAATATATTTTTGAAACTTATCATAAAAGCTATACACCTGTACAAGCAAGTATCGTTCGAGAAATCCAGGAAACAAGAAATTTTAGCTTTTCTGCGCCAACAAGTACCGGAAAATCCTTTGTTTTCAGAGATTTAATACAATCTTCTCAAAAGGATGTTGTGATGGTTGTCCCTTCACGTGCCTTAATAAATGAGTATTATGATCGAGTTTGCAGGTTGATTCCGAATAAGTCCGTAAATGTTTTAACATTTGTCGATATTATCAATACAAAACGGGCTCGAAGGAGTGTTTTCATTTTAACGCCTGAGAGAGCAAAAGATCTTTTTAAATATAAAGATCAATTGAATATTGAACTTTTTTTGTTTGATGAAGCACAGTTGAGTGACGAAGAAAGTGTGCGTGGACTCTTTTTTGATAGCATTGTTCGCCGTGCGCAGAAAGCATTTCCCGATGCTAAATATGTATTTGCCCATCCGTTTGTGACAAATCCAGAAGCACAGTTGGAAAAGAATGGATTTAACCCGGTGTGCTCAGCTTCGATTTCATATGATCAAAAGAACGTTGGGCAGATCTTCTTTGCGGTCGCAAATGGAAGATATTATCATTTCGGATTAGATCCAGCAGTGATGGGAACGCAGAAAATAGAAAGTGATTATGATCCTGTCTTGAATGCTCTTCGGCGCGGGGGCTCTATTCTGGTTTATACAACAAAGACTAGTATTTATAATCAAAAGGTGTTTGATCAATTTCAAATATACATTAATGAATGCAGACCAATTAAAGACCCTATTGCGTTGCATTTGATTGAGCAATTTAAGCGGTATATAGGTGCCAGTGACCAAGGCGAAGGATATTATCGTTCTCAGATGTTAGAAAACATGAGGAGGGGAATTATTATCCATCACGGTTCCTTGCCGTTGCAGGCAAGGCTTATCCTTGAATATTTTACTCAGCAAGGGTTTTGTAGGATTTGCTTTGCAACCTCAACGTTAGAGCAGGGCATCAATATGCCGTTTGATGTGGTTTACCTTAATACATTCCAGGCCAGCAAACCGTTATCAATGAAAAACCTGATAGGAAGGGCTGGACGATCAACAGTGCGTACAACCTTTGATTATGGTAGTGTAATTGTAAAATACAGCAATATGAGTGATTTTCGAAATGTGATGATGCACAAGGAAACGCTTGATACTGTTTCACAACTGGATGTCCCTGAAGATAAAGATTCTGACTATAATGATTTTAAAATAGCAATCAATTCGAATTCATATTCCGATGAGTATAATTTAACATTCGATGAAGTGGAAAGACTAAATAGCGCTGCAGTAACGGAGGAAGCGGTAAACACACTGAATGCATTGTTCTGGGGAAACGAGTTAGTCCCATTGGAAAGAGTAAACGAAGATTTAGACTGTAAATTACAACTATATGAACATTTTAGGACACTCTATAAGTACCACCTTGGAAGGCCACTTTCGGATGGTGAAGAAAGTGTTCTAAATACAGCCATTAAAATTTTGCTATGGAAGATTTATGGAAAAAGTTTTAAAAATATTTGCTGGTATAGATATGCGTATATAGCAAGAATTCCAGAAAGAAGGACTTTGACCAAAAGGTACAGGATGGCAGGTTCGGAAGCTATGCGTCAGTCTATCCGTGCGCAAGTCAAGCGCCTGACGGCAAGGTTTGCCCGGGGCTATGCTGAAATACCGAATAAAGAGCTGAAGAATTTTCCTCTTTATCCTCAAGGCACTAAGGCGAGAGAAATTGACTATGATAGAATCGTGTTTGATACCTATGATTATCTAGATAAACTCATAAGTTTTAAGTTGAGCGACATCTTTTATGCAATATTTGAGCAATGTCACAAGAAAACAGGAGACAGGCGTGCATTTCGCCTTGCTCAGTTCTTTAAATATGGGACAGATGATGAAAAGGAGATATGGATGCTACGGTATGGTTTATCTTTTGAAGACATCGACATAATCAAACCCTATATTGAAACTATTGACCGAGATGAGATACAATTATCGCCAGCGGCGTTTAGCAATCTGTCTGCAGAACAACTAAGACCTATAGCGCGCTATATTTGAACGGTAGAGTTGCTGCTATAAATACTTCGCAATAGGATCCCATTTGGGGCTTGCCCTTATCAACGCAGTGCAATTGGAATGATTGAATCGTTTTTATCAAAGAACTCAGCCTACCGGCTATGCACAGCACTATATCAGTCTCCAGTTGCAAGTGGGAGTGAGAAACCCATACAAAACCCATACGGGTACCAAAAACGTGAGTACGAAAGCGTATGACAGGGGATGCAAGGGCAAGAGAAGAAAGCGCCGGGAACCGTTGCGGCACAACGGCTCCCGGCGCTAAGACAGAACAGGAGACAATAGGAGAAAACAGCTTGGGAAGAATTGGTAAGGATGAGGTCTCCAGTTCAAATCTGGATAGCAGCTCCACGAAATCCCTTGAGCCACAAGGGTTACACCCTACAGGGACACAAAGTGAACCGGGGGGGTAGCAAGACGGTACAGGGTAAAAATCAACAGAGATAGTGGGGTCGTTGATCCTCCTGTCTCTGTTGATTTTTATCCCATTATCTGTCGTATGATACATCCCCCTGCTGATACACCGTTCGAATGATCTCATCGATCTTCACTTTCTCCAGCCCCACTTCTTTGATTGGAGCTGTGCATGAGGGTGCGGGATAGCGGTGGGCCGATAGAAGTCGATGATGAGATGGCGGTAGGGCGCGATCTTGTCGATCAACGCATCCAGCAAACCATCCCCAATCCATCACCGTTTCCGTACCCGCATTTCTGTCTCAATCTGTTCCACAGGGACCTCCCGCCATGATCCCATCGAAATCGATGCTGCGCGATTGTTCCGTCTCGATCCAGCTCAAGATCTGTCCCACCTTCGCCGGGTCCCCCTGGTCCCGTTTGAGCGCGTGAAGGGGCCGCCACCAGAAAGGCCGCAGATACCGGTAGAGCAGCGGCGCGGCCTCCTTCTCCGCCTGTGTAAAATGATAGCTGTTTTTCATCAGTGAAAGATCATCCAAAAAGGATTGGAGGGCCCTTTTGCTGTTCTCCTCCACATAATACATATTGTTTTCCCGCTTGTCCGGGATGTCCTCGTCAAAATTGATCCATAGCTCCCGAAAGAAGACGTTCAGCGCGGTATCTCTGCCGGTGAGGTTAAGATCCAGCACGCCGGCAAAGCGCATATCATGGTCCAGCAAAATGTTGCCTGGGTTCAAATCAGCCTGAAACACAGAGGCAGGGAGCTGACTGTATATCTGCTCTAACGCGCCGCGATTGGCAAGAAAGCGGGACCATATCCGCTGAAACCGCTCGATATATTGGGGCAACTGTCCCTCTATGATCTCCTTGAATTCCAGGGCGCACTCCATGATCTCATCACAGGGGTCGGAGGGGCAGAACCGTTCCAGGATACATAAACCGGAGGGGAAATCCCCGAAATCCAATCCCGCCGAACCCACCTCGCAGAGAAACCGGGGGGCGTCGTTATGGTAAATATACCGTCCGTTTTGCAGGATCACCCTTTCGCCAAACTGCTCTGCCGTTTGGAGCTACGCCAATTCTTCCGCGTTCACGACGCACGGCCTGCCCTCGTAGCTCACAGTCTCCGCAGCGTTCCCGTGTCTGTCGGCGATGATTTGAGGGCAGTCATAGCCCATCGCTCTGTAGGCCGCCGCGGTTTTTCGCCAGATCTCCACACGGTGGGGCGTCGTAAAATCATTGCACGCGATCTTGATCGCCAGCCCTCGATCTTCCCACTGCGTAAAGACTGTGCGGCGGAAATCATCCTCTCCCCGGCTGGTGTCCTTGCATTCCCATGTGTATGGCGGGTCATCGCGATAGAGCGAACATATCCCGGTAATATCCATCGATCAGGTGCACCTCTTTTCTAATTTAATTGCGCTCTCAGCTCCCGGTGCTCTCGTACTTCCCCATCCCGGCACGGAACACCGCGCAGCTCCCCGCGAACAGGAGCAGCCCCACCGCCAGCGTGATGACCGCCAGCGGCACAGGGATGACGGCATCTCCCATGGCGTACATGATGAGACATTGGACCAGGATGGTAGAGATCACGTTGAACCGGTAGGCCAGTGCCGTCTGTATCCTGATCTTTGAGACAAATAGATAAGTCTTCATTTGATGGGACCTCACCGTTTCTGCCGTATCATTTCTGTGTTGCCAAGTCCGCGTGATTCTGCTATAGTTCGAGTTGCGCGGACGCTCACAGAGGGAGACTTCATAACCTTCGGCGGCGCGGGGAAAGGAGCATAAACCTATGATTTGGAAATATAGATACGGGCGGCCCTTTGAGACGGATGCCGTAGTGGAGCATGTGAAAGAGGCGAAGGGCGATCCGTCCATGGGAACGGTCAGCCTTGAGGATGGTTTCCGCTACCGGTACGAGCTTTCAAAGGACGCCGTGATTTACGGGCTTGGGGAAGCGGTCCGGGGGATCAACAAGCGAGGGCACTGCTATGTGAGCCACGCCTCGGACGACCCGCACCATCTGGAGGGCACCCGGTCCCTGTACGGCGCCCACAATTTCATCGTGGTGGCGGGAAAGGAAAATTTTGGTCTGTTCGTGGACTACCCCGCCAAAGTCGTTTTCGACATCGGATATACGGCGGCGGATGTGCTGGAGATCGCCTGCCAAGAGGCGGACCTGTATCTGTATGTGATCGAGGGGGATACCCCCTATGACGTCGTCAAGCAGTTCCGGAGGATCATCGGGAGGAGCTACATCCCACCCAAATTTGCCTTTGGCTTCGGCCAGAGCCGGTGGGGTTACAAGACTAAAGAAGATTTCCGGCAAGTGGCGGACGGCTATCGGGACGACCATATCCCCATCGACATGATCTATATGGACATCGACTATATGCAGGACTTCAAGGACTTCACCTGGAACGGGGAGGAGTTCCCGGACTTCCCGGCGTTCGTCAGGGAGATGAAGACCCGAAACATCCGGTTGATCCCCATCATCGACGCGGGGGTCAAGGTAGAGAAAGGATATCCGGTCTACGAAGAAGGTGTAGAAAACGGGTATTTCTGCAAACGGGCGGACGGCAGCGACTTCGTGGCGGCGGTCTGGCCGGGAGACACCCATTTCCCCGACGTTCTGAACCCCGAGGCGCGGCGCTGGTTTGGAAGCTGCTACCGCATCCTGACAGACCAGGGGATCGAGGGCTTCTGGAACGACATGAACGAGCCCGCCATCTTCTACACGCCGGAGGGAGTCCGGGAGGCCGCCGCGCTGCTGCGGGAATACGCCAGGGACGAGGCGGGGGAGGTCTCCATGTTCCAGGTCCGGGAGGCCCTGACGGGACTCCAGAACAACCAGAAGTATTACGAGAGCTTCTATCACCGGGTGGACGGACAGATGGTACGCCACGACAAGGTGCACAACCTGTTCGGTTACAATATGACCCGGGCGGCGGCAGAGGGCTTTGAGCAGATCGACCCGGACAGGCGGTTCCTGCTGTTCTCCCGGTCCTCTTACATCGGGATGCACCGCTACGGCGGTATCTGGACCGGCGACAACAAGTCCTGGTGGAACCATATCCTGCTGAATCTGCAAATGATGCCGTCCCTGAATATGTGCGGTTTCCTGTATATCGGGGCGGACCTGGGCGGCTTCGGCGACAACGCCACCAGGGACCTCCTGCTGCGCTGGCTGGCGCTGGGGGTGTTCACCCCCCTGATGCGCAACCACTCGGCCATCGACACCCGGGAGCAGGAGTGTTATCGATTTGAGCACGTGGAGGATTTCCGCCATGTCATAGGCGTCCGCTACCGCCTGCTGCCCTATCTGTACAGCGAATATATGAAGGCGGCCCTCTCCGGCGATCTGTACTTCAAGCCCCTGTCCTTTGAGTATCCGGGGGACTCCTTCGCCCCCCGAGTGGAGGACCAGCTGATGCTGGGCGGCGAGGTCATGATCGCGCCCGTCTACACCCAGAACGCGAAGGGGCGCTATGTCTATCTCCCCGAGAAGATGATGTTCGTCAAATTCATGCCGGACGGGGTCATCCGTCAAGAGGAGCTAGCCCCGGGGCATCACTATGTGGAGATCGCCTTGAATGAAGTGCCTCTGTTCATCCGGGCCGGAAAGTGCATCCCCCTGGCAGATGTGGCGGAAAGCGTGGCGGAGCTCCGGGCGGACGCACTTGAGCTGCTGGGATATCCGGGGGCGGAGTACCTGCTGTATGATGACGACGGTATCCACAAGGACTATGGGGACCCGGCAAACAAAAAATTGCTGAGAAAGACATCATAGGTGAGCGAACCAGCATAAGAGAGGGACGAGCGGCGTCACGCCGCTTGTCCCTCCCAGCATTTCTGCCTATGTGGCTTATGACTGCGCCGCGTAGTGGCAGTGCTCTAAAAAATCGGTCAGGATCTCCGTGCCATCCTCCGCAAAGTCATCCTGACAGGCGAATTCCACGGAGATGGCCCAGGCGCCAAAGGTGGTGAAGGCGGACACCCCCCGGCTGAAAGAGCTTGTATCAGAGGCAAATGAATAGGTCAGGACCGTGAACTCCTGGCCGTTGAAGGTCCGCTGGACCGTGCTGGTGACGGTATAGTGCTCCTTGGCCAGTCCAAGCAGCTCCTCCACGTTCTGTTGGGCCTCCTCCGGCGTGTCGCAGGCGGTCAGCAGCAGCACCAGCTGGGCGTCGTACCGCTCCGCCTCCTCTCCCGCCCCGTTCACATAGGGCTGGGCCTCCCCGATGGACCAGGCGGCATAACACATATCCCGCGCCGCCTTGTCGTCCCGGAGGGTCAGCCCATAGCCGGGCTCCTCTACCCCCAGCACCCCGAAGGTGATCCAATCCTCGCTCCAGGGCGCGCCGTCCACGGCTGCGGCGGGCCGCTTCGCCTGACAACCTGTCAGGCCCGCCAGCATCACGGAGATCATAATAAGAAGAACTGCTTTTTTCATTCCCCAGCCTCCTTTTTTATTGCCGCGTGGTCCCGCCGCAGGCGTAGCTGACAGGCAGGCAGATGAGGGAGGGCGCTTTTTCCGGATGACCGTCCAATACTAGGTCTACGCAGGTCTCCGCGATCCCCGCCAAGGGCTGGACGATGGTGGAACAGGGCAGGTCTGCCGTGCCGAAACGCCGCACGCCGTCATAGCCGATGATCTGTACGTCCTTCGGTACCCTGATCCCCATCCCCTGGAGCGTGTTCCGGGTCCAGAACGCCAGGGCGTCCGTGACGCAGAAAATGCCGTCAAAGTCCAGCCTCCCGCCGTGCAAATGCTCGCGAAGAAAGGCCTCAAATTCGGAATAGGGGGTCCCGTCGTCGATGATCTTCAGGGCGTATGGGACGCCCCGCTCCTCACAGGCGCTGACGAAGCCGTCCTTCCGTTTGTTGGTCTCGCTGGCCAGGCTCGTCCCCACCCGGAGGAAGGCCAGACGCCCGCACCCGTTCTCCATCAGCTTCTCCGCGGCCAGGCGCCCTCCGCCATAATTGTCGCTGGACACACAGGGGATCTTCGCACCGAAATAGCGGTCGATGGAGACCAGGGGCACATTCTCCGGCACCTGAAGCGTCGGATTGTAGGACAGGCAGATGATGCCGTCTGCCATGTGTTGCTTCGCCGTCAAGACATGGGCCTGTTCCAGGCTGGGGTCGCCGTCTGTCATGCACAGCATCGTCCGGTAATCCCGCTGGGCCAATTCCTTGACGATGCAGTTGACCAGCTCGGCAAAAAAGGGATTGGTCAGATTGGGGATGATGACCTGGATGGTGCGGGTGCGGTCGTTTCTCAGGCCCTGGGCGTAGCTGTTGACCTGATAGTTCAACTTTTTGATGGCCTTTTCCACGCGGACGCGGTACTCCTTCCCCACGGGAAGGCCATTGACTACTTTTGACACAGTGGCAATGGCGACGCCCGCTTCCCGCGCCACATCTTTCCTGGTGGGGTTGGACTTTTCTGTGGGCATAATATCCCTCCATCTGCTGTGAGCTCCCCCGGCGGCGCCGGGGGAGCTTCGTTTATAGAGAGCAAAGCGGTCAGCCGACCGTATGACCGGCCAGATACCCGATATACCGGAGGACGGCGGGCAGGCGGGGGCTGTTGGCGATCACGCCAAGGTAGACTGGCTCGGGAAAGCCGGCATCCCGGAACATGGGGGACGGGGAGAGGTCCAGCCCGTTCACCGCCTCCTCCGTCACCGCCTGATACCGATGCGCCTCGTTGAGGGCGTACTCGATGGCGTTGTCCTCCAGCACCACCGTGTTCACGGTTAGGTCCGGCTCCAAAGAACGGTACAGGACCTCATCAGTGGAGAGCAGGCTGTCCAACTCCAGCAGGTAGCCGTTCCGGGAGTAGATATCGTAGGCCGCCCGGTTCATCAGCACCACGTCCAGCTGCTTTGCCTCGATGGAGGCCATGAGCTTCAGCTTGGACGCGTATCCATACTGGTGGTTCTCCGGGGAGGGGTCCTCCGACAGATAGAGTCCCTGATACAGACATACCTCAGCCCGTTTGGGGTCAGCTCCCTCGGTGGAGATAAATCCCTCGTTCAGCTGAGAGGCCAGTTCGTCCCCGGCAGAGACGTTGATGAGGGCGGAATACACCAGCACCTCTTTTTTGGTGACCTCGTGATATACCATGGAGCACACGAGCGCCAACGCCACCAGCCCCACCGTGATGGGCAGCTTATAATACTCCCAGATATATCCCGCCTTATCCGCCGGACCCATCTTCTGAAAGGAGGCCTTCAGGCGGTCGCGCTCCTGCCGGGAGAGACTCATGGCTCCCCTCCATCCTGGACAGCCGGGACGTTGTCCTCCTCCGGGTCATAGGAACAGGCCCGGAGCACATTGTCCATCAGATAGGCACTGATGAGGGCGCACACACCCTCGCCCAGGATGAACAGGGGGGTGAATATGCTGACCACCGCAAAGAACATGGCAAAATGGACGGCAAACACCAGGATGGTGCAGAACAGGTAGCGTGTACCGATGAAAAAGGAATTCTTCAGCATAGCCCAGTTGGTGTTGGAGACGCTGGCCACCAGGGGGAACACAAACAGCAGGACGATGACATAGACCACCGCCGCACCGATGATGAGCGCCAGGATCAGGGTCCATAGGACGGCGGGAGCGCCGGTGGAAGCTGCCCGGAGTCGGTACACCAGATAGCCGTCCGCCCCCAAAAACAGCCCGGCGGCCAGGAGGATCAGCCACAGGACGGTGGACTGGCGGAAATTCTCCCGGAAGGACTTGAAGAACATCCGGGCCAGGGAGTGGTCCTCGCCCCGGACGATCTTCAAACTGGTATAGTACAGCGCAGTGGTGGACGCCCCGACGGTGACGATGGGGATGCAGCAGACGAGCCAGAGCAGGTTCAAATAGCAGCCGTAGCACAGCTTGAGCAGCAGCTGGCTGAACGCGCTGTCATAGGAAAGGAATTTCATTGTATTCGCCCCTTAACAGTCAACACTTGGTGGAATCCCGATAGATCAGCTCTGTGGCCGTATAGACGGTCCGATAGTCCAGGGAGGGCTCCCTCATCCTGGTCTGCAACAGATGGATGGCGGTGAAGGCCATGATCTGGGTGTGGATGTGGACGGTGGTCAGGGCCGGGGTCATGATCCTGGACTCCGGCGCGTCGTCGAAGCCGCACAGCAGGACATCCCCCGGCACCGATTTGCCCAGCTTGCGCAGGGACTGCATGGTGTCCATGGCAATAAAGTCGTTGGCGCAGATGAACAGGTCCGGCAGCTCCGGCAGGGCGGCCAGCGGGGCGTCCATGTCGGGGCTGGCCATCTTGAGACAGAACCGCTCGTCCACGGGAACGCTGGCCAGGGTCATGGCGGAGCGGAAGGCGGTATAACGCTCGAAGAAGGACTGGCAGTGCTCATAGTCGCCGATGAAGCCGATCCTTCGTTTTCCCTTCCGCAGCATCTCGTTGACCAGTTTGGTGATGCCGGCGGTGCTGTCCATGTAGAGCTGGTCGGCAGGGAGGGAGTCGCCGGACCGCTTGTTGGGGCCGTCCACGAACAGCACGGGCAGTCCCAAGCCGCAGACCATCTCGCTGTAGGCCCAGTCGAACACCTCAATGCACATGATGGCGCTGGCTTGATCGACGTCAAAGGCGGCGGGGAGAGTGTGCCGCTCCAAATTCTCGCTGTCCACCTTATACATATTGAGGGTATAGCCCAGCAGGGCCAGCTCCTGCTTGAAACGGTCCAGCATGGGAACGGCGAAGTGGTTGGACTGCATGGAGAGGTTGGTGGTGAACAGGGCGATCTCACCGAAAGCCGCCGGGGGCTCTAAGGGGCCGGCGGAAGCGGGGCGTGGGATGCCGCTCCCCGAGAGGGACGCCACATAGGAGAACTGCTTGTAGCCCATTTCTACCGCTTTTTGGAGTATTTTCTCCCTGGTGGAATCCGCCAGACCCTCGGAATTGTTGATGGCCTTCGATACGGTGTTGCGGGAGATGCCCAGCGCGTCCGCGATGTCCTGGATGGTGACTTTTTTCATTCGATCCCTCCTTGTTTCGATTGGTTTGTGTTTATCCTATCATAGAGTGGTGCAAATGTCAACAAAAAACTGTGCAAATGTCAATCTGATATGAGACGGCGATTTCCATGGAAAAATATGCAAATGAAAAACATTGGTGCAAATGTAAATTTTCTGTTGACGGGCCGTATCTATTGTGCTAAAATCAAAATAACCAAATCCGGAATATGTGCAAATGTGCTAAATCGTCTTCTGGAAAAATAGGCGAATTCACAAGAGGCACAAAAGGCTGCCCTGGTTTCCCCTCTGGTTAGGTCAAATTGCCTCATAATTCAGGGAGGTCGCCCTTGGAGAACTTGGTTAATTTTTGTGCATTTCCCAAATTTGCTCATTTTTTTGAGGCGCATTTGCACACTGGCAGGACGCGGAAAAAAGTTAGAAGGAGGAAGAAAATGAGTAAAACACCGACAAGCACCCTAGCCCAAACGAGCGGAGACACCAAGCTGCACAACACCCTGGTGTACATCCGTCAGCACTGGCAGCTGTATGTGTTCTTTATCATGCCCGCTTTTCTGCTGACCATCATTTTCCGCTACGTCCCCATGGGCGGCATCGCCATCGCCTTCACCAACTACAACCCCATAAAAGGTATCTTTGGCAGCGAATGGGTGGCGTTCCAGCACTTCGAGCGCTTCCTGTCCTCCCCGGACTTCCTGGAGTACCTGGCCAACACCCTCAAGCTGAGCGTGTTCGGCCTGCTGTGGGGCTTTCCGGCCCCCATCCTCCTGGCCTTCCTGCTCAACCGCATCCTGAGCAAAAGCCGGAAGCAGAAGATCCAGCTGGTGCTGTACATGCCCAACTTCATCTCCGTCATCGTGCTGTGCGGTATCGTGCGCATCCTTCTCTCCCCCACCGGCATGGTCAACATGCTGCTGGGCACGTCCTACAACTTCATGACCATGCCCCAGGCCTTCCGCACCATCTACATCGCCAGCGGCATCTGGCAGGGGGCAGGCTGGGGCTCCATCATCTACACCGCCGCTCTGTCCAACGCCAGCAAGGATCTGAAGGAGGCCGCCGTCCTGGACGGGGCCAACATCATCCAGCAGATCAAGGCGGTGGAGTGGCCCGCCATCAAGGACACGGTGCTCATCCAGTTCATCATGTCCGTGGGCAACATCATGAGCGTGGGCTTTGAGAAAGCCTACGCCCTCCAGACTGATCTGAACATGAGCGCCTCCGAGATCATCTCCACCTACGTGTACAAAAAGGGCTTGATCGACGGCGACTACGGCTTCTCCACCGCCGTGGGCCTGTTCAACACGGTCATTAACGTCATCCTCCTCATCTCCATGAATGCCATCGTCAAGAAGATGAACGAAGGCAAGGGCATCTGACGGGAAAGGAGAGGGAACAAAATGAGTCAAATCAAGAAAAAAAGCGAGTTCGCCAAGCAGCCCACCGGCGACAAGGCCATCCTGATCGTCGGGTACATCATCCTGGGCCTGTTCCTGGTGGCCATCATCTTCCCGGTGATCTACATCATCCTCTCGTCCTTCATCGACCCCATCACCCTCCAGAACAAGGGCCTCACCTTCGACTTCAGCAAGTGGACCCTGACGGCCTACGAGCGGGTCATGACCAACGCCCAGATCTGGGTGGGCTTCCGGAACGCCCTGGTCTACTCCATCGCGTCCACCATCCTGTCCGGCGTGATCACCCTGCTGGCGGCCTACCCCATGTCCCGGGCGGATTTCAAGGGCAAAGGCTTTTTCAACGTGATTTTTGTCATCACCATGTTCTTCGGCGGCGGCCTGATCCCCACCTACCTGCTCATCAGCGACCTGCACCTGCTGAACAATCCCCTGGCCATCATGCTGCCCGGCGCCTTCAGCGTGTGGAACATGATCATTGCCCGCACCTACTATCAGGGCATCCCCCGGGACCTCCAGGAGGCGGCGGACATCGACGGCGCCACCGAGATGGCCTACTTCTTCAAGATCCTGATCCCCGTATGCACCCCCATCATCGCCACCATCTCCATGTGGAACTTCGTGGGCATGTGGAACAGCTACTTTGACGCCATGATCTACCTGAAGGAGCCCGCCAAACAGCCCCTGCAGCTGGTCCTCCGGGCTATCCTGATCAACAGCCAGCCCGAGCCCGGCATGGTGTCCGATATGCAGAGCACCGCCGAGCGGGCCCAGCTGGCCGAGCTGCTGAAGTACGCCACCATCATCATCTCCAGTCTGCCCCTGATGATTATGTATCCCTTCTTCCAGAAGTATTTCGACAACGGCATCATGGCCGGTTCCGTAAAGGGTTGATAACAGGCGGATGTGCCTGTGAAAACAACAACAACGAAAAGGAGAATAGACATGAACAAATTCTATCGCAAAGCCCTCTCTCTTGCCCTGGCCCTGGCCACGATGCTGTCCCTGCTGGCCGGCTGCGGCGACCGCAGCGCCGGCCTGGGCGACAGCCTGGGCCTGGACGTGGACCCCGCCGATGTGGCCATGCCCCTGAAGGAGAAGACCACCATCACCGGCCTGACCAACTTCCCCGCCAGCACCGAGTCCGAGCCCAACAACCGCACCATCTTCAAGCGCCTGGAGGAGCAGACCAACGTCCATGTGGAGTGGAAGACCATCCAGAGCGACCAGTGGGGCGACACCATCCAGCTGGAGATGTCCAACGCCAAGACCCTGCCCGACTTCGTGTTCAACGCGGGCTTCGGCGAGGCCGACCTGCTCAAGTACGGCAAGCAGGGCGTGATCATCCCTCTGGAGGAGTATATCGACAAGTACATGCCCAACCTGCAGAAGGTCTTTGAGCAGGTCCCCGAGTACAAGGCCATGTGCCTGGACGTGGACGGCCACATCTGGGCCCTGCCCTGGATTGAGCAGCTGGGCTACCGGGAGACCGCTATCCAGCTGCTGGGCAACATGCCCTTCATCAACGTGGCGTGGCTGGACTTCCTGGGGCTGGATATGCCCACCACCGTGGACGAGTTCGAGTCCGTCCTCATCGCCTTCCGGGATAACGCCGACAAGCTGAAGGCCGAGTTCAACATCGACGGCGACATCATCCCCATGTCCTGCATCGTGAACGACGGCGGCCAGGACCCCTTCATCCTGATCAACGGCTTCGGCGAGGGCTACGGCGATCCCGATTCCTGGAAGCACCTGGCCGTGACCGACGAGGGCAAGGTTGTCAGCATCGCCACCTCCGAGGGCTTCAAGAAGGGCACCGAGTGGCTGCACAGCCTGTATGAGCAGAACCTCATCGACGTGGACGCCTTCACCCAGGACTGGTCCACCTACGTGGCCAAGGGCAAGAGCGGCCGCTACGGCGTCTGCTTCAGCTGGGACGTCGCCAATATCTGCAACGTCATCCATGACCCCAGCACCCAGGACGTCAACAACGTGGACGAGTGGGACTGGCAGCCCCTTCCCATGCTGAAGGCCGATACCAAGTGCATCACTCCTGCCACCGCCTCCTATACCTCCGGCTACCAGCGCGGCCGCTGCGTGGTCACCGCCATGGCCAAGAACCCCGCCCTGGTCTGCTCCTGGCTGGACCAGATGTACGCCCCCCTCCAGTCCCCCCAGAACAACTGGGGCACCTACGGCGAGGATGACGGCTTCGACATCTTCGTCATGGGCAAGAACGACAAGGGCGAGGATATGCTCCAGCACGCCCCCCTGGGCGACAAGTCCCCCGTGGAGGTCCGCGAGGCCGAGAGCGTCAACGGCCCCCTGGCCGTCCTGGACAGCTACTATGGCGTCTATGTCACCTGCCCCGACGACGCCCAGTACCGCCTGGACTGGATCAAGGAGATCTACACCCCCGACTGCAAAGCCAAATACTGCCTGCCCAACTTCTTCATGAGCCAGGACGATGTCACGAAGGATTCCAACCTGTCCGCCGACTTGGGCAAGTGCATCAACGAGTTCAAGTCCCGCTCCGTCCTGGAGGGCTTCACCGACGCCGATTGGGACAAGTTCCAGGCTGATCTCCAGTCCTACAAGCTGGACGAGTATGTAGCCCTGTACCAGAAGTATTTCGACGCCTACCTGGAGGCTCAGAAGTGACCCGCTTTTGAGCACAGGTTCTCCCTCCTCCCACCCCCGCCCTCCCCTTTGGGGGGCGGGGGAGTTTCAAAAAAGCCATTTATGGAGGTTTCTATGAGCAGCAATATTTTAAGAGAGGCGCGCAGGCATGAGGAGATCGCCGAGCAGCTGATCCCCGACCATGACCGCCCCCGGTTCCATCTGTCCTCCCGGGTGGGCTGGATGAACGACCCCAACGGTTTTTCCTGCTACCAGGGAAAATACCACCTGTTCCACCAGTATTATCCCTACGAGTCCAAGTGGGGCCCCATGCACTGGGCCCATGCCGTCAGCCAGGACCTGCTCCACTGGGAGTATCTACCCGCCGCCCTGGCGCCGGATACCCTCCCCGACAAAGACGGCTGCTTTTCCGGCAGCGCGGTGGAGCTGGCCGACGGCAGGCAGCTTTTGATGTACACCGGTGTTTCTTCCGCCGCCAAGCGGCCGGACGGCACCAGCGACGACAGGCAGACCCAGTGCCTGGCGGTGGGGGATGGCGTGAATTATGAAAAGTATCCCGGCAATCCGGTCCTGACCGCCGACGATCTGCCCGAGGGCGGCAGCAAGGTGGATTTCCGGGACCCGAAGGTCTGGCGGGAGGCGGACGGCACCTACCGCTGCGTGGTGGGCAACCGTCCGGCAGACGGCAGCGGACAGATCCTCTACTACTCCAGCCCGGACGGCTTCCAGTGGACCTTCGAAAGCGTCTTGGCCGAGAACAGGAACCGCTTTGGCCTGATGTGGGAGTGTCCGGATTTCTTCCAGCTGGACGGGAACTATGTTTTGCTCACCAGCCCCCAGGACATGCTGCCCAGCGGCTTTGAGTACCACAACGGCAACGGGACCCTGTGCCTGATCGGCAGCTTTGACCAGGAGAGCAAGACCTTCCGGGAGGAGCATGACCAGGCCGTCGATTACGGCATCGACTTCTATGCCCCCCAGACTCTGCTCACCCCCGACGGGCGGCGCGTCATGATCGCCTGGATGCAGAACTGGGACACTCTCTCCATCGCCTCCCTGAAGGCCCCATGGTTCGGCCAGATGACGGTGCCCAGGGAGCTGTCCGTCAAGAACGGCAGGCTGTATCAATGGCCGGTCCGGGAGCTGGATGTCCTGCGCAGCGGCCATGTCTCCTATGAAAACGTGGACTTCGAGGGAGAGCTGACCTTGGAGGGCGTCAAGGGCCGGACGGTGGACGTCACCATCACCGTGAGACCGGGTGAGGAGGGACAGGTCTATCAAAAATTCGCCGTCTGGTTCGGGCAGGACGATACCTATCACACCGGCATCAGCTTCCGGCCTTATGAGTCCATCTTGAAGATCGACCGCAAGTTTTCCGGCTCACGCCGGGCCATCATCCACCAGCGCAGGTGCAAAGTGCCCCAAAACGGCGGCAGGCTCACCTTCCGCATGATCCTGGACCGGTTCAGTGTGGAGGTCTTTGTCAACCAGGGAGAGCAAGTATTGTCCGCCACCATGTACACCGACCAGTCCGCGGACGGGTTCAAGTTCCTCGCCGACGGGAAAGTCATCATGGACGTGGAAAAATATGATCTGGACATGGAATGAGGAGGATGGCATTGGAAAAACAATTTGACGTTGTGGCCCTGGGAGAGCTGCTGATCGACTTTACACAAAACGGGACCAGCCAGCAGGGCAATCCCCTGCTGGAGGCCAACCCCGGCGGAGCGCCCTGCAATGTGCTGGCCATGCTCCAGAAGCTGGGGAGATCCACCGCCTTCGTGGGCAAGGTGGGGAACGATATGTTCGGCCGCCAGCTCCGCCAGGTGGTGGAGCTGGCGGGCATCGATGTGACTGATCTGGTGATGGACCCCGCCGCCCACACGACTCTGGCCTTTGTCCAGACCTTCCCCAACGGTGACCGGGATTTTTCTTTCTACCGAGATCCTGGCGCCGATATGCTGCTCACCGCCGGAGAGGTACCCGAGGACACCATTGCCTGCAGCCGTCTGTTCCACTTCGGTACCCTGTCCATGACCCACCCAGGCGTACGGGAGGCCACTAAAAAGGCCGTGGCCCGCGCGAAAAGCGCCGGCGTGATCGTGTCCTTTGATCCCAACCTCCGCCCGCCCCTTTGGGCCGATCTGGAGGATGCCCGGGTACAGATCGCCTGGGGGCTGAGCCAGTGTGATGTGCTGAAGATCGCCGACAACGAATTGGAGTTCATGACCGGCCAGACAGACTTTGACCGGGGCGCGGCCATGCTTCAGGCACAGTGCCCCAATATCCGTATCCTGAACGTGACCGCCGGAGCGAAAGGCAGCTATTCCTACTACGGCGGCAAGCGGGTGTTCGTCCCCTCCGTCAAGCTGGGCGGTACCATCGAGACCACCGGCGCGGGGGACACTTTCTGTGCCTGTGTTCTGGACTTCGTGCTGGAGCACGGTGTGGACGGCCTGTCTGAGGATGATCTGACCACCATGCTGCGCTTCGCGAACGCCGCCGCCTATCTCGTCACCACCAGGAAAGGCGCGATCCGCTCCATGCCGGAGAAGGCGGAGGTGGAGGCGCTGATTGGCAGTGTGACAGGCTGACCGTCCCTTCCGCCGATGATTCCAACAGGGGGCCTGGGAGGGGACAAGGACACCGGAGACAGCATCACGGAACCGCGCAATGATAAGGAGTTTTCGGATCTGACCTCACTGGAGGCTCAGGAAGCCGCTTACCGCTATCAAGCGTATTTTCGTCCCGCCATGGATGGCAGCAGCCAGCCCTATGTGGGCGACCCCATGCCGTTCTACGAGGATGGCGTCTACTATATCTACTATCTGAAGGATCAGGGGGATTCCCGCAACCATTCGATCTATCTGGCCACGACCGCGGATCTTGTGAGCTATACCGAATATGATGACGTACTGCTGGAGTCCACCCCCAGCGCACAGGATGACTGGATCGGCACCGGCTCCGTGGTCAACGTGGGGGGGACCTACTATCTGTTCTACACCGGCCACACCGACGGGCCAATGGAATACAAAGAAAAAATCATGGTGGCGGTGGGCGACAGTCCCCTGACATTCACAAAGCGGGCGGATTGGGAGCTCATCCCCCCCGATGAGCTGGGACAGAAGCGGGACTTCCGGGACCCGCAGGCCTACTATGATCCGGAGTCCGGGTACATCACATTGACCGTGACCTCCGCTCAGGATGGCGTGGCCCGGATCTTGAAATTCACGTTGAGCGCCGATCTGCAAAACGTCATCTATGATGGGATCATCTTCACTGACCCCACGGGCGATTTTTGGAACCTGGAATGCAGCGACACGTTCCGCATCGGCGATACCTGGTACATCACCTATTCGGGGCAGGACGACACCCTTTGGTTCGCCAGCTCCCACACACCATATGGCCCCTATGGTGAGGCGAAACCCATAGATGGCAAGCTGTTCTATGCCGCCAAACACGTCGAAGACGGTGATAATGCTTATATGGTGGGCTGGGCGCGCCGGTCAAATGCGATGTCCTCCGCTGTGGGCGTCACCGGCTGGGCGGGCAACCTTGCGGTACAGAAGATCGTACAAAAGGAAAACGGGGATCTGGTGCTGGCTCCGGTGGACGCCGTTGCTGATACCTTCACAGCCCGCCGGGCCCTGGCCATCGAGGAGCCTCATGTGCTTGTGGAAAGCGAGGATACCTACGCCTATACCGATGTTTTTACCTGCTATGAAAGTTTCCTGCTCAGCGGCGAATTTCGCTATGAGAAGGAGGGCCCCTTCGGATTGAGCTTTGATTTTAACGGAGATCCTGGACTGAACAAGTTCATTGCGGTCGATCCCGCTGAAAACAAGCTCCAGCTTTGGTTCAATGAAGGGGACATCTTAGAGCAATTCTCCGAAATAGCAATAAAGCGAACAAAGTGGTAAAATAGCAGCGAGGTGAGCAGGATGCTGCATAA